>Ga0210059_1007134_pt1 | contig 17815 bp, 11 predicted proteins | sample Ectturendosymbi2_FD_188042 | JGI IMG/M metagenome (GOLD analysis project Ga0210059, IMG submission 188042) | Ecteinascidia turbinata endosymbiont from Florida, USA - Sample 2 (SPAdes) (version 2) | ecosystem: Host-associated > Tunicates > Ascidians > Unclassified | place: Key West, Florida... | reverse complement strand
TGATCTGCAACTGTTGTTTCTCAATCACTTGACAAAAAGTGATAAACGGGGTTGGTTGACCAGATGACCGCCACGGTCTTTCGCCAATCCTATGTGACACAGCGCCCCTCTTTGTTTACACTGATCAGCTATTGTGTCATTGTATTCTCATTTGCTCTAATGTTCGCTAATAGTTGGTTTACTGCATGCGATGGCTTTTATGGTGCTTCTGCTTATTGGCTGAGTCATATGAAACAATAAACCATTACCATTACCATTTCATGGTGACCAAGCGCTTTTCTGCACTTGGTTACTTGTAAATTATCTATATTATGTATTGCTGCCGCACAATATTTCGGCGGCAGAATGGCCGAGTGGTCTAAGGCGCTGCGTTCAGGTCGCAGTCTCCCCTGGAGGCGTGGGTTCGAATCCCACTTCTGTCATGTTTTTAAAGCACTAATGAACACTTCGCTTTCAATAAAAGCAGTCTCTTCTCAGGTGAATTTATTTCGTTTTTCTGCTGATGCCTTGCCCACCCATTCAGGTAGGCTGCCTCAGAGCTATTTTCAATCCATCCTGCGTTCCACAAACTAACAACAAAAAAGCAGTGGACATTATTGTGTCTATCGAACAAGACAGCCAGCCACATGTATTGTTTCTCTTTATTAGGTGAGTCACATGAAACAATCACAATAATAATACAATAAGTAGTAGTGATAGACAAGCAGCCCACATATTTAGCTTTTGTTAGGTGAAATTATTAGGCTACTGTTTGAAGTAGCCAAAATGTATGGTTGTTTTTGTTGCGTGCAACAGCAAACTTCTTATCGTTACCTCGTTATGACAAAATTTTCTCGAACTCAGTTGTCGCTTGGAAGTTTTTCCCAGATCAGTTACTTTATTGAAACTTTTTTCTTTTATAAACTACGTCATAAGTTGGTGCTTTTGGCTTGAAAGTGGGAATTTGAAATTGCATACAGCTGGCCTGCCCAACCTTTTTAGTGTTGCGGGCCACTTTCACAATCACATGAGCAAATTTATTACGGGCCACAAACGTTCTTGTGACGTAACAATAAGCCATTGTGATGTAACAAATCGCTTGATTTTGATACGTTTTACGCGATAACATGAAGTGATTATGAGACCTATAGTTGCGCGCAGTGTTGCCAGCTTGTATGGACGTAAACCAAATTTTTAAAATTGACATATATTCGAAGCGTTTAAGAGTCCTATAGTTGCACGCAGTGTTGCCAGCTTGTATGGATGTAAACCAAATTTTAACAATTGACATATTTTCGAAGCGTTTGTTATACAAGTTTTTGGGTGGTAGGCCCATAACAGAAACAACAGGTATAATTTTGGTGTGTTTTGATGGCAAATATACTTGAGCCTATAAAAAAATACTAAAAGTGTAAAAAGTCTGCTTACGAACTTATTACATCGCGGGCCACTTAAAACGGCTTTGGCCTACACTACAGTATCTTGAACGGTGCAATAGTTTAACGAAACGACAGATCAAACCTATGGTTTTAAAATGAAAGGCACAGGAGGAATATCGTTCATTCTACTACATGTACCATTCTTTACTCTTCGACGAACAAGGCCTATGGATCAAAACAAGCCAGTCCATTAAGTAGAAACTGTGACTTTTACCGGCATTGTCCTGGTGGTCTTATCGACTCAGAAATAGTTGTCCTTATTTCTTGAATGTAATTCACTGCGCTAAGTTCGTTTAGACGTCCTTTCCAAAGTAAGCCATGAGCTGACGTCTATGCAGAACACCAATTTCTTAACTCGAGCAACGAAGAATTGTTACACACTTGTTGTTTGTATGATCATAGCGATCTCTCAAATATTTCCTTATCCAACTTTTTGCGTTCGTGTGCAATTTTATTATATCCATCAAACGATTTCAAGAGATCAGGAAAAATGCGACAGAAGCAAAAGGACACACTACAGAACTTTTTAGAAAGTGGCCACAATTACAAGATGCAATTTTATCGGAACGGTCAAAAAGCTGCACAAAGAAAACAAAATTCCAGCGGCAACCATCTGGTTTTGCCTGTTACACAGAAAGAACAATCACCAATACTACTCATTATTTTTCAATTACATTGCAATCACAAATACTCATTCACATTTTCCAATTGCATTACAGTTGCAAATACACAAAAACAAAAGTCCTCAATTACAACTACAATGACATTTACGTTAAAATTTGTAATGAGAGTAATTAAACGAAACGTGAAGGAAACAGCTAAAAAATCTGTTGTGGGTGCTCAACGGCGCACAAATGCATATAAATGTTTTGATCAAGGTTTCAAATGTTTTGCGAGGTATTTAGCTTGAGGCTGACAACCGTTTGTTTTTTCACTAAATTTAAAGCACGATTTAACGGTTGGTATTTTACTACCTTTATATAAGCACATTTTTACTAATGTTTCCAATTCGGGGCAAAATTTTAAAACCCGGGGTTCGGGTAGCTGAGAAAAGAAACCCGGGAAAACCCAGGTTTTTTCGGGTTTTGTAATGAATGCGATTTTGAGCGATAAAACTCAATATCATTGTGAAATTACTACTGTTGGTCCCTGCACAATTTATTATCGAAGTATTAATTAAGTTAGGCACAGTTTTTCAATGATGTTTATAATACTGACGCATGACAATCAAAGCACACTTTCATCTTTCAGCCTGTTTCTGAGTTTTGTGACTAATAGACCTGTGGCTGAAAAAAGCTCTCTCTGTTTCCAGTGATTTGGGCTTGATTGTAATTAAGGCATGGAACAGTTTTTTAGGTTGTTTGACCTCTTCTTTGTAGCCTCAAAAAGACTCATTTCCTTTTTTACAATTTGTGATCGGATCTCTTCCTGTTCCGGATTAGTTTTGTGGTCTTCACTCTCAAGGATTACATGGATTCTGTGCTTTGATTTCAAATGGGTGATTAAAATTTCGGATCTTGAACCACCTGCGTTTGATTCACGGAGCACGAATTGCGCTTTGTTGTTGGTTGAGCGCTGTTTTATAAGAAATGGCTCTAAGCTTCTCATTTTCTTTGATTACTAACGTCTTTAAACTGAATGCGTATGATTAAAAATCTACTTAAAGTCGCTTCTGAAGGAAAGCCAAACATTTTGTAGAAAATTATTGCAAACTGAAAAGGAACAAATCGATTTTGCAAAGAATCACAGCTTGTATGAACTAACATGTAACAATTTATAAATGAACTAACTAGTAACTAGGAAACTACGGCATACCTTTGAAGAACTACCTCACGTGGTAGTTTTTTAATCAGGTTAGCGAAAAAACTAAAGTTCGCGTAGACACTTAGTATGTGCCAAATCACCTCACGATTCGTCTAAATAGGTTAATTGAACGAAAATATAAACCGTCCACCAACGAACGTACGATGATGGTTACCGAGTAAAACCCACACCTCGTGCCTCAAGATAATTGCTGAAAGTTCAAACGTGCTAATTTGGCCGTTACACGGGCCAAACTGCAACTTTAGTGTTATCAGAATTACTAATATTTGAATGCAACAGCAATTCCAGGTTTTTTAAAATACCCGGGTTAGCAGTTGAAAAAATCCGGGTTTCGGGTTCGGGAAAACCCGGGCTGGAAACACTAATTTTTAACTGTGTTTGGCTTCGAACACATCGTCGACATGTTGGGCGTGATAGAAAAATCACAAGATAATACAAAAATCATGAGAGGTCACAAGGCACACGGAAGGATTTTGTTGCTACGCAAAGGCGTCGAAACAACGCACCAGCCACTACTGTAATCAGTCTCCGTCGTACAAGAGCGTTAAATTATGGAGGGAAAATGAAGATTTGTAAAAAGCATCAGACCTTGGAATTGATGGGATTAAAAACTTAGATGAAGATGCACATCGTTGAACCAAGCCATACAAATTGTTTCCACACAAATCAAAAAGCATTAACTACCAGCAGTGATGCGAATGTTCATACCACTAAATATAAAATTTACCAGCTCCAAAAATCCAAATATGCCGATTTTGCTTGTGTTGTTCAAGACAAAGCGTGGTTTTTCATTGATGAGTATGGAACACCCTCCTGGCTTCTTCAATGGCACACCAAGCCCGCAGCCTGCAAATGTACTACTTTTACTAGATGGAGCTAAAGAGCTATGCGCTAACATCTCTTGGCTTCCAAATGAAAAATAAGCTTTTCATGAACATTGTTAACATTTTGCAAAATTTGCGACACGTACAACAGCTGTTTTGTAAGCAAAGGCCACAAAGAACTTCAGAATGCAAACTTCCGGGTGGAAACTTGGTGTAAAAATAATTCCTACTTTTCACTTGAACATTTTTCATCCATTTATTGCAGAGGAAATCATAGCGTGCAGTCGAACCAGTGTTAAGAATGCTGTTATGATAAAAATATTCTTGTCTTACAACAGGAATTATTATCGGTTGTAACGGGTCTCCACAAAGGTAACGCAGTTGAATGTACCAGCAAATCTTTTCAACAGGAAATCGATTTCACGTAACACTACCAGTTGTTGCGCTTGATAAAGGTTTCCCTGCAACAGCGTCTTGTTTACAATAATTTTTCCAGACCTTCATATCTCATTCAAGACAATTCTCATGTGTGCAACAATAAAAAATGAATTCAAGGCGGTTTTTAAACTTCGTAACAACGTTAGCCGATGAACTAATAGCTAGACTTCTTCGAAAATTTCTGAGTCCCACAACTCATATGCTATGGCTTACTGTGAACGTCAGTCAAACAGATAGGTACAAATAGTTGAAACTCCACCAAGTGACCGCCTTGATGAAAGCAACATCAGGTTTTTCCGCTGTACGGTTTGAAAATGTAATAACTGTTAGAAAAACACTTCGTTTTGTATTTTAACACACCTATACAGGAAATCAGTTATCACTATCTAAAACATCGCGGGGGTATAGCTCAGTGGTAGAGCATTCGACTGCAGATCGAGAGGTCTCCGGTTCAAATCCGGATGCCCCCTTACATTTCCATTATATTTTGAAAAGCATATGGCAGTATCGATATAAATGTTCAATTTGTCTGTTTTTGGTTCTACATTTCGAAAGTATTTGACAGATTCCTGCGAAGAATTTTCACAGTGTGGTTTTAACTTTTAGACGAAAGAATACATACAAACAAAACTTTTCGCAATGACATTGGATGTAAGAAAAAAAAATTTCAAACATTGTGTCTTGAACGTATCGGTACTTCTTACAGTTAGTTAATGCACGGCATTGTCTAACATCGGTAACCTGCTTTCTTTCAAACCATTACGCATTTTATTTTGTCCCTTGCGGAAAATAGCACAACTGATGTACTAATTTGGTTAGATCTGTGTTTTTTTACCCATGCAGTAGACATCAGTATTTAAGCAAACAAATTATTATTTTCTCTATGTGCAATTTTATTTCTCTTTTGTGCAAAAGTTGTTCATTTTCAAAGAGGTAGACAAAAATATCAGAATTACAAACTTTTATTACTTCGTATCTTTGTACTAAAGAAATAGTGACAAAAACTTTTATTACTTCATATCTTTGTACTAAAGAAATTCGTACTAAAGAAATTGTGAAAGAACGTGACTTTAAGTGATCTTCAATTCGGATCCATGATGGCAACTGTTTCTTATAGCGCCTATCGTTTTGTTGAATGTCTAAAATGCGGATATATACCTTTTGCGGACACAGTTTTTTTGCAGATCAGACATACATGGCAGAATTTCTATAAGGGGGATGGCTGCTTTGAGAAAATTCCCAAGCGAGCCCGGATAAAGACACAGTTACTGGGTTGCACGCTCATCAGTAAACCACACTTCACATCTTCCAGAGAGTTCCAGGGCGGGCAATATGTTGGTTACAAGTTTAGCTGCAGTAGCTGCCAGAGTGGAGAAATATTTCCAACCTTCTCATTGGTCCCTCACAAGCGTACACAGTCTGATCGCCTTGCATCAGGGGCGGGTCCAGGGGGGTGATCGCCCCCCCTTAAACCTACCAAAGTAACTTTATTCACTATGATTTTGTGCAATTTGGAAAACAGCATTCGTCATATACAGCAAGACCGTTTTAACGTCCATGATTTTGTCACATCAGTGTTGAGAAGCACTCTCTTTATCTCTCTTGCAGCAGTGAACACGTAATCAGACTTGATTACCAAATATTACTGAAATCGCCCGCCCCCTAACCTTACTGGCTGGATCCGCCTCTGCCTGGAATGGCTGTAGAACTCAGTCTGCCCCTGAAAGAAAGTATATGATCCGTGGCTGGAGCCCAGTCACGCCCCACCATTCCAGGCCAGAGTGCACTTTCGAATAATAAAGGATGCCCCAGTTTCCCAAATGTACAGAACTTTACAATTGCCACCCCGTCATCAGTTTCAGTTTAGCATCATGGTCAGGACTGAACATGCAAATAGCCTACATTGAAATATACAAATAAGCACAATTAAATTATTTCCAATACGTTGATTCAAAACAAAATAACCACTTCCGGTTCTGTGACGTCGTCGACAGCTGTCAGTGTGGTGCGATTTTCTTCTCTTTTGTTATAAGTGATAGCTCAGCTTTGAGGGGTGCAACTACCTCCTCTCAATTAATATCCAATGCATAAAGACTCTGTAGCCATCTGTCTGATTTACGATTGGCGCAGAACAAAAATTTATCGTAAAGGTATTTTCGAATGTCGTGTTCGATCAAGTTATCTTGGCCAATGATATGATTTTGAAAGGCATTCAAACCGTCCTCGGGAAAACTGAACTGAAACGGCGGAGACTATTGAGTTTTCGTTTCATTTTTGGAAGTTATATGTCCATTGCTAGTAGTTTCATTGACTGTTGGTAGTTTCAAGTTGGGCATGCGGCAAATTGACTTGAAAGCTTTGGTTACTGGTTAAATCATGAGTGAGCTTGCCTTAACTGGCAGAGATTGAATGGTTGTCAAAGTTGCATCGACATGAGCTAGTGGATGCGTTTGTACGCAACTTTATGTCAAAAGAAAATCATCAAGTGTCAGCGTAGTTTCTGAAAAGTTTCTCATTTGATCAAGGAAGATCAACAAGCTCAGCTCGAAGAACTCAAGTGCATGTATGGAAATGACGCGAACGCTTTCCGAGGCAGCTTCTCGTACCACTGAAAAAGCAACAATTTTGAACGCGACACTGCCTTTTCCCGATGTGATCATCCATCAGAAAAGAGAAAAGCACTTCAGCATATTTGCTGTCTAGCCTCGAAGCCATGCCACCGCCGAAAGCCTCTCTGATTCATCCAATCACGTCAATCGTGATGGTAAACCGTTCTGTTGCATTCGTTTCACCACTTTTGGTGAATTGTTCGTCACAAACAATCAGCAAGTCGTTCGCTTCCTTGAAACAATTACTAGCAGTTACATCAGGCTTGTTGACATACTTTTAGAACCAGGTCACACTGTTTTATACCTTTAGCCTGAATTAAACGAGCAAATCAAATTATTATTGGGTAATTATAAATAAATATTCAAAATTTAACCAAATTACTGCTACATGGGTTGGTTAAATGTCGGGACAGGCGTTAGCAATGTCGTGATATAACGGGGCGCAGATCTATCCAATAAGACCTAAAACACAATGATAAAACCGCGGAAAATTCAAGGGAAACAGCCACCACAATCACAGTGTTAAACCTTTGGAACCTTTGGGAAAGTGCGCGAAGCTGGAAGAGTCCGGCAGGAGCACCATTGTCATTAAAAAAACTTTTCTACCAGTATCCTGCATTCACATGCTGACGCTTCATCTGTGTTGCGATGTGTGTAAATGATTTTCTGATTCTGCAGTGCTCTTTTTTCTAACCCATGTAACATGAGATAAGAACTGAAATGAAAATAAAATTTACGCTTAACTTAAACATTTTGGGTTGAAGCATGGTTTTGACAATGTTTAATTTGTGGGCGATTTTATCAGCCATAGTAAATTGATGTGAAATTTCATGTCTTCGCAACAGAGTTGGTTCAGTTCGTAAAGCAGGAGAAAGTGTTGCTTTGAAAAACACTGATTTAAAATGACTTCCATGAGATTTCGTTGTGTGAACTTGGATTGTATGAGGTTGTGAGAGTTGGACTGATAAGTTGCGTTGTGTGTGAGCCGTCAAAACCACAAAACGTTTTGAAAAGAACGTGGAGTTGCCTTCACTTGATTGAGACACTGTCTGTGCAGCCATCTGTTTTGGCCATGACGTTCAGCACTTACGTCTTGAAATGTTTCCTGTTAAGTAAAAAGCTTTATAAGTCATGGAGCTGCACCGAACGCCCTGCAAGACTGCATGTGTCTTGTCTGCATCTCCTCGAGCAGGCGCAGAGCGGAGTTATTAATTTGTCGTTTGGACTCTTTTGGCACAACCTTGAACGTCATACACCGCAATGAACTAGTTGAAAACGTACCTGGTTACACCCGAAGCCTTAATACAGGCGTGCCTTACGCTTTATCATGAGGTATAAATGTGGGACTTTTGTGCTGAAGCACCCGACAAACAAGAGGGATTTCGCTTACGCATTACCGTGTTTTGTTTCTCTGCAGTCTCTTTCCAACTAATGCGCATTCCGCCCGCACTTGAAGGGAGACGCAACACTCGCTGTAAAATTCATGACGCCGAAACCGCAAGAGCAACCTTCATGCCGCTAGCGAACTCGTTCGCCAGCGTTGTTGTGCGAGCGTCATCTGTCATTCCACCTTAACTCGGCACTCGTGCCAGCCTGTAGCAGCAGCTCGTCAAGGCTGGCAGCCGGTCATCACAAGTAGTTGCTGCCTGGTGCCGATTTCTCTTTCCCAGCGTCTTTTTCAAATTTGTGGATGCTGCCAAGTTGAAATAATTTACACATCAAATTGTTCACTGCTATCACCATCGCACAGTAAATTCTGCTGTGCAACGTTTCATGTGGTGTTGACATCGCACAGCACATGCTGTCAGCGTTACCATGCTGACCTGTGAAACATATCGGCGTTGTCAACATGCAGTATAAGCTTAAATAACCATCTAATGACCTATTTTCATTTGGCTCATTGGTTGTTGCCCACTTTTTCTGTCTGTTGCATCGTTATGGAATCTATACTTCACATACTGTAGGTGGCTTTTTCGTAAGAAGCTGATTGCAACTAATGTATTGTGTTTGTAGGCTGTCCAGTGTCCGCATGGTTCAGAGTTTGCAGTGTGTCCAGACACAAGGCTGACAATGCAGTGATTGTAATTTGGTTCCGTGCAAATCAACTGTGCTTCTGTGTAACCAATTTGGTTCATGATGTGCAAATCAGCTGTTCTCCTAAGTTGTTTAAAGAACGGCTTCCTACGACGACTCATTTCAGGGCGTTTGAATCATTCTGGTTGCAGCATCAACTGCGCATTTCAATGCCCTTGTTTTAACAAGGGCAATCGCGGACATTACCACCATAATTACAGTCTGCGAAGGAACGGCGAATGCCACTGACGACAAGAAATTGCCATTTAAATGATTTAAAGGGTGATAAAGTTTACCTCCGCGTGCAAATGAACCAAACGCACGCAGTTTCTTGCCAAAGCAAGTTGTTTTATTTTCAAAACTTACTGTGCACAATGGAGATTTCTGTTGCTTGCGACTGTTGTTCAAGATACGCTTCACTTTTTCTGACCAGCTTCAAACGTCTTTGGGGCAGCTATCAATAGAACTGCTTTTCTACCACAATGCGCTTGCACTGTTCCGGCAGTGAACTGCGATTTGACTTTTATCTTTGAATTGTCATTTGTGTATCATTCTGACCTATTTGCCACTGGTCTAGAATCCAGATATTTAAACCGTACATGAAGCAATAAATTGGGTCAACACAGGCCAATTACATTTTAAGTGGAACACACTGACATGAAAGTGATTCGTTTTGTGACTGTAGTGTTTGCATTACCTTATGTTGCCAAATAAGAAGTCCAATACAGACGTCGTCGGCAGAACACCCGCAAAGTTGATGTACTGTCTCGCTCAACTAGCAGCGCAATGCTGGATGAGCCAGCTGCGTGACCGTTGATCTGTTCAGGGACCGTCAGCAGCAGTCACGTCGCGAAACACGTGGCAAAAACGATGCTGCATGCGTCGCTGGAAATTCTCAGGTTCGAGATACGAGTGAAAAGCTTCTCTTGCCTATGCATAGAAATATACTATGGTAGGTTCCACCCAAATATTATTGTCACTGAGGAATCACATTCCTAGGAACGCCGCGTCAGCTCGTTCAGGACGTGTTGTCCTTTGGGCCCGAGCGGTTTCATGGGACCAAGTTGAAGTGCATTGAGGACCGCAATCAACTGATGTTTTTGCTGCTTTAAGGTTGTTTATAACTTGAAACTTGAGTTACTGGATTTAATCGCACATGGAAATGACGGTGCTGTACCATGCTACCAATTTTTACAATAAGTCTTTTCTCTTAGTAAATATTCGTCAAGCGTTACTTGCAGAAGTCGTTAACTCCAGTGTTGCCAACCTTGCATTTTTCTCGCGAAGTTGGGCTTGTTTTTCTGTGGAGTTGCGGGTTTTTTTGAAGACTTGCGGGTTGCTTGTTTTTGGGCTTGTTTTAATTGAAATTTGCTTGTTTTTTGCAGAGTTCTGTTATACAGATTGCTTTATTTCCCAGATTATATGGCACTTTTGTCGTTTCAATTTACTGCTAAAGGCATATTGGGCATGTTTTTGTGAAAATTTGCTCATTTTGGGCTTGTTTTTTCGGATTTGCCACCCTGATTTTATGTTTGATTTTCTTGCTGATTTCTCGTTTTGTTGAATTTTCCTGCCAACCCTTTTTGGGCTTGTTTTTCAGTTAAATTACCTATTTTTGGCTTGTTTCTCAAATGTACTTGCTTGTTTTTGCGAAATAACCTGGGATCACTACTTAACTCCCAAACCGAACTGCAACGCAAGAGACAGCAGCGGAAACGCCGGACAGAAGGGCGTATTACGGTCGTGCTGCAAATTGGCGTTATGCCCCAGAGGGAGTACGATCACGAACGCAGTCAGCAGGTTGGCGAATAGCACGTGATGGCGAGCCGATCGATAAATCAGCGGTGAAGAAGACAAAAGGAGAACAAATGCGCTTGAGGCGATTCAAAGCGGACGTTCGTTTGGCGAAGGTCTAAAACCCGAGCAAATGAAGTCGCTGATTGTCAATGCGACCAATGTCACCGATTCAACCACTTTCAAACTAAGTTGTTCAAAAAAAATAAAACTTGATTTTAAACATTAACCATTGCTTCAGCCTAACGTTTTTGAGAAATTGACCGTTTCATGAAAATTTAGCCGCCTTTATTTTAACTCTTGTTGAATTGACATTTTGTTCGAGATCGGCCTGCACATTTGCACATGTAATGTGTACACTACAGCAGCCTACTAGCAAACTAAACATCGTCAAGCCCGTTCATTCTTGTTCAGTTTGGCTTTTTCCCAACCCTTTGGCATTCAGTGGCCTACTGCAGGCATACGAGTTTGAACGAAGAGCTTCGTTGAGTTTGTAACATATTCATGCAAGCTGGGTAAATAGCTAGAACACCGAAAAATCTTGTTCACTAGAAACAAAACGTATTGATACGAACGTATGCTATTGGTCCATTGAAGATGTAAAGCCTTGGGCTAGTTTAAAAAATGCTAAAGCTTCGGATGAACACGCACACGACGCTGCTGACATTGATTACGTTTTTGAGGAAATATGAGTGTCTGAATACTCTGAAAGCAGTAATGTCCAACATCAAATGACTGCCTGATGTGCATGACTAGATGTCGATCAGTACTATACTGGGCATGATAACATTGGCAAAAATGACAAAGCCTACTCATTCAACATATTTTAGCTAAATACAATGTTTTTCCCGAAACTAATAGTTGGAGTAGCAATGTGGCGTTGCTAATGTAGGCCTACCCTCCAGTAACTTAGTTGTTCACTATTGTGCAGAACGAAAAGCTGTATTGTACTGTATATTGACATCATAAACATTTTAAGTCACAGTAATGATTATTGATGACAAATTCAGCAAACACTGAATTACCGATACTTCCAAAGGGTTTTTCCGTCTAAATTGTAGACGTCAATTGTATATACTGTAGCAGCAGCAATGCAAACCATGTGGCAACGGCAAAATGCACAGATTGTTCACCGTTGTTGTATTTGCAGGTGAAACCTTAGCCCAGTGGTTCCCAACCGGGGAGGAATTCCTCCCCAGGGAGGAATTTCCACTTTCTATTTAAGTTACCTATTCGTTGTACAGTAAGTGTTGTACTTCTTTTTCAAGTTGACACTGCCTCTTTCAATTGCGAAAAGTTAAATCCACTATAACAGCAAATAGTTCTTGTCCCACTTTTTGATCAAGTTATTGTCGTCAATAGAGACCGTTTTTCATTTGTAATCCATACAAGCGTCCTAACTCGAAGATAAGCTCACCGTGACAGGTAAACGGCAAGCGAGAAAGAATATATCCATTGATCAAATTCTCGTAGACTCGTGTAATAGGGGCGGAATGAAAAAAAAGTTTGTGTAGTAGGGGAGGAATGAGAAGTTCCAAAATGAGCAAAGGGACGAATGTAATAAGAAAGGTTGGGAACCACTGCCTTAGCCATTTCTATCCATTAACTGTGGGCGATTTAGCCATTTCCGATGAAAACACATTGGTCACACTGAATGTGACGTCCTGCCATGCAAGGGGCCTCGCCTGTGTGTGAAGTCGTGAAGGTTGAACCTGAAAATAACTTTTACTTACACAGGCCTTTTCGGTACAGCTGGAAAAACGTCTACTGGCAAATGTTTAGACAGTATAGTTGTACTGGCGAAAGAAGTGAAGAGTTTTTTTCAACTGCAACTTTTGATTCAACTCCAAGCTATCAACTGATCACGACAATGTTTCTGCCAGTACGTCTGCATCCATATTGCATGGTGCGATAGGAATATTACTGGTTGCGGAGGACCCGGCGTTATTATACAAATCGCGAAACCGAGCAATACGCTGAGTACTGTAAAGCTCAATTTACTCGCTTGTCCAAAAGTTGGTTTTAATCTGCTGCAGCTGTGCGAAGATTGCGCAATGCTGATGGTGTTCCCGAGAGAACCGTTAAAAGTTCGATTGCGGGAAATAACTTCTGACGTTTGCTGAACGGCTGAAGGGATTGATGCGGAAGGCACGGTTGTCGCAACAGCCATGGCGGCCTTACTCGACTGATCTAGACCAGCGCCGCTGTCAATCGATCGCTTGTCTCGTTTTTATGTTTTTTCACACTGTTGCAGGTGCATTGTTAGGCTGCAATTGCATGCTAAAGTCTATTCTGGAAGTTTTAACATTGTTTTTGTTTTACATGGGTAACGTTGCACATAGTGTGGGCTGGTAAACAGACAAACTAATGCACACCACTGATTTTTCTGCAATCCTATTGGCTGTGATTCGAAAAGTGCACGTCTATCTGCCCATATTTTTAACGGGCTGCCTACAAATCTGTCACGAGTTGTCATCCTTCCACATGGCTGGTTCTTCCAAACAAATATTTTGTTTTGTCACTTCACCAGACGATATGCGGGCAGTGCCGGATTAACAATAGTAGCAAATGTAGCAATTGCTACGGGTCCCGCGGTCTGCTGTAATAAATCTTATTTATTACATTATACATAAAAATTTGTTCAGTCTAAGAAGTCAAGAAGGTAGTCTTTTGCTAAATTTGCCATAAGTAGTAAGCGAAGGTTTTCAATTGAACGCCGCCTGTGTCCAGAAATTCTTGTTCGATTCTTTTTGTACAGTTACGTAACAAAAGGCATAAGATTGCGGTCAGCAGTGTTGCCATTTTAGCTGATTTGCTGCTAAATCTTGCAGAATTTTCTCACTGTTAGCTGTAAAATTTTCAATTTAGCAGTTAGTTAATTTTCTAGCAGGACTCTACCAACTGTTTGGCAGGTTTATCAGGTAACAAATTCCTGACCAAAAACCTATTCTAAGAGTTTTTCAAGATGGAAACTTTACACCTTCATCAAACAATATACTTATCTTCATGACGTTTTCAACTGGGTAACACCAGTGGCGATTCTAGATTGGAAAAACTGGGGGAGGGTACTGGGGTGCCAAGGAAAAACTGGGGGCCAACAAAATGTCTCTCCTGCATGGTGATTTTCCGTTGTAATGAAGATTGATTTACTATGATTAACCCTATCAAACCCAACATAGGCTTGTGAATATCGTCAGAACCGTCGCCAGAAAGTCCTCAAATCGTTTAAAATTTTGCTGGCTGAAAGTTATTTGCTGTGTGTGTCAATCAAACGAACTTGGACATGAAATTCAGCACAAAACTGGGGGGCCAGCCAAAAATCTGGTGAGCCATGGCTCACCTAGGCCCCCCTTGGAACCGCCACTGGGTAACACCAGGACAAAGCACAACCAGCTGCCTGCAATTATTTGGAATTTTTATTATGATACAAAGAAGCTTCTTCAAGCAGATGATTGTATCATGATAACAAGTAGTTAATTAGACAGCATGATGAAGTATAAATTATTTGCTTGTGTGGTTAGTGAGGGCGTTAGGTTGAAAGGCAACATTGGTAGAATATGTTTTATCCCACGACATATGTCCAAGTGGTTCAGTTACACTTGTAAGTACAGTAGAACTCGTCTAATTCGTCATCGTCTAATTCGCTCAATTCGTCACTTTTCCGTCGGTCCCGGCAGAATTCCTATCTTTTGTGTACATTTCAGTTCGTCTAATTCGCCATCGTCTAATTCGTCAATTTGCTCAATTCGTCACCTCTTTCTGTCTCGTAGAAGCGTTTTATTCGGCTAACACGTCATTTGCAGTTTCTCTTTTGATGTTTAAGCAGCTAGTTTAACACGTGTGGGAATTCAAACAAATTAAGAGTCTTTATCTGAGAATTGTTTCGCCTTGCAATTTGTTTATCGAATTTTTACACGAGGTACGAAACGCGACCCGACTCCCCATTGAGAGAACGTGGGAAGTTTTTGCAGTTCGTTAAAGATTTGAAAGGTGCTAGATTAAATGGAGTCAAGATATAGTAGAGGAATTAATTGTATTCAACCATAATGTTATAAACTTGTATTTTACTGCAAACAAGAGCACTATGTATACGAGTTAATATGATAAAGTATAGCAGTTTCTATGATAGAGCTTTCGCCTGTTTGCCCAATTCGTCACTTCGCCTAATTCGTCACTTTTTTCCCATCCCCTTGAGGTGACGAATTAGGCAAATTGTACTGTAGTACTGTCTTGTAAAAAAACTTCCTGGTAAACCGAAGCTGCCAAAAGTTTCGGCATATATGGTTGCAAGATTCAGAACTTACTGCAAAAGTTGGCTCAATGCCTGCTGCCTTTCCTGCTGATTCAACAAAAGCCTTTTGCGAAGTTTGCAACAGTGCAATCATAGCGTAGTACTGTGACCTTAAAAAGGCATAACTAGTAGCAAAAGCACTCAGATAAGACTAAAGAATTTTTTGCATGCTGCCTAATGTAACACAAAGTTATAAAGACCAGACTTAGAAAGTTGTAGGGCTGAAGCTATGCTCAGATTGTTTATCGCTGAGCATTATTCTACTACTGTATGAAAACATGCAACCATTTGAAAGAGATCGTCAAGAACGGTGTGTCATACAAAAAACGAGGCAAGCTGCAGTACGTTGCTCAGAAAGTCAAAATGTTGACTGATAGAAAATTGTGGGCCGAAAAGTTTGTTTGCCAAGACCGGCATTTTCAGCCCATGCTTATTGAGAGCGAGTGCAAAACGAAAAATTAGTAGATTGTGTAACTTTATAGATTTCTTTTAATCGTATTAAAAATTACAGTTTTTTTAATAAAATTTCACTGCTTTTAGCAGATTTTAGCTGATAATTTGTGACAAGACCTTTAGGAGAATCTAGCAGTTTTTTTGTGACACTATTTAGCAGATTTAGGTCGCAACCATCTGGCAACACTGGCGGTCAGAAAGATACACTCAGACTGCCATGTCACGATGCGGACTAGATAGATAGAGCATATAGAGAGTAAAGCTAGAAACACGGATGCCTTGTCCACACACTTGATGATTTAGCAGGTGTTGAGATGTTGTTTTTTTAACTTGGGGCCCGCGCTCTTGAAATGCTACGGGCCCCGCGCTACCTTAATCCGGCACTGGATACGGGTGAAATTTCCAAGACCTTTTTCTTTCAAAATCACTGACACAAACAAAAGGTAAAATATGACAAAAAAGTGTGGTGGCCGGTGTCAGAAAGCAAAATTACACCACAGATTCATGTTCGTTTGTTTTTTTAGTTAGTTTTTCATTCTTATTGTATTACACTGTGAGAGTTTTGTTTGCTTTGCTTTCTTCATATGGAAAAATGAAAGCTTTACATCGGTTACAGTTAATGTTTTCCGGTTTGGTAAGACCCACAGTATAATTGCCAATTTTGGTCGCATTGAGTCGTTATTTCAGTCTGGGGAAACACTATTTTGAATGTCATACAGCAATGCGTTGCTGTAGTACTTCGTTGCTCATTTGTCACCTGCTTTCACGTGCATTAGTAAGTTCCGTGTTACATCACAGGCTTTATTGTTTGCAAACTATTCCAAAACACTCCGAGAAGCTCAGCAAAGATCGTTTTTGTAAAATAAGAGTAATAAGATCAGGCAGGCCGTTGTTCCAAGTAGTTTACGCATAGTTATTTTAGACAAGTGGCGGTTGGCAAGCAACAAATAAATCTTAAACATGTTTTTTAGAGTTACTTCGTCGATACAGGTTTTCGTATAAAAAATTAGATGTTTTATTAGACTGTACAGTATGTCTGTGTGCGGCAAAACTACGAGATAGGATGATTGCTTTCAGAAATTCCAAAAGGAGTCCGTCCAAAAACAAAGTCAGCTGAGCTGCCCACTTATCAGTAGACCGCGTTTAACATCCTCTTTGAAGTTCCAAGGGAAGGCGTGGCCAATACGTTGGGTCAGGTTCAGGTGCAGGGTCTGTCAGAGTGTAGATGTATTTCCCACCGGTTCCCCATACCTCGATTGGTTGCCTTGTATGGCTGGCGGGTACAGTCTGCCCTTCAAGAAAGCTATTTGATCCATAATTGGAGCCCTGTCAGATCCCACAACTCGGTCCAAAGGGGCCTGAGAATAATAATGGCTGTGACCAGATGACCGCCACGGTCTTTCGCCAATCCTATATGACACAGCGCCCGTCGTTTATTTACACCGATCAGCTATTATGCCATTGTGTTTTCATTTGCTCTAATTTTCGCTAATGGTTGGTTTACTGCATGCGATGGCTTTTATGGTGCTTCTGCTTATTGGCTGAGCCATATGAAGCAATCAACCATTACCATTACCGGTTCTTTGCAGCGATTAAACACAAACACTTAAAGACGTTTTTCTGCAAGACGCTGCTTACATCAATGATGCAAATGGTCACTGCTCAAATGGTCTGGTGGTGCTGCGCAGTTGCGCATCTGAGACGGAACATTGATGCTGAGATTCTGAATGTGGCCGTTGCGCTGCGCCGTTTCACCCCCCCTGCACTAAGCCGTGCGATAATAACCTTCATCAGTCAGTGAACAGGGCTCTCACAAATGCAACACCAAAAATCCCGGGAACAGTAACAACAAATCCCTACTTTGCATGAAACATCACTAGATCTGTGGTGGTGCAGCATAAAATCGGAGCGCCATGATAAGTGTAGAAAACAGAAACAAACATTATTTGCAAAATAAACTATGGTTACCGTATTTACTCGATTGTTAGCCGCCCTTGATTGTAAGCCGCATGAGATAGATTTAAAAATTTAATGTAAGCCGCCCTTGAATGTAAGCCGCATATACTGTACCGGTGTCTATATGGGTTTTAG
>Ga0210059_1007133_pt1 | contig 17818 bp, 16 predicted proteins | sample Ectturendosymbi2_FD_188042 | JGI IMG/M metagenome (GOLD analysis project Ga0210059, IMG submission 188042) | Ecteinascidia turbinata endosymbiont from Florida, USA - Sample 2 (SPAdes) (version 2) | ecosystem: Host-associated > Tunicates > Ascidians > Unclassified | place: Key West, Florida... | reverse complement strand
CTAGACTTGCTGAATCCGGAGAGGGTTTGAACACCTCTCTAGCTGCAGCAGCTGGCGAGTTATAACAAAACAAACTCGAGCCAATTAATTGGCTCCGGTGGTCGTTAAAGGGTTAAACATCTGCAATTTTCGAAAACAACAAGGCATGGATCTTGCACAGACTGCCAACAAAGGTTACTGGCGGCATTTTACGTTTCTTCGTATAGTTTTTGTGTCACTTCTATGCCTGCCCCAAGCGTTTTTTTCGGCGTGGACCTGTGTTTGTTTTGCTAATAATAAAACATTTCCGACAAGTGACTTTTTTTAAAATAGATAAGTTTGAGCATATTTTCTGAATTGTTTTGAAGGCCGCTTCTGTTCCGAAAACGTCTTAGTAAGCCTGGGTGATGGTGAGAATGCGTATTTGGCCAAAATTTGTATGGTTATTAACCGTGTTTGTTAAAAGAAGTTACCTGAGCAGTTGGGTCTTCACTACTAGGCCGTCAGTACACATCCGGATGAACTCATCCTTGAGCCCCCCCTAAAAGAAATCCTGGATGCGCCTATGATATTGCACACACTGCCAACAAAGGTTACTAGCGGCATTTCAGGTTTCTTCGTGTAGTGTTTGTGTCACTTTTATGCCCGCCCCACGCGTTTTTTTCGGCGCGGACCTGTGTTTGTTTTGCTAATAATAAAAACTTTTTCGACAATCAACAAATTAATTTTTAAGGTTAGATAAGTTTGAGAATGTTTTCTGAATTGTTGTGAAGGCCGCTTCGGTTCCGGAAACGTCCCAGTAAGCCCGTGTAATGGTGAGAATGCGATTTGGCTAAAATTTGTATGGTTATTAACCGTGTTTGTTAAAGAAACTTACCTGAGCAGTTGGATCTTCACTGCTATGCAGTCAGTACATATCCGGATGATCTCGTCCGTGAGCCCCCACCTAAAAAAAATCCTGGATCCGCCTGTGCACTCCTAGTGTTTTTCCACTAGATCTAGTGTTTTTGCATTTCATTTAGTGTTCTAGTAGTTTTTCATAGCTATCTAATGTTTTTTTATGAGTGAGCTGAATGTAATCAATTGCACAATTTTGTGTAAATGTAACTGCAATTAAGACTTTTTGATTTTGTGGAATTGTGATTTGCTAAAAATTCCACTTAATTACATCTCAAATTACACACGAGCATATAATCTGTTTTGAGTTAACCGTTACGAAGTCACTGTGATCATCTGTCCCGTGACCTGTACAAATAAACACAAGTGTTGATGCTATCTCCAGTTTTCTTGTCTCTGGATTACAATAAGTTGTGCAATGTCTTTGTTTGCATTGCAATGCATTTTCTGGCCATTTTCATTGTGTATAAGTTTTGCCTTTTGCTTTTACACCTTACTTGCATTAAATTCCTTTAGAAGACTGATCAATATTTTGTAATCTAGTGTTTTTTTGTTAATCTAGAGTTTTTTTTATCATGAAATCTAGTACTTTTCCGTAACAACAGAGTGGCAACACTGTTCGCAACAACAGGACACTTGGTCGGTAAGCTGTTTCTGTAATATGTTTTTCAATGAACAACCAGTTGGTAAGATCAGTGTCACTGTAGCTCTCCAGCGCCGCAATCAAGAAATAGCGCACATGCAAGTTGCTATTTCAGCATAACTAGTAACAGAATAAACTAAATATAGTACCTTTTCGCTTTCAAAGGTGGCCCAACACACTGCTGATCCAAACTGCTTTCTGACATATAGCCTATTTTTATTTGGGAAGTTGCTGTTAACTAATAATCTTATGACGCACACGTTCTCTTCGCTTGTTAATTTTTCGCTCAATTTATCATTTCATTCACTTTCATACGGCTTTTCCTTTGGGGAGGGTCATGGGACAGTAGGCTGGCTGCCCTGAAAGTCCTAGGACTCGAAATCCTCCCGGTCAACAGCAATCTCAAATAGTTTTGCTCAGGGGTGTAACGAAGTTTGATGGCGCCCGGGGCATGAAGCAAGTTTGGCGCCCCCATGTTCCAACCTGAGTTCTTTCGGAAACAAATTCACTGCATTGAAGAAAGTACTTGCGACATTTTTGGGACTTTTCGGCGTCTCCATAGTGATTCGGCTCCCGGGGAATTGCGCCCCCCTTGCCCGCATCGTTACCCCCCTGGTTCTGCTGGCTTCACACCATGGCGATGCCACGCATTGTCGGTGATGTAGTCACTTCACCTGGTCCTTGGACGAACTCTGGATCGCTTTCCCGTGGGAGTAGCCAGCAGGACTTACCTCAAACATCTTTCCCGGGGCGTTTTGGACACGTGGCCGAACCAACGTAGCTGGGATCTCTCGATTCGGAGAATAAGTGACTCAATATTCAGGGTTTTACTAATTTCAAAGCTGCGCTTTTTGTCGCAAAGTGTCACACCATGAACGCTTGGAAAAGATCCTATATTTGCCTCTTGCACTTGCGGTAGTATTCTTTCAACAAGGTGAGGATCGGAACAAAGACCGATTCAAAACCTGACAGCTTTACGGTCTTTGAAAGCTCCCGTTTTGTGACCACAGAGCGATAAAGTTAACGCAGAACTGCGTTTGCTTTACCAACCCGGGCATCAATCTTCTTGTTCCGCCTTCCGTCACTCGTAAATACCACTCCTAGGTGCCTGAACGTCTCCACCTGCTGCAGTGCAAAGTGTATTGCCGCACCCTTGCAGCATACACTGCTTGGGTTTCTACAGAGACATAATACCTCGGTTGTTTTAGTTTTATTCCGGCACGGTCGCACGCAGCTGAAAACTTATCAAGTGCATGCTAGACGCCTCGTTCAGAAAATGCTAGCAGTGCGAAATCGTTCACTAAAAACAAACAGTTGATCCTGCTGCTTCAGACAGTGACACCCTCCTCAACTCGGCTGTGACTGTCTATCTATCTATCCAAGGATATATACGAGTACTATGAAGAGGAGTGGTGACAGCACACCACTTTGTCGGAGCCCAACACCCACGGTTAACGGTGGTGATTTAAGCTTAGTTTTTGGCGTTATTTTTTGTTCACTTGCCACCTTTACCGATGAGTCTTTTGGTTCTATGTTTAAATACAGTGTTGTACAATAGATTGTATTTAATTTTCATTTTGTCTGAAATACGTCGGCACCGCTTATCTTTTCATGACGTACATAATGAGCGCGTCTAACACAAAACTGCTGAATAGCATTTTGATTAAAAAAGCTTAATTTGCTATAGTTCATTTCTGTTATGCAAAAAAGTATAGCCGCAAAAATAGTGCAATAAAAGGCGGTAAACAATTTCTTTTTCGAGAAAGTACAACAATTTTTTTCAAAATTTACTTTCAACCTGGGCTTTAGTAGCCCTTGGACAAAGCTTACATGAGGAAGATGTGGGCAATTATTCATATTTGTCGTCCTTCTAATAAAAAATTGCAGCGAATACGAAGGTTTCCAAGACTTGATACGCAAGAGCCACAACATTTCATGTGAAGTTTACGCAACAAAGTTGTTTTCAAGTCACACGAAGTGCTTCGGTGGATGTGCCTTTTGTAAATTCCCGAAGCTCTGCAGCTGTTCCATGCACTTTCATTTTCATTTTTACTGATGGGTAGGCTAACCTCAGGAAAAGAAAAGACTAACATATATTTTTGCATTTACTTTAGTGATTTGTGGCTTACAATGTACTTTCATATAAAACAACCTTTCGTGTGTCATGTCACAAATGAAACGTTTCAAAAGACAACAGAAACATTTCTAGCGAGCCATTCATCTCTACCTGCTTTTCACTTTTGAAAAGCAGCAGACAACGATGACTGGTTCGTTGCGTAGCAACTGCAGTGATGCATGAAGTTCTTGCCGCAATTTCAGCAATTGGCGAAAACGGCAGCAAAGGGCATTTTGTCACTGATTTGCACGCGTTTTATTTTAAGAGAAAGTTGTTTCTTTTTGTTCAACAAACTTCTGAGCATGTCATGCGGTGCAGAAGAAACGAAATGACAAAGTTAGAGTTTGCGAAAGTGAAGTATCATGAAAATAAAACTGAAAACACCAAAACACAGAAAAGTTTAGTATTTAGAATTTACAACCTTTCAAGATCTTCAATATGATCATCACCAAGGGCTTCTACTGATATCAGGATTTCAAACATTTGTGGCGACCATTATTTTTTATACAACGCACACAAATGCATCTTTCAAAATCTAGAACCGACTAGTTACAAAATATTTTCTTGCTCTGCTTTAATCGCACATTAGACCAGGGCGTCTTAACCTGTAAGCCACGAAAAAATTTATAAAGAGGTAAGGCTTGGTGTTATCGAAATCGAGTAGATTTTGCAGGATGAACTTTCGAAAACGTGGGTAGCTCTTGAGCTACAAACGTCATAATAAATTCTCTTTCGTCATTACGCACTAGACATTATTCCGACATGGAAGTTTCCACGTAGCCTACTACGTTGTGCACAATATAAAGTTACAGAGGTCAATGTGAGGCAGTCAGGCGGTTCTTGTTGTTATGGAAACGAAATCTAGAAGCATGTTTAATGAGGAAGATGACTTGATCTGTGCATTATCATGAATTGAGCACCGAATATTTTGCTTTCTAACAACAAACAGGCTCAGCCTTCGCATTGATTGTAACTCACGCTGTGTTATTAAAAGTTCACTTTAGGTGTCCTTATCTCTTCTCTGTGCATGTGCAACAGTTGTCGCATTGGAGAAGTTGTACAGTTGGTTGACCACGGGCCCTCAAGTTATTAATTAGGCCACATTTCTGGAAATATTGCGAACCTCTGCATTAGACTGTGGTGAACTATGTTTTGCATCGATAATGCTTCGGATGGTGATTGGAAACTTTGTTTTGTGCAGTGCATCATCTGTGTTGGATAGATGCAACCAAACAATCGTATTTCATGTATGGGCTTATGCAGCAATGTTCGAAAATTTTCCGTCAAATTAATAAACCTCGTGACAGCTGCCAAAGTTCACCCTATCATTGAGTGAAGTTTCGCAATTCTAACGAGGATCGAGACTCAACGGCTTTGTAGATGCGTAGGGGAAGCCAGCGAAGCGTGACCAGTTTCGGCTGCCTCGTCAAAACAGCAACAAGGCAATTCACTGACAAGCCACGGGAATCGTTTGCGTAAAGCCGTAAACGTTCAACAAAATAGGTTAATACCTGGGTTAAATTACTCCACCGATACCTTTTCCGTCTGTAGTATAGACACAAAACGTCCATGATTTGTTGCAATGGTTTCACAAGTATTTTGCAGCAATACCAGTAGGCGAGGTGCTCGTAAGTTTCATGCGAATGCGGTGAGTTTTTTTTGTCTGCGATCTTTGCCTTTCTATTCAAACTTTTTCCTTTCTTCATAAGAGTTAGCAGGTGGGGAAATGATGCAGCCCGATCCTGTTGGCCATCATTCCTGTCACATTTTGAGGGACGCAGTCTTTCTTCCCATTTTTAATGTCAATCTTATCATATTCATGACCAAAGTAACGTTTGAGCTAATTACTGATTACTGCAGCACCTGGTAAGTATTAAAGCCTAACACATGAATCACTGTTGGACATTTTCCACGTGACTTCAGTATTTGTTTAACCCGCCAAGTGAGATTATTACAACGATTGTGAAGATCTATTCACTGTGACCATTTGCTACATCCTCAAGTTTTGTGAAAGGTTAATCAACACTTCAAACAACATGCTGAAGTCAAATATCATTAAAACCATGACTGAACTCCGAACAGCTAAAGTTTTGCCAAACTTCAACACTGCACACGATTTTATTAAACGTCAGGAAAGAAGCGCCGACACGGAAAATGCATTCACGTCATTTTGTTATCAGAGAGGGGTATCCTAAAGTAGAAGGTCATTTGCATACACCAAGAATAGAGTGAAAACGCAACCTCAGTTCGCACACACATGTCCAAATAAGGTCAAAGTATGGCAACACCGCTTTCGTGAATAAACCGCAAAATGCAATCCGTGTCGACGATCAAGTAAAGTCCGTTTCTGAAATGGGTCTGAAAATCTCCCAACAATGGCTGAATTCCCGGTCAGGCCATAACTGGTATATACCGAAGACTGATCACCGGTACTTTTGGCTTGTCTAGTCTCGTGTGTAGCGTTACAGGGTGGGTGCAAGGGAAAGCTTCACGCGCGGTGCTGCCATTGACTCGCCACTTGAAGGGTAGCATTCAATACGAAAGCAGTCGCGTGGACCGCGGCGCAAGTAACCTGATATGGGCACAACAGAACACTCGCGACACTCGAAAAGTAAACAGAAAGCGAATGCAATCAAACTGGTTGTAACACCGGCATGACAGAGTGGAAGTTCCACATCTGGAAAATTAGAAAAAGATGTACAGTATGTGCGAAAGCTTTCTGAAGGAATTTAAGGTGATTGCGTCAAAATGGACATTGCAGTTTTTTATCTGTGTAGGCCTTTGATGAGGATCTAACAAACAGATAAACATAAAAGATCACGGTAAACTGATGTTATTGGACGAACGCGTTGCCCGCAAAATGTGTTAAAGGAGTAACAAACCGTCATATTTATTTTCTAAGCTGTTGATGGGATTTGCTGGACGGGGTAAGTCTTGACTTGGGCATCGACTCGATCTCTGCCAAACGAAGGTGAAATCAAAGTGAAGGGAGAGACTTGAAGAGGTTATGTAAAGAGATGTTATTCGCTATCGAAATAAAAGCGAATAATATGCATAGAAAAACACCAAAGTCGTGGCTAATCCACGATAAATTTTCTAAATCAAACATTTTATTTCAGAAGTTCAGTCATCGTATACCGAAGGGACCCTTTTGCAGCCAAATGTTAAAAGCTGATTCTAACAGAGTGCATATTTCGCCTCCTGAGGCCTTATTTGTTATTGAAGTATAGCATAGAATCAAATTTTTCCATCATTTTTTACAGTAGTGTCTCCGCACAGAAGCAATAGTTTGTGTAATAATAAGCATTTTTATGCAGTTAAATCGTAATTCATATTTTACTCCTCAATTAGGAGATTGCCTAACGTTTTTAGCAGCAGCAGGTTGACTAAAAAACAAAAATTATGAGGCGAAGCAGCAGGTTTCATTTACTTACCAGATTTATGGAGTTGAACCATTTTGTACCTTTGGTTTCCATAACCATTCCCGGGCAGTAGGTTATTGCATTCCGCAGCAGTGCATGGAGGAGAATGGAGGCAAAATTGTGTCATTTGCTTAAACGGCAAAGAGCAGTTAACTGCGGTGAACGCTGAGCTGGTGGCAAGTGGTCATTGAGACTTTCAGAACAGAAACCTACTGATTTGTTTATATTCAGGCAAAGTATAGGAGAAACGCATGCAACACCTATCTCCCCACAACTTCCCACAAGACTTGGTATGAAAACTATCCAGATCTCCTGTATGACCAGCCCCAGCGAATAAGTTCGCCATCTAGCGTAAATTATTCACCAATCAAAACAATCAGCAGAGGGAACCCTTGATACCGAGCGTCACGGAACTCCCAATTTGTTGCACCAGCTCAGCAAAATAACTAATTTTTGAGTATCACAAGCAACAGAGTAAATAACGGCAGCAAAGCGTTTCATGTGAATTTGCGGATTCTCCTTTCATGGAAAACATATCCCCGACAGCAATGTTGGCAAATCTACGCGATATAACATGAAGCAATTTGAAGCATTTTGAATTGCGACCTCAAAGTCGTGCTGCATAATAAAAACGCAAGTGCCTCCGTTTCAGATTTTGTACTGAACTGCTTTGGTTTTATCAAAGGTTTATTTTTACAACTGGAATGTTTGTTTGAAGTTTGGTTTGAAAATGGGCCTAGTTCTGAATTTTAGTGAAGAACATAACGAATCATTGCAAATTTATGTTTATGCAAATCATTAATGAACAATTACAAGTGAATGAAAATGAAAAGCAATGCAATTCCCAACTCCATGAGACAGAAAATAAAAAAGCCATTTTCAAGCAGCTCACGTGTTTCCGTTTCAAGCAACTCATGTTTGTCTTTGACAAGACCAGCTTTGCCCTTCCGTTCTTCATGGCCGTGTATGAAGAGCAGTGGGGTGGTGATTGGGGGCGTAACGAGGGGTGGCATAGGAGGCGCAATTCCCCGGGAGCCGTACCACTATGGGGCGCCAAATCACTGCGGGTACGCCGAAAAGTCCCAACATTGTCACAATTACTTTCTTCAGTGCAGTACATTTGCTCCCAAAAGTCTCAGGTTCGAGCATGGGGGCGCCAAACTTGCTTCTTGCCCCGGGCACCATCTGACCTCGTTACGCCCCTGGTGGTGATTGCGTAATAAATGCACAACGAAGACCTTTTTTAGCGCCATCCAAAAATACTCAACAGAAAGTCTAAATCTAAACATTTAAACTAGATACGAGTATTGTTAGCAACCTGAAAAAAAAATTAATTCGCAAATTTGAACCCTGCCTTTGTAAGCCGGCCTCAATGTTGTTCTTAAAAATATAGTCTTCCCCTTTCAGGAACCTTTGCATTTTGCGGCGAAAACCGCAAAATGAATTTTGCAGTTATCAAAATAACTGCAAGTTGTTGCAAAAGCAAGACCGATTCATGAAAAAGAAATATTCGTAACGTGAATAAAACCAAAATGATGTTCTCTTCGTGGCAAAAGATGTTATGTTGCAGCAGGTATGTTGGAGAACAGTCCCAATATGTTAGAACAAGCCTTTATAGACACAGTGCATATACAATTGAAAATGGATTTACAAAGCGGAGTCAAGATTTATTAACTCCTGATTAGCGATTCCGTCCGATCGAGTCTACTTTTAGTTGCTCATTACCAGTCATTGAACAGCTCCATTCATCAAATTCTTATTTATCCGCCGCGTTAACGTCCAAAAAGCTTGACAGCTGCTTATAACCTGACAAACGGATGGTGTGTGTTTTTAGATTTTGGAGTTAAACGAGAATCATCTTCGTTTCCAAACGATTCAGTTTGAAAAGTGTGTCCTTCAGATTATCCAATTTAATTTTAGGTTTGAAACATCCCAAAGTCATCTTTGCCCTTTTGGACGTAGAACAACGGTTGGATGATAGGTAACGCGATGACTTAAAATTATGTCACGATTAACCAGATGTTCTGTAAACATGCTTTTGACAGATCCTGGAGAAAATTACATGACTGGTGTGCAGCAGAATTTTTTCAAGATGACCTTCCAGAAGATCTCAACATCTTGAAGCAATAAAGATGAGCAGCGAAATCGAGTGCAGGGCGGGAACTGGTGAGTCATCCTTGAAATGACATTTTATCGCATTTTACCGGATCCTGACCATCTGAGAAACTTGGAAGAATTCCCACCACCTCCGTGTCTCAAATCGCTCCGTCGAGTTGTCGGAATGTTTGCTTGTTACGCGAAGTGAGTAGAGCATTTCGCAGACAATTTTCGCCCCCTAGCGATCGCTACAGAATTTCCTAGTCAACTGGTCACTCAGCTCTCTAAACCTTTTTTAAATTTCTTCTGGACGCGTTGAGGACACTTTGATCAAATTTTTAAGCACACAGCCAACATATCTTTATATAATTTTAACACACTGAATAGAAATTTGAAACTGTTTCTCACGTAAATGTTCTTCACACAAAGCTGCCTTTCTGGAAGTTTAAAAATATCGAATCAATCCATTGATCTCGCAGATGGGAATGCCAGGCTGATGGAAAACCAACGCGACGTTTATATTGCCCACTACTGTTTTTTTGAGTCGTATTGGCACACAAACGCGATGTTATATTACAAACGCGATGTTATATTACAAACGCGATGTTATGTTACAAACGTGATGTTATATTACAAACGTTATATCTCAAGTTGCCTGTACTTTTTTATTATGAGTAAAAAGTACCTCTAAACACAGTTACCCTCAATGATCTGTCACCACCGTAGAGAAACAACTTATATGTCAATGGATAGATTTAAGGCTGCCCAAAGAAATGTTTCATTTTGGTTGCGTTATGCTTTCTTTTTAACAAGGAAGCAGTTATGATAAAAAAAGTCAATAATAAAGAACAAAAAAGTGAATCCCGCAAATCGTAGCCACGTAAACGCTGTTCTTTTGCTTTTCCTTTCCGTGTAAAGACTTGATCAGAACAATAACTTTCTTCAGCTGTTTGTTTTTATTTATCTTCGCAGGGTGACAACAATTATTTGAAAGAGATTGTGCGATAGTAAAACGAATGCTTTCAATATGAGAAATTTTCAAAACAAAAATCTAAAGAATTCGCGTTTCAGGGCCGGATGACGAAAATAAGGGCCTAACATGGCTTTGAATGTTTAAACGTATTTAAACTATGTTCAGCGTTTAGCAGCATCGCTTTGCTGAAAGCAGCAAATTAGCATCACAGCGTGGTTTGCAGCAACAACTGATAGAAACGTTACTTTTCTAGCTGCACATCAACCATATTCATCTCTATCAAACAACTACAATAATGAGAGCATCTTGTATACGGAAATATTTGTTCAAAACATGTAAAAATAAATAATTGAAACAGTTTCTTTAAGGTGAAGTAAAGGTGAGTATACCAATGTTCTACTCCGGCCAAGGTTTAACTTTTTGCAGTAATTATGTTGCGTTTTTGTTGAACTAAAATATAAATGAAGCTATAGCTTTAGAGCGGCATTAAGCCAACATTGCATACATTGCATGGGATGCGGAGACAATTTATGGAAGAGATTCGTAAGAGCAGTCGAAATGTGCTCTAACTTTGACAAGTTTTCGAACAAATTTTCGAATAGCATTTGTGTCCAGGGATCTATATTAACAACAGAGAAGGGGATCTTAACCTGGCGTGTTCCTGAGAGTTGAGCGACGCCGGCTGATAATGGGTTCATTTTATTCGCAGGTGTATGCGTTGTGCAGCATGTGCGTGCTGCTAATGACAAGTGGATCTATCACAACAAATGCTTGCGCGTTGCCACACAATCTCTGATGGTAAGTTGCGGTGGGAAGTGCTGATTGGCTGCAAAACAACACACGTGACCAGTCGTCAATGGGAATGCCGCGTTGTAGGTAAAGTTCTAGGGAAAACTGGTCACACAATTGGCGTCATGTTCCGCTCAGGGTACGTGAGGGTTAGCAGCTAGTATTATGGATCCCAAACACTGCTGGAATGGGCCTAGATAAGTAAACGATATGTAGTTCATCGCCGTCTTTTGCTAGGTATGAACGTTTGCATGATAAAAAGCAGTCTCTTGAAATGGTAGATATCTCACTTCAAAATGACAAAAAGCTTAGGAAGAAAACAATCGCCGCATGAAGTTTGAAAAAGTAGTGCTTTAGTCAAATTATGAAGAAGTACAGCAATTTTAACTGAACATCTTTGTAAGTTTGCACTCTATGCACAATATGTTTGTGAAATATTTAGTTTTTCAAACAAATCGTGCACGTGAACGCTTTTTCATTTTTCACAAACATTTTCTTTCACTTTTTAGGTCCCAGCTTATCTGTTTTGTTGGAGAGTGTAAGAACTTAGTAAGGAAGTCTAAAAGATAGTTTAAGATATTTCAAAGGGTAATTCATTTTTAAAAAACAAAAGCAAGTTAACGTTTCTAAAATTTTACTACCATCCCGTGGACTTGGGCTGATGTTGATTTGTGAAAATGTTGCAGTATTTTATCTTACTTTTTCGCTGACTTATATCCAGGTTCGGTTCATACAATCTAAGTAGAATCCAAGGATAGAATCAAGCACGACTTTTCCTGCTTATTTTAACAAAGTCAGCTTTTGCGGTCCAAACTCTTGTTGCTTTAAGTCATTTTCCAAAATCGCAGCTTTGTTGATCACAACAAACGTAAAAAGTTATATCTAAAGTTCGAAAAAGGTTGTTGACATTAGATGTTCTGATTGTTCACAGTGTGCTTCTGATCATCCTCTTATTTTCAGAAGCACTTGATTGCAGGTGATCTAAATCCCATTGCTTTTAACTGAGATGGCAGCGAGGAAAGTACCGGAGAACGCTGATGTTCAGGATGAAGTTCGTCAAAGAAAAAAGTCCAAAACAACTGAAGGGAAAAACAAAGCGGTTTCGACGCCAGAAAAAAGGCAAAAGAAAAAGCTTGCGTCTCCTGCTCGCAGTCCAAAGGCCATTCTTAAAAAAGAACAAAAACGAGAGAGAAGACAAGAAAGGACCAAAACGAAGAAAGTGAAGAAAGAGTCACTGACGCTGAACGTGTGGCGAGGAAAAATTCGACCGTGGGCCCGACGTCATTGGCTGCTTGTGACGCTGATGGTTTGCACGTCACTGATGGCTTTTGCTCTGTATTTTTCAGTTGACCATTTGGATCACCGAAAGCAAGACGAAAAGATATTACCAATGGTCACGGACAAGGTAAATGGGTTCAAAAGGTGTCGCACTTTCAAAATATTTCGATGCATGGCTTAGTTTGGATTATCAAAAATGTTTAAGAAAAAGCACAACGTGAATGTTATGTTGTTGTTTACACGTAATTGCAAAGAGTTTTTCTTTATCTTGGTACTGGACGGTTTCTTAAATTTGGCATCGCGTGAGCGCCTTCTGTGGTGTAGTTTGTGCAGATGTTGCACTCGTTTTGTAAACACTCGCAAGTGTTGGGAACGAAGGTTCTTTAGATGTACGTAACCAGGGCCGGATTTAGACATGCGGAGGCTCCAGGGCAGCTTTTGTGTGGAGGCCCTCAGAATCCAATAATGGGCGAAACTGAACTGTATGGGTCCTTCTTAAAAATTAAAGTAAAAAATTTTGAGATGCCAATGCATGTGTTGCATATGTTAATTCCCCAAGCACTCTTCGGCTGACACAGGCCTCCTCGGGCCAACTAACTCTAACCGTGTCAGCCCCGTACGAAGCTGCCGTACAGATCAGCATTGCCTCTGCACTGATTGCATTTCAGTAACCTTCGGCTGCAGCTATAGCGCTTACTTGTACACTCTTGCATCCACAAGCGGCCACGCCTACACGCACGTTTCAGGGCGTGTTGGCCTTCGCCACATAGTAACTTACTGTAACTTAACTTACTGGCATTCAGGTAACTTCAACACCAGCAGTTTCACGTCTTTCTAGTTGAGCTGTCTGGCAGTCCACATCAGCATGCCGGCATCATGGCACGTGACCGAAAGTTGTGAAGACTAACATTGTTACGTAACAAAGTTTCTTGCCTCAGCGGGATAATTCTTACTGCATATATTGAAATATTGACATCTCTAAATTTATTTTTCAATATCGGCCTTAACGTTCACTTTCGCCCAAGTAATGCTTTCGATCTGTTGCTTGTAGTTTTCCGTCAGTAAAAAGACAAAACTGACAATAATTTCAATAAACAGACACTTTTCTTTGTTTCCTAATACTGCTGTTATTTTTATGATTATTCACATTAAATATGTTAAATCAGCCTTAACCAGGGGTCTCAGGGTTCATGACTGTGGAGACCCCGGGGAAGTGTCCATTTTGCCCTCCTCGAACCCGGACCTGTACGTAACACATTCCACAGCAACCAGACTTTCTACGAGAAAGCGAATAACAGCGATGAAACACTTTATTGTGACGTGCATTGTTTGATCAACATGTTATTTGTTTCTTTAAATGCTATAGTTGCGTGAATGCAGCAGTAGCATTCATTGCCGCGGTAAAACGACCAAAAAATAAACTTTCTTTTGCAAGTAACTGCAGGCCTTGTCATAAAAACTGATTGCATGAGTTTACCTCTGTCTTCCTGCACGGAGATCGAAAATTTCTTTGCAAGAGAAAACTAATGGATCAGTCAACACAATAATTTGAACGACGATCGTTTCCATGATCCATCTTATTGAATTTGCCTGGAGCAGCAAGTTGGCCAGCTCGTGACAAAAGTTTACAATAATATGAATTGCATATGAAAAATTTGAAAATATTTTTCAGGTGAAACTTGACATCAGTATCACGAATGGTTCCTCAGGAAGGCTCACAATCGGTCTCTACGGCCATGATTGTCCCAAAACTGTTATGAATTTCATACAGCTGGCTACGCACGAAAAAGGATACGGCTACAAAGCTTCTAGGTTACATGTCATTATACCAACACAACTGATAATGGTGATTAACATATGCAAGTTCTCTGCACTGCTTGCTCTGTCCAGTTATACAGTAGTTGAGGCTTGAGACTCAGGTGGTAGGTAGAGTGATTTCTTAAGATTTCATGGATGAATACGTTTGGTTGTATATTTTGCAAATAAAGTTATGTTTAACATAATTCCTTAGTACTTGTAGTATCAAACTTGATACATGAAGTTAAGAAAACAATGAACTACTCTTCTAGCTACAGTATATTTTCATTTGGTTGCTCCAATGTACTGCTAAGTTGTGCGATCGTCACAACCAAGTCTAGCTATGTTGTTTTGTTTTGTTTAACCTAAACTAAATGGGATTTGCTTACAATGCTATAGCAGACTAGAAAGTGTTTCATTTTTCTGTTTATTCTTTTGATTTTTAAATTTGAACACAGGGTGGCGATATTGTGAATAATAATGGAAGCAGCGGACGAAGCGCTTTGGATGTGAGTTTTGAAGATGAAAATTTAAAACTGAAACACTCTGTTCCGGGTACCGTGGGGATGATTCCTTTAAAAAACAATACGGACAGCAAGAAATCATCGCAATTCTACATTACGTTCGCTCCAAATGCAGAATTTGATGGGAAAAGCGTTGTTTTTGGAAGAGTAATAGAAGGTAAACGGGTGGACAATTCTTTCGCCGTTGTGTTTGCATTTATTCTAATTTCTGTTGACAATTGATAACTTTTTTGCACAATTGATTTTTGTATTTTTTCTCTTTTTTACGTGATTGATTTTGTGTTGTTTTTGGATGTTTGGCGATAATCTACTGCAATTACCGATAATTTCTGGATACACTAACAGTTTCCTTCGGTTTTTGAAACTTCCCTTTATCAAAATTTAGTTGCCGGAACTCCTCAAACATCTGTGTAAATTTCGAGTTCAAGTTTGAATAATAACACTTTCATTTCATGTGCAAATTGAAACTTAGAGAAAAAAGTATAGCCTGTTTTCAGTTGTTTGATAAAACAACACGAACTACCAAGTACAAATTAATAAATATCATTGGCTGGTTCTACGCATGTCGTAATTCCATAAATTACTGATGCATTTCAGAAGAGCCATTTTCCATATTTTTTAAGGGATGGATTTTTTGAGGAAGCTGGAAATGGTTCCAATCGACCCCAAGACCTATTTTCCCACCACGCCAGTCATCATCACTGGAGCGGACCACGAGGTTTCGCGGCGAAACACCGCTTTTTGATGAAACACAGCTCAAGCATTGTTACTTCAAAGCATTCGCAATTTTCCCGCTTCCTAAAGCATGCAAATGAACGTTCACATATGAATTTGTTTTAACTGTTTACGCTACGACATGCACGTTGGCGCCAATCTGAAAATCATATGGCATATTATTTAAACGGCTAAGACCTTGGTTCCATGAACAAAGTTTGAATTTTGTGCATTTTGTGGGAAGCTGCAGGTGAAAAATATGTTATTTTGAAATTGGAGTTTGAAGCTGTTCTCATAGCTTTGCTGGTCGCCAGAGGAGAACTCCGTGAATTGGTGCTTTCCACGATATTTACGCGGACGACGCTCAGCTGTATTTCCATACTTCAGTGTTGAGCAAATTGAATACCTTGGTGTTCTGTCAACAAACAGGTTGGGTGAACGTCATTTGTGGAAAAATACACGTAAAACAACAGGCGTGGTTTGTCGAACAGAAACCATAAAACGCTGCAAACGGATCGATCTTATATTGTAGAACATGGATAATACCACAAATTTTCAAGTACACGATATTGTGAAGAATGGGAGAATACAAGTACTGTAAATGAAATCTGCTGGTGCAGAGTGGTCTAGACTCCCAGTACAAGGCTAAAAATGTCTACGATTTACAATAAAACCATGGTTGGCCTTTTATGATGGCTTAGTTTGAACAAATCCATTTAGAACAGTGTTTCCCAACCTTTTTAAGCCATGGGCTATTTTCGGACAAGTATAAATCTTCGTGGTTTCAAGGTAGAATACAAGAATAATACGAATGCTAATTTTAACAAACTTGGTTTATTTGTTGCCCACATTCACAAATTTCAATGAGAATCTTGTCCCTAATCTTGTTTCACAAGTTCGCCGAAATTAGAGTATGTGATCGTTAACGCACATCTGATGTCATCTTCTGATTGAAGTTTGTTTCGGTACCTGACTTTAACCATAGCTAGTGTTGACAACCCAGCTTCGCAAAGGTATGCAGTTAGTAAAGAGAAAGAGCTTTCGACACTTGCCGACACAGATCAAAGACATTTGTTTCCATCGACTAAACATTCACCAAAACGTTAGTCAAAAACAGCTTTAATCTTGTCTATCCACCTCTGTCAACTTTGCAGCTCAATCAGCTGTTCGGCAATGCAATACATTTCACAAATATCGCTGACGCCTCAAAAGGATCCGTGCCCCGTTACATATTTTGTTGTAATAGTTAAGAGGCCTGCATATATCCAAATCGAAAAAAAATGTAGTTAGTTTCTATGGAGAGAAATGGTGAATGCAGAGCAATTTCTGCCCCTTCATCAATTTCTCCTAACCTGCGTTACCAAGTACTTGGACGATTAAAACATTTTAGCTTTACCTGATGTTCCTTTCTCTTTAAAAAACTCAAGGTTTTCGTCAATGTATTTTACATGTTTTGACAAAAGATGCCGACGAAGTTCAGCTTCTTGAAGGAGCTGCGAGCAGAGACTTCTAAGGACAAAACGCACTGCGGCCAGGCTTCATCGTGTACCACGAGCAGGGGCGTAACGAGGTTAGATGGCGCTGCGTGGCAAGAAACAAGTTTGGCGCCCCCATGGTCGCCCCTGAGGTCTTTCGGAAACAAAAGTACTGTATTTATGAAAGTACTTGTGACATTGTTGAGACCTTTCGGCTCTCCCTGCAGTGATTCGTCGTCCGGGATATTGTGTCCCCCTTACCACCCCTCGTTACGCCCCTGACCTCGAGCGAAGTAAATCCGATTTTCAAGTAGTTGTCGTTGTATGCAAACGCCCACTTTCGTTTAGCAACGATGCACTGCGACGGTAAAAGCTGGTTGCAGTGTAGATAACAAATTTACACTTAAGCTCGGACTGCAATGATAAAAAAGTGTAAATACCACGTGAAACAATGACATTATCACGCGGGCTAGGTGCATTGTTACGGAACAGGCGAGAGCGTTCCTAACAAATGCTGTATGAACAAAACAACAAAACCTTCCACTATATAAAGTTGGTAAATTGTATTATCAGTATTTGAGGGAATCAAATTGTTTGCAATTGTAAATTTACTTGAGGACTAATCCGGAACCTTCCGCAGACTCATTTTAGTCAGCGGACTCAGGTTGAGAAACACTGGTTTAGAAAGGCATCACTGAGGTTGAGGGCACAGCACACATGTTGATGAACATGATTATGCATCAATGTACTCTAATATTACTTTTGTTGTTGGAATACCATCGACTGAAATTTCTGGAAAGAAATTCAGGAACCAAGAACTTTCACATTGCATTTGCAAACAGGTTCTCAACAGGCAGGAGAGCGAAACTACCAGCAGTCTCACTTTCTGCATCAACAACGCTTCAACATCATCGGCAATATACAGGGTGTTTCACAATTGTTGAAACAAAGCGATTGGGCACAAATCCAGGATTTTAAATGATACCGCAATGATGATTACATTTATTGAAAGGTGAAAAGATAACATTTTATAATCTGCAACTGTTTGTCCTCAAATCAGAAATAATATGTCAAGAAGAGTCCTAGAGTACATGCTCCAGATGTCCACCGTTCT
>Ga0210059_1007132_pt1 | contig 17818 bp, 12 predicted proteins | sample Ectturendosymbi2_FD_188042 | JGI IMG/M metagenome (GOLD analysis project Ga0210059, IMG submission 188042) | Ecteinascidia turbinata endosymbiont from Florida, USA - Sample 2 (SPAdes) (version 2) | ecosystem: Host-associated > Tunicates > Ascidians > Unclassified | place: Key West, Florida... | reverse complement strand
CACCGACTACTGAGGTCTATACTGAAAAATTTTGGGGAGCACAGGCGTGATTTTCAGCAATTCGGCATATATTCCCAAGCTCATCTGCTCATCTGAAAAAGCGAACTTGTTGTATTTCCATATAAATTTTTTTCAAAAACCAAGCATAATTTTCCCCAAAATAATGGGGTAGGTACGCGTGATGAAGACACCTAAACGGCAGAAAAAATGCTGAAATTCCGCCAATAACCCTTATATTGGCTGTTGGTTGAAGATGAAAATCGTATTCTGCTCGAGGCTTGCTGCTCTACATGTTACAGAAGTAAGGAAGGTTGAGACATGAAGATATGTACGTGAGAACTCAGTGAAATACATGTTATGGTTTATGTCTACATCAAGGGCATGGCTTTATATGAGCAATGTACATTGAAATAGCAAAAGAAATATTGAAACGTTTGCGAAAAACTAAAGTTAATTCGATAAATCTTTACGACACATTTCATTTTGAACGAAATTATGCAGTAAACAAAAGCTTTCAATTACAATGTCTCGTACCGATCACGGGTTAGGAAGCTTGTCTTGAACGCTGCAAGTAGTACTTCCAGACGTTTGCCAACCAAGGTCTTTCTGGAGAGTTTGAGTTGGACAGAGAGCTTCTGAATCTAATCAAAGCTTATGAAAGATTACTAAATAATATCACTTCTAGTTTTGTACTTTTTGTGTAAAGTGATGGGCAAGTTTCGTTTATGAGGAATTTGCTTCAGAGTTCCACCACAAAAACGGGCTGCAGGCGTTCACACGCGTACTTGATTAGAAACGATCTTCACGCATTTGTACATACCGACATTATAGCCGGGCATCGAAAAATCCGAGAAATGTTTTAATTTCATCCACATAGCACTTTCTTCTTGTGCTCTACTTGAATGCATGCTACATTTTCATAAGTACTGCAAACATTTCTTTGAAATGTGCTTCTTTTCAACCAACCACAGACCTGTATCAACTACTGTCAAAGATTTGTCATACGAGCAAAACTTTGGGGCTATGAGCAAAAATTTGTGAAGCATTTTGCGGGATTTTTCTCCAGACAATGCAAGAGCAAAAGAAGGTCATCAACATTTTTGCAACCAAACAATAAAAGAACATCCGATCCCGGACTCCTCATCCTGCATGACTATACATGTGGACATCAAACATGATGATTGGTAAAAATTTTAGAGGCATCATCCTTCAGTGTACAGCCAAGACGTCAAAGATTTCTACTAAAATCAACACGGTTGATAAGAAGCAGTAGGTAGTCTTTTAGACAGCGGAACAAGAGGTCGGGGTCAAGACCCTTCACTAGTATTTTTCAAAAGGATCGGAGATATAAAGAAGTGCTTCACCAGTTTTTGACTTTTTGCATGTTTAGTGTTTTCTTATGACGTTTTTTGGGATATTAATTAATCCCCTAGGGAATTAATTAATTAGTTTGGGTTTTATGGCCACAACGTCCGAACCACAAACGCTAGAAGGCCAATCAAGGCTATCAAGACGCGAAATTTTGCCTAGTTTAGAGGCAAAAGAAATTGCCTCTTGTGTTTAGCGCCCAGGTCCCAACGACGCCTCGAAATTGTTGTGATCAAAGTTTCAAATGTTTTCGATACGAAATTAGTTTCAGGCTGACAAAGGTTTGTTTTCATTAACAAGATTTTGTGGTTGGTATTTACTTGTTTTATAAATTGGCAGCTTTAATTGTTTGACTTGCACACATCGTCGAAAATCCCGGGAGGGGCGATATAGGAATCACACGAAAATACAGAAATCATGAGACGCCACGAAACACACGGAAGATTTTGGTGGTTAAGCAAATGCAATATTGAAGAACAAGCACCGAAACAACGCACCCACAACGACTGCGATTGGTCACCGCCATACAGGAGCGTTATTATAGTGAAGAAAAAGTGAAGTTTTGTATCAAGCATCATAGATTTGAAGTGATCGGATAAAAAAATTAAATGATGGACATCGTTGAACAAAATCTTGCGGATTGCTGTTGAACAAGGCATCAAAGGTCTTGACATAATGGTTAAAAAAGTACAAAACTAGAAGTTCTTTATATCTCCGATCCTTTTGAAAAATACTAGTGAAGGGTCTAGACCCCGACCTCTTGTTCCGCTGTCTAAAAGACTACCTACTGCTTCTTATCAACCGTGTTGATTTTAGTAGAAATGGTTAACTTAACACTTCTTCAGGAAAATATTCCCTTACACTTGCTTGCCCAAACGCGTGGTCATCAAGACCAGACTGCATTACATCTTCTGCCACCTTTCACTTCAAATAGCAAGTTAAGAAACATCTCTTACATAAGAAAGATTCATAATTATGCATTTTAGCAACATTTCACTTTGTCAAGAACAAAATGCTGTTTTTACTAGTTTCAGCATTGAGATAATGTAATTGTTTTTTTATGTATCTTTCCTATTTCGTTCCGTATTCTTTCTTAGGCACATCCCATTTTTTCGCACAAAATTACATTCCATAGTTTTTGGTTTTCTGTGACTCATCAATTAATATTTTTTAAAGTTTTTTATTTTTCATACTTTGTGCAAACCATTTTTTTGACCACATTAAATTCCTCAACTAAATTGATTCACTGCTATGGGCACATAGGCATACGCTCTTCAGCTGTAAATTTTCTTCAACATGTTCTGTGTTTGTTTGTTTGTTTGTTTTTCTAATTGTGCTTATTTTTTTTCCAACTGTTATTTTCCAACACTAGTCAAACAGCGGTAAACGGTTATGGTTGACTAGTTGAACGCCATGGTCCTTCACCAATCCCATGTGACACAGTGACACTTTTTGTTTACATCGAGCAGTTATTTTGCCATTGTGTTTTCATTTATTTTAATGTCCACTAACAATTGGGTGTTTTTCTGCATGTTGGCTCTTTGTTTTGTTTCTATTCCTTAGTTGAGTCATATGAAACAATCAGTCAATCAGTCAATTTGTGCGACGCTTGTAACAAACAAATAAACCTAAAGATCGGACATATTTCCAGGTTTTGTGGTTTGCTTTTCAAAAAAATTTAAGTAACGTAAGTATAGGAAATTTTGAAACGAAAAAAGTAAGTCGATCACTTGCACCTTATGGTAAATTTAGCTCACGATTTTGCACACATGCTTGGTGGTATAAATATAAAACAAAAAACTAAGTCCAAGGAAATGTGCTTTAGAAAACTTGCATGCTTTGATGTGCTTTAGTTCAGAAGTGTGAAAACATTTTTTTAAACTAGTAGAGTTCGGTAATCCTCTCCTCTTTTTCTTCACATTTCCAACCACAGGTCAATTCTCGATGACACTGCCCTCTAAGTGTTGCTTCTTCTTCCAAGAAAGTCGTCTTAGAAAAAAAATTTCAATGGCGATTGATTTCAGTTTGGTATTAAACCATCACATTGTTTTATTTGTTAATGCTTATTCAGTGGCGCAGCCAGCCCAAAAATTTTTTGGGGACACAAATGTTTGATTTTAGGCGAATAACACTATTTTGTTTAGAAAAACGCCTCTTAATGCACAAAATGACTATATTTTCTACAAATTGGGGGGGGCATGGCCCTTTTGCCCCCCTGGCTACGTCTATGTGCTTATTGCTGTTTGCACTTCAACACAGTTTTTACTGAAGAAAATACAACTGGTTTTTGAACGTCCAATACGTTCTCATTCAACAATGTTGAGTTTATTTCATTGTTTGTCAAAAACAGTGTAAACAATAAAATATACATCTTTACGTTGACGATTTCACATTAGCAGCTTTGACCAAAATCAAATATTTTTGCATATAATGAAAAGCTTTTCTCATTCAAATTGGAAAATTCAACCCAAATCGCAAACATTGTAAATCGTTTTATCACAGAGATGTAGTGGTTGAAAAACGCAAATTTTATGTATTATAGCTTGCAATAATTTACATTATTTTGTACAACATACATTTCCATTTTACGGTATTTTCAGTAGTTCTATGTGAAAATAAAGCTATTGCTTTTCGCAACAATACATTAATAAAGGATATCTTGTAAATTTTCTAACATGTTTATTGTTAGAGACCTCTCACATTTAAAACAATGCTTAGTCAAACAAACAGGTTTGCAAATAGTTTGAATTACACATTCATTCATCATTTGAATTTTCGCTATGTGTAAGTGTTTTCTTTAGTTTTTTTCACATTTTGTTAATCAAAAATACATGCAAAACCGTTGAAAAAACTATTTCATGATATATTTCACCAACCGCAGTTTAGCAAATGCCATCATTTACAAAGCAATAAGCTTCACAATGAGATTTTGGGGTGTTTTTGCATTTTTGATAACACCAAAGTCATTTTAAATCTTATTTATAACGTCCCTTGATAATGCCACAAGGCCAAACCTACTAGGCATACGTCATCATAAATTTTTTAGAATTCAAGCAAATAGTTATTTTGGTGCAAAAATATTTTAGTTTAAAAGTTTATGTCTGTTTTCTTCGAGTCACTGAGAACTACGGTAAATAACAACTGCTGGCAATTCTAAACTGCGCAACATGGCACATGTAAACTACTTTGTACAGACCAAGCTGTGTGACATATCACCATTCCCCTGTCTTGGCCAGGCATATATTTGTAAAATTTGCATCTGAATAACACGGTAGATGCGAGCTTTTATGACATCACAAATGTACTTTGGGCAAAACGTTGGTTTTGCAATGTTTTCTTCATCAAGGTTCTAAACATTGAAACGACTCAACAAACAGAAGACCCTTTCTGTCAACTTTTATATATTCACAAGGCCGAGCCACAACATAGTCATGTGCAATCGCACAGTGATCTTTATTAAAGGCAGCTCACTCAGCCGTAATGAACATCATCGCGGCGAAAATTATTCTGACCATTATTTGCGTTCCACATGACATGCACAAAGTTTCAAACGGTCCGTTGGATTTAGACAACTCTTTATTGATGCACTTATACAAAGCCTTTGCCTCGAAATAGCAACTTACGGTCTTAGACAAATTTATAAACTCTATTGCCATTGCGTGTCTGTTGCTTTGAATGTAGTTAACCAATTTTGAGAATTAATAGACTTTTCGTTTATTTCAGTTGAAGTAGTGCTTCGTAGAAAAATTAATTTAAAGCAACTGTAGACATGAAAACATTTTGCTTCACTGTTCTGGGACTGATCTTGTTTATTTCTACAGGTAAATGCAAAGAGTTTGTTAAATTGTGCTAATTGAAAATCACAAGCTCTAACACTACCTTACTAATACTTCGAAAGATCATCACTAATTTTAAAATGATATTTTGAAGGCGTTCTACTTGTTCGAGAGCAAATACCTCAAATTGCATCTTTGGGTCTGAACCTAAAAGCAAATTCGGTAAAAATCAAAAGTGCAAGTAAAAAGGGATAAACAACTTTATGACGAGCATTTACAGATTGCCCATGTCTGCCTCGGGTTTGTGGATCTCGGCTCAGTGCGTTGCAGCACTGAATAAAGTGAAAAATAAGTAGTCAACAGTATCTCACCCAACTACCACATCACTAATTAATTTTCATTGGGATTACTTTCTTTGCAGGAGACGCTCTGCGTTGCTACAACTGCACGCACAGCAGTACAGCAGGGTTGAATGATGCAGAATGCGAAGGACCAAATGTAGCATCTCGTCATCTCATCACATGTCCATCCGGAACGAGTTGTGCAAAATCGAAGGCCACCGTCACAAGTACAGTTTTTTTGTTTTTTAGTCAGCAATCTCTTCATTGCAGAGTTTTTATTCTTTTGCAAATTTTCGTAAAACTTGTTCTTCGGTTAAAATGTCAACTGGCTTTTATCACAAAAACATGGCGTTGATCTCAATGGGCATAGTCAGTAATTTTGCGTACTCCTCAGCATCAACTTGTTAAATTTTACAGGTGGTACAATCAGCGTTACAGCGATTGTCCGACGGTGCACGATTGGATTATTCAATGGTTGTCAAAAAGTACTTGGAGTAGACGTTTGTTTTTGCAGCACAGGTAGGATTCTGATAGTTTGTTTGAAAAGATTCGTCTGGAGATCGATAAAGGGCTAAATTTTCCCATCGCAAAAACATTACAGCAAAGTATAAGAATTTGTATCAACTGCATTTAACCAAGAAGGAACATCTGGTGGCACATTTTACCATTTAATATGCTTCAGTCAACAGCTACACTAATTGCGAGCAATACCAATATCTACGTTTTGCTAGCATGGATGAGTCAAAACGCTTTACGTAAATAGAAGCCCAAACTTTTCATTTAAATTGCAATCGCAAATCACGTAAGTGTGGCTTTGTATGCTACACGAACAGGGTTAGATGATAACAGCAATTCTTTGTTATCTAAAAACCCAACCACTGGGTTGGTTCTTTTACTTTAAATAAAATCTCCAATCTGAACCGTAATATGTTACTTATATAGTCCTTTTAAATAACAACCGAGGCAGCAATTGACATTTATTTTTACAAGCAAATTAAGCAACCAACAACAATTACCTTATTATATGTTACGGAAAATCGAGACTTGATTGTGCTCTTCAAAGGAGTTTAGAAACTAGTTTTGAGGATTCCCCGTTTGAAGGTGAGTATGTTTTTGTCTCGCAAAAGGATTGTCAACTGGTTTCATTTCCTGAACTACATTTGCCGATAGTAATTAATTCGCAACCCACTTTTATAGAATGCAAAACTAGAAGAAGAAGAAGCACTAATATTTGAAAATCAAGCAAGCACTGAGTATTGTATTGGAAAACAAAGCTGGCAAGAGTGATTTATTAGTATATTTCAAATGTGAGCAAGCCTGATGCAGTTGCTTAGGTGGAAGAATAAAACATTTTTTCGTTAATCTTCTTGAATTTTTGCACACTAAAAAGAGAATGGTAAATCCAAACGAATAGCGATTACCTTAGCGACATGGATTTCGTGCCCGTCTGAAAAATCCTTTTCTTTGTCTCTATTTTTCCCGATCAGGTGACATTGCCCAAATTGGGCAACAGCATTTTTAACTTAATTTTAGAAATACCTCCGAACGTTTGAAGATGGTTCGTTCAGTAGCTGTAGTTTTCATGTACTATGTCGAGCAGTCTTATAAAAATCTGAGTGAGTTTTTATTTCTCGACAAAAGGGAGAGGAATTGCCCAAATTTGGCCTTGCGTATCAAACGCGTGACAAGAGCTAAATTTCTCAAAATAGAATTTGCACATTTATAGTAAGTGCATCAGTATTGCGCAAAATTTCACTTGTTTGTGATAGAAATTGACTCCGTAATAACCAATTGCCTGTTTTGTGTTTGTGGACATTTTGTGTCTGTCAGCTCTGCAAATACCTTTGGAAATGACACATTTTCATGTCTCAACCAAATTTACTTCTGTCGAGTATAGAACTGCAAGCCTCGAGCCGAACACGTTTAGGATCTTCAATCGACATCCAATGAGTGCTGCTGGCGGAATTTTCGCATATTTTTTCGTTTAGGTGTCTTCATGCGTACCTCAACTATTTTTTAGAAGGAAATGGCATTTGGTTTTTGAAAACAAATTTTTTTAGAAATTCAACAAGTTCGTTTTTCCGGGTCAGTTTAGCATGTGAATAATTGCTGAGTTGATGAAAATCGCGCATGTCCTCTTACAACGTTTCAGTATAAGCCTCGGTAGTGGGTGATTGTGGGTGAAATATTGGCCCAATTTGGACAACGGCACTAAAGGTTCTAGCCCTTTTTCGGCACCTGAGTAGGAAAAAGGTCGAATAGAGAAATCGAATAAGCATGATAGCCAGTGCCGGATTAAGGTAGCGCGGGGCCTGTAGCATGTTAACAGTGCGGGGCCCTAAGTTAAAAACACACTTTAACAAGTGAAAATTGTTAAATCATAAATTCTGTAGGCATCCAGGTGATGTGAATAACACAAGGCATACTGGATTTCGTAAGTACGAAAAATCTGAACATAAACAGCATCTCGTGAACATTGTGAGCTACTAATATTTTCTCCACAAACGTATATGTGTATCGTGTTACTAAGGAGTACATTACTGTACAGTCACAAGTACAGTACAAAGGCAGCAATTAATGCTTTCAGACTCATCAAGAAATTTGATCATAGCTATATCTAAACAATGTAGTCTTAGTAGGCGACGTCGATTGTCAAAAGCAGCAAACCTACTGCTTAAGATTGCATTTTCTAGATTTTGCCATAGCGATTTTGTTTGTGATACCGGTACAGTGTCTTCTTCAAATAGACGTTCATGATCTATACTCTTTAGAATCAGGCTGTTCATATCCGCCCTTGCACATAACACAAAGTACCGCGGGACCACCAAAAGCGCGGGACCCGTAGCAATTGCTACTATTGTCAACCCGACACTGATTATAGCGAGATAATGGCGCAAAACGTCAGGTAAATCATGAGAGATATTGAGAGAATGGTACCAGAGTCAGAGACTCTCAATTAGTTGGTCCCGACCGAAAACTCAGTCGCACGAATACGTTCATGATGGGTCACGAACAGCTTGTAATACTCAGACAAAATTATAAAAACGAATTATGGCTCGAAATCCCATTGTTTAAATGTAAAATCATCAATACATTATTGCGTTCAAGAAACATAAAAAATTGCCCAATGATTTATTGAAGCAACAAATATATTGTAGAGTACGGTACCACTTTTTATAGCAAACGATCAAGTCTCGAGTCTCCGTCTTTAACGCTCAGCTCTTAATTTCATGTTGGCTTTTTTGGCCAAATCGCAGTATAGGCATTTGAACGATGTTTCGGTGTCGGAACCTTATGTCTCGATTGAATCACTGCTTAACATTAGCACTTTTCTATAAAAATAATGCATTAAAACAGATGAAGAAATCAGAAGTTAATTCATTCACAGTTACTGAGCTTTAAAATTCAACTTCAAGCTTTACAATCTCCTTCGAAGCACCATAGACCAATGTTGGTTCAACAACATATATGCTTGCATATGAGCTAGGCATCTGAGATTTGAACAACGTTACAGTGAATAAAAATACTAAGTTAAAAATATTTTCATAACAAGTCCGAGTTTTGAACAAATTTACATTTCTTCACATGCTGAACTGTGTTTAGAAAACTTGGAGAAAAATTTTTTAGACATGTGCCGCTTGCACTTACTGTGGATATATTTAACTATTAATTTTTTGTGAGTTCTTACTGTGTGAGTGCAAGCAATATTCTGTTCGTGACTCACTGCAAAGTACTTGTTTGCGAACAGTCTCAAGTTGACACGATACCATGCTAATCTCAACTCTCTTCTTCACCGTTAGTCCGTTAGTGACGCCGAACCGTTTAACGTTACATTGTTCTGATTTCACATTCAAATTTATTGAAAAATTTTGTGGTTTTTATTTGAATATAATATAATCGAAAGAGACAACCAGCTTAGAGTGCTACTGAAGACATATTAACGGACATAATGGTGAGAGCCTTTACTTTGCTTTGCACTGGCTTGGCAACATCAAGATATCAGGTCGCTTAGATGCAGGGCCGGCCCTAGCAAATGCTGGGCCCAATGCAAGACTTGGGCGCGGGTCCCAATGCAAGACCTAGGCGTGGGGCCCTCTGAGCAGTGATTTTATGACGTCATCGTGTTCAGTCAACAGTGTTACGATCGTGGTAGAGCGCAGATATATAGTGCAGCAGTAACACGTGAATTGAGCACGTTTGCTAACATTCGAGAGGACATTTGCTAGTTTTGACGAGAACGTTCTTTGTTAACAATGGAATTTATGTGGTGTTTCTGCTGAATTCTCCAGCGCAAGGTGTACCTGGCAAAAATGAACAATATACCCAAACACCATGGCGCGGGGTCCCAGAGGCGCGGGCCCAATGCAGCTGCATCGGTTGCAAAGGTTTAAGGCCGGCCCTGCTTAGATGGGAGACTGACCTGTGCTCCTGCAACAACTTATGATGAACCCTCAAATAGTAGGGATATTTTTGGAATCATAAACTACAACGCATTCGTCACAACTGCCAAAGACCCTACATGGATCCCTACAAACTTTTGTCAAATGACTTCCACCTTTCTTTTTATTGCTGTATTTACTATTCCAGATGGTTGCAACTCGTCGAACAACATCAAGACCAACTTCGCTTTGATGTTCACACTTGCTTTACTGGGAAAACTTCTTGTCTTATCCTCACAATTTTAATATGAGCTTTATCCATGCACAAACATCTATGTCTGCTATCATCGCTTCCTAGTGTGAAAATTGCCTTAATTTGCCCTGCCTTTGTAAGAAGTTTTGGAATAGATGAGCTAATTGATTGATTTGGACAGTATCAATGCGCCTGATTTCGTTCAGGTAACACTGAAAGTTGTGTTTGAAACTTTTCTCAATGTCTTTAGAATTCCCTAGAGATTGATTTTTCTGCAGAAAATTTTTTTTCTGAAGCGCGGGAGAAGAGTGTCAGATAAAAAAGTCGAAAGTAAGATGTATTTTGTCATAGCCTATTTTGCAAAGAGATTATAGCAGGAAGCTTGTACATAAAAACAAACGATTTCCATGGTAGCGATGTTTGATCACAATAAATATCGACTGATTGAAGGTCAATAAATAAAATGCACCCAAGAGTTGTTTGATCATTGAAGGTTTTTCAAGTGTGTCTATTTAGATTTGCAATTTGTCAGTGATTGAAAACAACCAGCATACGTAAATATATGACAAAAATATATTGATTCTTTTTTGGGGATTTTTCTTCAGAAGGCCAGCAAACCATAGTACAGTGTGTTGAGACATACTCGAGTAACGAAGATAAGGTATGAAGACAGACAGAAATACTGTATCTGTTTTTCAGTTGTTATCGTTGAGCTCAACAACGACAGGAAACATTTTGCTTTCATTTAATTTTGCATCGCTTTTTATTTTACGAACGGCTGCATTGATGGGCAGGACTATTATCCATGAATCGAGTCTTAAATGAAGTATATTATAACGAACAATCTCAGGCAAACAATTTTATGATAAAAACACAGACTACATCTCAGCTTTGAACTAATGTGACAAGATACTGGACTTAAACGTGCGCCAGGCAAAAAACTTTCAACGAAAAGAGAAGTTATGGAAAAATCAAAAACTTACTGAAGATGTTTTCTTTATTAAAACAATGTAGTTTTAGGAGTGTCTATGAATGCAGGTGGTGTTGGTTTTTATATTTAAAAAAATATTAAGTTCCATGTACTCTCAAATATACCACCACTAAGTGATGATCGTGAATCCCTATGGCTTGAAATATTAACTAATGAAGGTAATTTTGCTATAGGTGTTGTGTACAGACATCCTGTTTCAAATCATACACTCTTTAGAGAAATGTTTTTGAACACAATCAGGTACCTGAGTGACCATAGACATTTGTATTATATCTGTGGTGATTTTAGTATTAATCTTGGTAACCTTGAGGTTGAATCTAATATAAATATTATGTCAATTCACTAATTAGCCTATCTTGCAAATTACTTGTTAGTAAACCCACCGGAGTTTCAGATCATTCAGTCACAATGACCGTATGTACACTAATGACAATAAACATGATATATTATCTGGCATACCGATATATGAAATATCAGATCACCTACCTATTTTTGCTATTGCAAAACAAATAAAACCAAATGCTAGGAATATTTATAAAAACAACCTATTTAGGGATATGAAATGTTTTTGCCCTGAAAATTTTTTATTTGATCTTCAACAAACTTTAAATCAAACCATTGTGCTTGAACAAGGATGTACCACCTGATAGTGATTTAGAAATTTAGCACAAACCTTTTTAGTAGTGCTTAACAAGCATGCCCCCATGTGTAATGTTTCAAGAAAGTATAGCAAAGTTTTCAAAAACCCATGGATGACTAGGCCCCTATTGAAATCTATCATAACAAAAAATAAACTTTATTCAAAAGTTTGGAATAAAAAAGGTACATTTGAATATGATGCATATAAGCAATGCAGAAATGCACTTAATAGAACAATCAAAGCTGCAAAACAAAACTATTATGAACAGCAAATCTTATTACACAAGAATGACCCAAAAAGCTTTGGGAAACTATACACAGCATATTGGAAATTAACCCTAAAAGGAAATCTTCAATAGAAAGGATTGTAGATGAGACTGGAAATAAATTAAACAACCCTCAAGATATAACTATCAGTTTTAACCAATACTTTTGCAACATTGGGCCTGAACTTGCAAAAACAATAACTCCGCCTACTTCACCCTCTTCAAATTTTAGCCACAGCTGCGCCTCAACATTTGCCTTGGTGGATACATCTGTAGAAGAAGTTATATGTGGAATTGATTATTTGAAAATTGGTAAAGCCTTAAAACTAGATGATATTCCAACTAAATTTCTACAAATGGCCAAAACTGTCTTAGCACCATTCTTGTCAGTAGTATTTAACAAATGCATGGTAAAAGGTGTGTATCCCAATTCTCTTAAGGTAGCCCAGGTAATTCCTGTACATAAAAAAGGAGATGAAAGTGCATGCACTAATTACAGACCAATTTCTTTATTATCTCAATTCAATAAAATTTTTGAAAGAATATTACACCATAGATTATATTCATATCTACAAGATTTTGAACTTTTAACTGGACATCAATTTGGTTTTAGACCAAACTCATCAACGTCCTTAGCTGTGGAAAGAATATACTCAGATTTACTCCACAATTATGACAATGGTTTGTTTACCTGTTCTTTGTTCATAGACCTTTCAAAGGCCTTTGATACTGTAAATCATAATATTCTTATCAAAAAACTACATCAAAATTATGGTCTAAATTGAATAGCACTTCAGCTGTTCACATCTTATTTAACCAAGCGTAAGCAATATACTGTTGTGAATGGTGCAAAATCGAATTGTAGAAACATAGCTTGTGGAATTCCTCAGGGTTCAACTCTTGGGCCATTGTTGTTTATAATTTATATCAATGATCTACCCCTTTGTTCAAAATTCAAAACAATCCTCTATGCAGATGATACCTATCTGTCTCTTTCACACTCTAGTCTATCTACTTTGCAGAGTATGGTAAATAATGAATTACTAAAAGTACATGAATGGATGTCCCTAAATAAACTGTCTATAAATTATGCTAAGTGAATGTATCTCCAGACAGGAAAGAAGATACAAAGTAATTCAGCAGAAGATTTCTTAGTTACATTAGGCAACCATCAGATTAAACGTGAGCAGTCTGTGAAATATCTCGGTGTTATTGTAGATGAAAAGCTTAATTGGTCGTCACATCTAAAACAACTTGAAACAAAGTTAGCCTTTGCCTCAAGTGTGATCTACAAAACGAGAAACATTTTACCGTTAAACACGCTCAAATTACTATACTATAGTTTTGCATACACACATTTAAGTTACTGCGTTACAGCTTTGGGGTCTGCAACCACGTCACATTTAAAGCCAATCTATGTCAAACAAAATAACATTTTGCGCAATATGACGTTCAGTAATTATAATCCACAGGTAAGCCAATTTATAAGAGATTGAATTTTCTGAAAGCGCAGGATATATATAAACTGGAATTGGCCAAATTAATGGTCTGTTCCAGAGATATTCGGATTTACATAACTATAATACAACATATGCTAGCAATCAAAACTATTTCATTCCCAATGTCCATAGTAATATTGGCAAAAAGCTAATATCTTATAAAGGAGCGGTGATATGAAAAGAATTCAATGCGGAATATAAAAATCTACCTTTTCACCACTTTAAAAAAACTATTGGCTATCGCAGTACTAAAGACTTGGTTTCATTTTCAAAAGTGCCTGTCAAATTGCGAAAACTTAATCAACAGAATATTGTTTTATATATTAAATTGGAGCATCTATTAAATCAATATTGGTGAACTTTTGTCCTTATTTTTTGGTGTTCTTGTTTTATGCGTTTCCTCTGTTTTTTGTTATCTTGCTTCTTGGAGTATCGACTAGATAACCTGAGGGTTTTTTCGGTCTCCCAACTGCAATCTTGGGAATGCTTTCAAGTGTTTACAAATGGCGTTTGTTCTTTATTGCATCGCACCCGTTTTTTGCAGTAAACAATAAACAATACAATACAAACAATACAATCTGGCACAGTGGTTCTCAAACTTTTCTGTACGTTGACCCCCAATCAAAGTATACAATTTTCTGTAGACCCCGTGGCCCAGCCCAAAAGTTGCTACTACAAGGGATTGTTCTCCGTCTTACTGCGTAGCCTACTTCTGTACTACCAGGGCGCCCATTCTGTAATTTCCAAAAATCCAGATTGTTAATGAAAAAAAACATTTGTCCATCAAAATACACAAAATGCAAAAAGACTTATAAATGCAAATACATGATGTAAAACAGTGATTAAAATACTGATTTACTTATAGTTCCTCTTCTAAACTTTTGTCTGCAGCGTTAAAATTAACATTCGCATCACTTTTCTCTGTTGCTCAAGACATTTTGTGTTAAAACTAACAAAGTTGATGACATACTCCGTTATTGACACTCTCACTTGTCAGGCTTAGATGTAGGCTATAGTTGCCGTTTTGCTGGCTTCTTGACAATGCTCGTTATGCCTTTTCCTTAATAGTCTTGGTTTTAGTGAGCTTGTTTTGGTTTTAACATGATTAACAAGTAAAAATTTATTTCTAGTGATGCAGTAGAATGTTGCAAACCGCAAATCTGGTCATTAAATCATAAAGTATTCCAAACTCTGAGTTATCTAAGCCATCTTTGATGTAACACAGATAACACCAGAAATCAGGGACATATAGATTTATTGGACAATAACATGTTTAAACTATTGACATAGCCTCCAGCCTGTTTTATTTTGCTGAGACATTTCGATCATTTGTCTCATATTAGTTTTAAAAGTTGCCGTAACCGCACTCACTAGTTTATATTTTCGGGCATTATGACCGAATTGACTTAATTTTGTTTTTCATTAAAAACATACAGTCTATGACAAAAAAATGGGCACAAGGTGGGGAAAATGCAGGGCCACATTTGCTATTGAACTTGGATCTTTTGTGAGATCTTGAACTGCAAAGTAATCTAAAATCCCTAATCTGGCAGCAAATCCTTACTCCAATGCAAATAGTTCTTTAATTTGCATGAATAGGGCAACCAAGGTATTTGAACATTCTGTCGTAAACATTGTTTCACCAAATTTTTCAGCTGGTGTCTGGGATAACAACTATTCACCCAAATGCAAACCTTCCACTTGTTTATACAACCGTTAGTTTTAGTTATTCATTCATGTTACTTCTGCTGTAGGCTACGCGCAAGTGCAGGCTGACTGTATCGGATAGTAAGCAACCTACAGTATTTGAAAATGATATTGATACGGGTGTGAGGGTGTGAAACCGACTGAAGTCATTTTTAAGTATTTTTTTCACATAACGATCGCAGCATGCGAACATTCACACTGATTGTAATGACCGGAAGATGTTATTATTATACTATTAGATTTACTGTTGCTGATTGCCAAATTTTCATCTTAAAAAAAGAGATTTCACCGGATTTTTCATAGCTAACCTAGACACCCAGATGGACTCAAAACACCCAGATCTGGGTGGAAAAATTCAGTAATGGGAACCCTGTGTACTACCAGACTAATAAGTGCCAAACTGCGACACATGCACTACAATATTGTTTGTGACGTAACAAACAGAACAGTTTCCCCAAGTCATCACAATGGACGATTTAATAAAAAAACTATACGAATCGAATCTACTTTTAAACTACTTTAGCTGAGTCTTGATCAGCCCTCTTAATTTTGTTTGATTTGCTGAAAAACGCCGTTTGCATTCCTTGCTCGATTAATAATTTTGAAATGGAGACTTCATTGCTCCAGTAGACCCCAGCAGTTATTCATTGACCCCCTGGCCATTCAGTGATCCCCATTGGGAACCCATAACTATTTATCGACCCTTTGAATGGTCCAACTGACCCCTGGGGGTCGATATCGACCACTTTGAGAACTACTGGTCTAGCACGTATAAAACATGCTTTTTGCAAAGCAAAATGACTTTTCAAAAGCCATACAATGGTTCATGGGCGTCCGCAGAAATTTTTCCATGTGGGGGAAAAATCGACATTATGCTTATCTTTTTCTGGTTGTTGACGATGCAACGCAAATTGACGTATACAAAAAGTAGAATGTCCAGTGTCACGGCAACAGTTGCATACAGTGCTTACCTTGTAAGAAAACTTTACATTGAGCAAACGTTTGTTTTAGTGAGCATGGATATTTTAAGACTGAGTTAGCAGAGTTGTAAATGAATTACAAACTTTGTGAAAAGTTAGAATAGTGTAAAACCTGATGAAAATACGAGCAAACTACGCATTTTATTCAATTAGCTTCTTGTTTTCGTGATTTTCCAACGTTTTGGAATGTTGCAAGTGCGCGAGATGAGATTTCATTGCGCAAATGGTCTGGTGGTTCTGCGCATTTGCGCACCTTGAGAGGAGCATTGGTTGCAGAATGCTCCATAATAGAACATTATCAGGAGGTTATAAAAATCAGTGTAAACAAATGCGGACTTTTCTTGAAGTTTTCATCTGTGGAAAAAATCTATGTTTTCAGCACGGTAACCAGAATTATTTTCTCCTGAGCATAGCGTGTTAAATTGTGCTTTACTTTGCCATCCATCACTGCTTATTATGAGTGCAAAAGATAAGAAATCTTTGAGAAAGAAAGTTTGAGAAAAACTGATGTGGACCAAGGGTATCAAACACGCTGGCCGCATGTGGCCCCCGAGGGTATTTTGTGCGCCTGCGATGCGTTTGGGAATTTTCATATGATTAACATTTAAGTTTTTTTTGTTTATTCACGGATGTTTGAAAGTGCTCCGCCAACGAGTGAACAAGTTTTTTTATACGAATGTAGAGGCGGTTAGAAATGATTTGCCTATAACTCATGATACATTTCGCAAGAAATAAAATGTAAAAGCTGTTTCTTGTTAGGTTCAGGTACCGCCATTGTTGCGACAGCGTCATAATGCGGCCCTCCGGTTGCTTCATAAGTCCTAATTTGGCCCTCGGAGCAATTTGTGTTTGAGACCCCTGATGTAGATACACAGCCAGTGAAACGTTTCGACAGGGCTATGCGATATATATACGATATCATATTTGGAATATTGCAAGTGCGCAAGAATGAGATTTCACTGCGCAAATACTCTGGTGGTACTGCGCATTTGCGCACCTTAGAGGGAACACTGGTCACTAAGGAGTCGGCGCGATTTGATAACAACGACAGTGAACCTAAATCGCAAGTTAGGCTACTTTTTCTTCTTTCCCTAAGGTAGGCTACAGGCTAATTTTCTTCCCAGAAGAAAACTAGAATTTTTTAAAGACACATATTGTCAAAAGCATTCCGTCATTTTCCCAACGTCGGAATGAGAACCATTGCAGTGTGTTTCGCGAAGAGGCATTTCCAGACCACAAAGTGGAAGAATACTAATATAAATTGTAATACTACTGGAGGAGTTCCAATACAGATTTGACCATTTCCAAGAGTTAAAACCATGCTTTGCATTCCTTGTAAATTCCTTGTAAATCCAAACTGGTTTTGTGGTCTGCAAATGCCTACTACAAACTGGTTTTGTGGCTCGCTGGTTTTTTTGATTTTCTGACTCTTCCATTGAACACGTTTGCTCACCCCTGGTTTATACTATCTGTAAAGAAGCATGAGTGAAAAAGAAGCATTGCTGCCAAAAAAGCACATTTTCTGCAACCAATGCTCCTCTCAAGGTGCGCAAATGCGCAGAACCACCAGACCATTTGCGCAATGAAATCTCATCTCGCGCACTTGCAACATTCCAAAA
>Ga0210059_1007131_pt1 | contig 17819 bp, 13 predicted proteins | sample Ectturendosymbi2_FD_188042 | JGI IMG/M metagenome (GOLD analysis project Ga0210059, IMG submission 188042) | Ecteinascidia turbinata endosymbiont from Florida, USA - Sample 2 (SPAdes) (version 2) | ecosystem: Host-associated > Tunicates > Ascidians > Unclassified | place: Key West, Florida... | reverse complement strand
AGAAGTGCCTAGTAGCATGCTAGTGGCAAAGACCATGAATTTACACCTATGCAGCTGATGCTTATGTCCAAAGGAAAGGAGAGGAATTTGAGTCAGTATCACATCCCTAATCAACTTTTTTGACTTAAAGAATTATACAAAAGTAGATTGTACGTTTCATTACTGGGCTGAACAAAATAGTGCCATGGCCCCCACTCAGACCTTAAAAATAAAAAGATGTATAAACAGTATTCGGCAGTGGCGTAACTAAGGGGGGCAAGGGCCTCAATTTAAAATATACTGACTTTGTCTTCTGGTCACTGATATACGCACTACGCAAATTTTTTTAGGACTACTGTGCGTTTCCCCTGCTTGATTTTCATTTTACGATTTCATTCTTCCACTGACAAAATTGCTTCACACGTGGCTATTAAGTAACTTAACACAGATAACACTGAACACCAGAATAAAGCTTCGGCTGGCGTGAGATTTGAGCCCACAAACTTCAATAAGCGTCTTCGATAAGCGATGCATGTCTAAAACTTAAAACATCCAAGCACGCATATAGGTTTATTTCATGAGCCTCAGACAACAAAAGTTCAGTTTTCTGTCTCACCTGCTAATATGTCTCGTAAAAGCATCATACTAAAACTTGCTAAAAATGCGTATTTTTAAGTTTAATTTTGCACAGTTTTCCTGGGGGCATGCCCCCGGACCTCCTTAGAATGGTCGTGCCTTTGGCACTTCCCCTAAAGTTGATTTGTGATGTCACACGATTGTGACGACACTTTGCCCCCCTCTCGGAAATTTTCTGCGTACGCCACTGAATGTACCTCTTTAGCGTGGATCAGTCCCATTTCATTTATTATCAGAGGTGTTAGAATAGGGCGTTATTTTAACACTAGGTATGGAAGATTTTTTGTATGGTATGGAATGGAAGATTTCAGGTATGGAATGGAATTGTCTGGAAGATTTTGCCTGCTGTGGAAGATGGAAAATTTACATTCCATTCCATAGAATGCCCTGGTTAATGGATGGGAGCAAGAAAACGGTTCACCTGCAGTCCTGGCATTGTCTCGCCACAATTCACGACAAAAGCATTCGCGTGGCCTATAGCGCAAGCAAGCAAAGATGGGCACCGCAGACCAGTCATGACACGGCCAAAATAAGAACAGAAAGCGAGTCTAAATGGAAACGGAACTGTCCACTAACAGAAGATAGGCTGTAGTTAAGACGGAGATCTGAAGCAGAAAAGGAATGAGAAAGACGAAAAGTGGCTAAAACGTCACTGTACCGGTGAAACAAGGGATCGTTTTTCTTGCTCCGCAGTAATTTTAGTGTTGCTTTTGAATCTGTAAATAACTTTTTGTTTTAACAACAGTAATTTTGACGTGTTGATTAAACTCTCAAACTGGGTTTTACGATAGCTGTTTTGCTTGGTGAAGGGTATGTCCAACAAAGTAGTTAATAGTTGGCTGAATTAAACCGCCTGAGTTTGCAGAACAACTAGTGAGTTGTTGTATAGCGAAATACGTGTGACGTTTCAAACGTTTTGAAATGTGTGCAAAAGCTGTAAATACGTGTGACGTTTCAAACACGTAAATACGTGTGACGTTTCAAACACGTAAATACGTGTGACGTTTCAAACGATTACAAAAGCGTGTAAAAGATGTTTCACTAATTTTTATCGCTTGACCAGGTGAATTTCATAGAAACATGCTGCTGATTTTATAAACCTGGCATATTTTACCGCTTTTAGACTTTTCTTCATGACTTTTCATCCGAATTAACAATAAAACACGGTTTGGGATTTCCCTCTATATTTGTATTCTATATTTAGTTCGGTGCTAGGCCTAAACACAAGCTCCATAGCATAGGAACAAACCGAACCAAGGCTTTACACAGAGAAAAACAAGAATACAGAAGTAGTGAGTCGTAGCTCGTCACAGGGTTGGTACTAGTTGGTACGCCAACGCGCCATAACTGAAAAGAAACAAACGCTGAAACAACGCAACAATTAACAACGACGTTTCTGCATGCGGTCATCATTTGAAGTGAGTTGATGGACAGGTTGGATGAAGATGAGCATCGCTTCACTCAAGGATGACAATTAATTAAAGTACTTAACTAGAATTGAGCGAACATTTTTATTCCTGCAGATACAGAATACTGCAATACAAAATTTGATAGACGTTTCTATGGGTAAAACAGAGATGCATAGGCATGGCCGCAACCAACTGAAATTTTCGGGTTTGGACAATATAGTTATAATTGTTTTTGTGCCTGAGAAACGTTTACTAATAGACTGCGTATTTTTTCCTCAATTGGTAGGCATACTGCACACTGGGATATAATAGAAACGAAACGTAGTATTTAAACTGCAGTTGAACACTGGGGGCATTAGCCTCAGAGCTTGTTTCTAGCAACAAAAAGTGTTTTCACTCGTCTCTGATAGTCATTGTCATCATTCAGCGAGGCATGAGGTAGCACAGAAAGATACTGCGCTTAACTTGCTCAACAAATTCAACACACGCACTCACGGAAACATCTGGTATGCAGAGTGTTTCTTGCTCCAGAGGAAAGAATACATTTTCATATTGCTTGCAGAATTAGCTGCGTTACTTAAAGACATTTTAGCAATGTTTTTCTAGTGTTTCTAGCTTGAGGTAATATTACTGAAGAACGGTAATGCTCGGCAAGCAGCATCATGCACACCTGACGTAGGGGTCTGCAAATAATGGTCGATGATAAATAAACTATTTTCTTTCTATGACTCATAAAACCTGTAAGGTAGGTGCGTTGTTAAACGCATCAAAATATTATGTATCAATAAGAGTCTTTCACAGCCGTGAAGCAGTCAAATAAAACAATGCTGTGTTTCGCCAGCTGACGAGGCATCTTCAGCTCTGCGAAATGTATGAAGTATAAAATAAAAACTCACAAAGAGTAAAATTTATACATAAGAAACTTTATGTTAAAAGAATACATTACTAGCTAGCCACGTTACACAAAATAGGAAAAGGCCACTGTAGAGGAACCGAGCAAAAGAAAAAGTGTACAGTGCCTATCGAAAGGAATCTTTTCACAGCAAAGAATACGCTACCATCCTATCGGTTTATAAGTTTCGCCGAGGCATCATCAGATCTTATTAAAATAGAGTAAGGTAAACAGTGGTGTAACAAACAAAAATAACAGTCCAGTAGGCTAGATGATGGCAAAGTGATGTAACGTGTTTGCAAGAATACAAGGACACAACCACGGTGTGGGTCTACGGATGGTTGTGACTGATCACGGGCTACAAAAAAGCCGACGTAGCAGAAGTAAAACCATCCCAAGACCTTCCGTTTCATTGCAAGACTGCGTTAAAACCATACAAAACTCGACAACATTGAGCGAAATCAGTGAGTAATAACGACAAAAAGCAAGCAAACAACAAATAGCGCGTCTTCTCAGCTACTGTACTAAAGCATGTTCAGTAGATTTCAATACAATGCAGATAGAACCATGAAACTTTGTACGTCAATGTTCAACAATCTCTGGGAAAAGTTGTGATAACAAAGTTGTGGTCTTAGAAGAGTTTTGTAGGTCTACGTCGCACGCTTACCAATCGCAAGCTTAACCTGAAACACATACAGAGGTCTGGCAGTACGTTTGTATATGCACGTAGACGGTATACTACTTTATATAAATTGATTAAAACATCAGAAAACATGATTACAAGAAGAAAAATGAGAGAAAAAATGAATAAACCAACGAAAAAATAAGAAAGAAACAAATAAACATGCAAGCACAAAATGAAAAAACAAAGTTAAAATGCACCCAAAGAGGAAAGCAACTAAATAAAACCAGTAAACCCTCAGTACTCAAACAAAGACTCAAACCGTTAAAAGCTCTGGGGTTGCTGCAAGCTTTCGAGGAATCAAGCGCTTAGGCTCTACTTTCATGACTATCCAATCATTGAGACTTGCACATATCTGTATTTAAGCAATTAGTCTCCACAAAGGAGACTTAGTTGAATCAAGCGAATATTTTAAAATATATATTCGATTTCAAATATTTTAAAATAGAAAATCGATTTCAAATGTTTTTAAATAGAAAATCGATTTCATGCAACTCTACGCACCTTCAGTCCCGAAAGTCAAAATTATGTTCTACATTTTACTTGGCATAGCCTGCTTTTCGAGTGATTCATTGCTTTCTTTAACTGAGTTTGATTTCTTAAGTTTGCTTGCCTCCTCTGCTCTTGCTTTAGCAAATTATTTTTTGGCAGTTCATGCATAAGCAATAAGCATTGCTTGCAGGACAGACGACGCGTAGTGCTTTGTTAAATCGAGCTCCTATTTTCAAAATTTTCTGATAGATTCGACTTGGTCACCTTTGTGAAAACTTGTTACTTGAAAACGAAATAAACAAGATGAAAAGAAATGTGGCTGAAATCTGTAAATGGTCCAAAAAGACTGCTAAACGTTTTTTGCATTTGACTCTCGGTTTCCTGTGAAAAATGCTCATTTCCTTAAAACCAATCAGAAAATGTAATTTAGATCAACCAGTAACAATTCTCTTAAGTTTTTTGCTAAATGTTTTATTTTGATGCGCAGGGTTATAATTTTGAGGAGCACTTGGAAGAACTTACTTTGATTAAACATTTATTTCAAACGTCCCACGAACTTCTCAAAAGAACTGAAGAAAAAACGTTTTCAAATATGTAGCGTCTGTGAAGCATGCGCCCGTTTCTTGCACAATGCGATGCAAAGACACATCAAAACATTATTTTGCGCAAAACAAAAAATCGCTCTTTCTTTCTACAATTTTACAATGAAGGATCTATATAAGTCGCTTGGAAGGCAACTATTAGAATTATTTTCGGATCTCCCCAAAAATTACCATTAGAGAAGCTTTTGTTTCCATCCACTTGCGGGATTTACTTAAACGCTGTAATTTACTTTCGTTGGTCAAAGCAAAAACCAAATATCGTGCAAAGCGGTGGCTGTAAATTTTTCCGAGAGAGATTTTACGATGGGCCTGCGAACTGGCTTTTTTGTATTTTTGTGGCGGAAAGTTTAACAACGTTTATTCAGCCTGTGAGCAAACAGCAGTCGGATTACAGGTAAAGGAAAGATATGGCATCGTTGAGCGTACAATACCTTCTCGTGCCGTTTGTGACCTTTATAAAGAGAGGGTTCAGATTTGCTGAATTACTTACTATAATTTCGAAGGCTTAAATTAAAATGTTTTTTTAAGTTTCTTCACGTTGGAAGCGGTTTGAGTGAATGAAAATATCCCTTGCTCTGAATAAGGTATAGCTGTGAGTTGCAATAGCATGGCTAACACCTAGATCACATTTCTCAACCTATGTATAGATCCGGAAGATTTGCAATAAAGTAACATCACAAGTGTTCACATATTTAGTCAGGTTTTTACCATCTTCTTCAATCTAGGAGTTTTCCCTCTCAAAATCAATTTATGTCTACAGCTTTATTTGAAACGAACAATGTTTATGTTAACATGCTGTAATGTATTTACTCCAATTAACTTATACGTTTTAATGTTTGAACGTGGATCAATTAGAACAAACGTGCAGCAACCACATGCTGTTTTAATTTCTGAACAAAAGAAGCAGATTCAGGTTGAAATAATTTTGATATGAGACGATACAAGCCAAATATCGATGATGTTGCTAACAGGACGCAAAATAGCTGTAAATCCATTTCAGCAGGAAAATATCGTTTCGAGGTCCTGACAAAACCTTTGTTATTGTTAAATAATCTAAGCGAAGCCACAAACAAACCCAATGGACAAATTAGTAACGAATGATGGTGTACCTAAGTCATTGATACCTTGTCATTATGCTACCTGCCTTCAACAGCCATAGGTAATAGCATAAGAACAGGGTATAACGAGCTTTGTACAGTACGTTCATAAAAAATATTTTGGAAAACTTAGAACATCATTACCCACCCACTACGTACAGTACTTTGACACAAATCTACTCTTACGATCTTGAACTTCTGATTAACGCAGGGGTGTCAAACATACGGCCCGCGGGCCAAATCCGGCCGGTTGCGTGGTTGGATCCGGCCCGCGGAATGATTTTCTGAAATAAAAACTTCATTGTTTGCTTGAGAAGTCTATCCAGTTATACTTCAATAACTGGTGACTATAGATTTCAATTACTTGCAAACTTAACGTAATTGCTTATATTTTATTGTTTTCCTCTGCTTTTTTCAAGTGAAAATTTCCCGTTTTCTGCATATTTCCTTTTGCATGTTCACACCGGTTTGATCTTTCAAACAGGTATGAACATGCAAAAGTTCAACTACTGTTGATAAAGTTCAACACTAGAGCTCCGGGAAAAAAACATACCTTGAGCTCCAGCGATGTCGATTTCGAAACCTTTGCTACGTAAAGTTTAAGGTGGCTAAGCCGAGGTGCCGTGCTAAAGCGTATTTTTATTTACGTAAGGAATTTGAAAACTTCATGAAAAAAAATGCAAGCCGCTGCTTGAAACTCCCTTCTATCAGTCTACCAGTATCTTTTTCCAGGCTACCAATGGCGTAGCCAGCCCAAAAATTGGGGGGGTGGCAAAATGTTTGATTTTAGTTAGAATTTCATCTCACAATAGATGCAAAACCTTGCCTTTATGGTGGATATTTCGCAGCACTTGAACAATCTGAACAAAAGGTTGCAAGGCTGAAAAAGACTTGTCACTCAGTATTACGACACCATAGGTTGTATTTAACTTGAAGTTGTCCTTGTGGAAGACACAAATTTCCGGTGATGACACTGTTCATTTCCTTTGTCCAAAAAGTATGCGTACCACGGGACCAAACATTGACTTGAATCAATACAAAGATTGGGGGGCAAAATGTTTGATTTTAGGCGAATAACACTATTTTGTTTGAAAAAACGCCTCTCTAAGCACAAAATGACTGCGTTCTAAAAATTTGGGGGGCATGGCCCCTTTGACCCTGGCTATGCCTATGCAGGCTGCCCCAAAGTGACATCCCTTGCTACAAAAGTTTTGTGCATGTTTCGGACGACATACCTTTGTGAACAAGTGTTTTTTGTTATGAACATCGATGAAACAAAGCTGCGCTCAACGCTCACTTAAATGACATCCTGAAAGTGGTTTCTACACAAGATTTGACACCTGATATAGATACACTAGTGAAAGCTAAAAGGTACCAAGTTTCAGGCATGGGCCTAAATCGCTAACATATTTAATGTAAACTGCTTCTTCGCGCCCTGAAATATAGTTCTGCAGCAGTGGGTGTTTACTAAGGAAATATTTCAAAACAATGAACGCTTGAACAGTGAATGTATGCAATGTTAGTCAGCAGTTTCATTACCAACGTTTGATGGAACCAGGGATATCTAGAAACTCCAGGGATATCTAGGAGCTGTTTCTAGATATCCCTGGACGGAACCATACTGTTCGTACATTGTCACAAGCTGTATGTTTTGCCTAAAAACGTGCATTTTCAGAGTAGAAGAAAAAATCAAGTTTCCACTAGTTTGCACAATGTAGTGCCAGTTCCGGATGGTCAGGATTACTGCACTTAGCTGCAGACGAGCAAAGGTGTTCGAAACGGAAATTTGACAGAAACCGGTTCGGTTTTTCTGAAATATTTTGCTTCGGTTGATTTTTTAGTCATTGTGTTTTCGTTTCGGTTGGTTTCAAAGTCCTTAGTGATAAATCTTGTTAATATATCGTAAAATTGAGCAGACTTTTCTCAAGAAACGTTATGTTGTTGCAGAGTTTGGAAAGGTTGCTCCTTAAATGTGCTAATAATCATTTTCAGATAAGCTTGAAATTTTTGCATTAAAGTTATAAAAACAGTTGGAAGTTGGCATTGCTTATAACAGGATGTTATGCAATGATTTCACTGGTCCGGCCCGCTTCAGATTAAATATGCCTGAAGTGGCCCTGGAACTGAAACGAGTTTGACACCCCTGGATTAACGTATGCAGTAGTCAGATTTGGTAGATTTCGCACATTCATTGTTGGAAACAGAAACGGCCAGCAAAACTACTGTAAATGTAATGGGAAAACCTGTTGCATCAGCTTTCTGCCTTTGGAATCGAAGATTAGAATTGAAAAATTAGGACGTTGGACAAAAACATTCCTCTGGCAACCTTCCCTGTGTAAGTCTTTCTTGCCTTGAAGGAAAGTTGGCTATTTGCTGAACTCCTTGCACACATCGATAATCAGCTGAACTCGGTAGGCAGGTTCATGTTGAGGAGGCATCATACAATTCTCCACAACTTGAAACTACCTAAGGAGGCCTGCCAGTATAATGGCAACGCTAGGCTTACGGCATTAGAGCATGGTGTTTTTTTCTATCTACACCAGTTCTAAGTTGCTCATTAGGCTCAAACTAACAATTGCACGGTAGAAAAGACATTTCTCACAATATCAAATCTCAAAGTTTGCATGTGATAAGGTCCTTAATAAAGGCAAATAGCAGGTATTCTCATCCTTAATATAAAAAATGTGCTGTAAAGTAAAAACATTTTTTTCAGGTATTCTAAGAGACTCTACCACATCATCTGTAGTTTCAGTTTATTTAAAAAAATCTATCCAGTGGCAAGGTTTTCTATATTTGCATAAACGACAAACTTTTCCTACAAGATGCACTTGGTTTAATTTTGTTTTTTGAACATGAAGCAATTATTGGTATAAAAATAAATCAATTGTTAAACAATGACTGAAACATTGCCACTCACCGAGTACTGCAGATCAGACCGGGTCATTGTTGTAAACAACCACATTGACTTTGCTGAATTTTGATGCTCTCCAAGCACTTTCAAGCATTTGGGATCGAAACCTTTTCTCTGATTCGTTTCAGGATGCCAGGTGCATTTGATTCCAAACTTTCTGCTGTAGCTCTTAGTCACTCAAGCAGCACAATGCAACCATAAAATTTGAAAAACCGGGTGAATAATTGACAGAATGGCACTGTCGTTTTATACGATTTTTATGAGTACGGCTTGCGACAGCAAACTGGGCAAACACATTCCAGCCAGAGGGAGAAGAATGGCCTCGTTGAATAATAAAAGGTTTGTTTCTATTGAACACAGCCTAGCCGTAAAAAGTCCGCCATTCTTCTACCCATTTATTAATTTGCTGCTTTTAGTCTTTTTTGGTGCCCAATAAGCGGTGGCGTACACAACAAACGGTAAAAATTAAAATTCTTTAGGCTGTATATCTTCGGGAACTATCTCGAATCAAAGCAAAAGTTACATCATTTGAGTACGAAATAAACTTTATTGAAGAAACGTTGTTTGAAGCTTCCAAAAACATTGTAACTGAAGCAATAAAATGTTTTCAAAGTGTTTCCCTCTTTTTGTTGCCTAGGAACTTTCAACTGTTCTCCAGTGCAAACAACCACCTAGTGGATAGGCTTTCAGTCCTTGCTTTAATAGTGCGTGCTGCAGTTACAGCTTACAAGCGGGAATCGTGTACAGAAATGTTTTTCAACGTATAAGCTAATGTGATATGAGCTCTCAAACCTACAAAATCATTCACGAGACGGTAACGTTTCAATGTTTGGCTAATGGTACAGTTCATAAGGAAACTTTAAAAAATTCTTAAGGCTGTGCTTGCGCAACACGCTTCCACAACACACTTGCACGACACGTTTGAGCAGTATTGCTGGCAAGTGGAAAGAAACAAATTTTGCAAGGATCAAGCTTCTGCAAATAGTGACGTCGCTTGTTTCATTTTGCAGCATAGACCGGTTCAGTTGCATCTTTCTCAACATAATTCTTTAAAAAATTGTGGTAAATGAACGAATAAACGGGTCTGGTTGAGGGCCCACTGGGACTGTTGGCTCTTGTATAAAACTGCATGAAGATAATTTGGAAAATTCATGCATTATCACAAAACCGACTTAATACCTCCTACTCGAAAACTGTGTTTGTGCCAGGGCGTGATTCGTGCCATGCTGAGGCTCAACACAAACTCCCTGTCTAATGCAAGCTTTGCGAAACCTACATTTTATGAAAATATAAGCTATTTACTAAAGATTTACTTCCTACTTTCTTTCTTATAAAACAACAACGCAGCAAGAATCGATCCATTACATACTCGATAGGTAGTGGCGTTACTACAGATTTCAGGCCAGGTGGGAAGCTTAGCTGAAGGGAGCCCACTGGCACCGTAAGGGGCCACTTACCAACACTCAGGAAAAATCTGAGAAATGATAACGTATCCGGATGTGGCTTTCTACACTAAAACCCGGAATCACCGGAAAGCACTGCAAAAAACGCAAAAAACAACAAGGTTCCGAAAACTAAAAGAATATTACTACTGAAATAAAAGCTAAGTGGGTTCCCGGGTTGAATTTTAGCTTGCCATGGGGTCGGTTCGCTCCCCTGCCTCTCGTCAGTTACGCCACTATCGATAAAGCGGAAAAGTGAACGCAATACTAAGGAAAGTATGAAATTATTTTCATACAATAACGTAAAACGTAAGTAGCCAGTCCTGTTTTTGTGCTTGGTAGAAAGATTTGATTACATCGTCAAAAGTCAGGAGTCAACAGAACGTATCTTATAGCTTTCTAGCGTTATTCTGGCCATCCTTTTCACCTTTTGAGACTGAGTATCATATTTGTGAATGACTCAAGATTAAGAGACTGGTCTAGAATTTCGGGTTGAGTACTGAAATGTCCTTAGATCTATTGAATTCTAACAAGGTGCTCATTGTGTACGCCGTAAATTCGTGAGCAAAAGTCTGGCACCTGCATCTGCTTTTTTGTTGCGCTCTTTAACATAGGTTCCATTAAGGTGCAAGTGGTAAAAACAATATTGAGAAATCAGGGTCCCAATCAGTTGAAGTTTTCGGGAGAAGGTATAACGTGATTGCTACTTGCTTTTTTACGTGACAACTAAAAACGTATTGGCGCTTTCGCTATATTTTTGAAAATTTCTGTGGGGCAATTGCCCGGTTGTAAGCAAAGGTTGCACTTTTCTGTTGGCCGCTTTCCTGTGGATGTGGCTAGCAGGATTTTACTGGCCAATCTTTTCGTGGAACATTCTGGGCACTTAGCAGAAACAGCCTTCCTGAGATCTCTCGATCCGCGACACTTCGTCGCAAAGTGGCAAACGGTGAACTCTTCGCAAAAATCCCACCTTTGGCTCCTGCACTTAGGTTAATATTCTTTCAGGTATTACCAAATATTCGTGACCATACGTGAGGATCGGAACAAAAAGCCATTTAAAAACGGGCAGTGTGCAATGTTTGAAAGCAACATGCACTTTCGTCACGACGGAGCGACACACTCACCCAAAACTGCGTTTGCTTCATCAATCCGTGTTTCAATCTCCTTGTTCCGTCTTTCGTCACTCGTAAATACCTTCTCAAGGTGCTTCAGCTTCTCCACATGCTGAAGTGTAATGCCGCTCTATTAAAGCATACACTGCCTTGGGTTTCTGGAGAGACATAATGCCTTGGTCTTTTTAGGGCTAATTTTCATTCTGGCTAAGTCGCACGCTTAGGAAAACCAATCGAGTCCATGTATAAGACCTTGTTGAGAAGATGCTAGTAGTACCAAATGGAACTCGAAACTATTGAATGATTTTGAGTTGTATTGGAAATACAAGATGTGTAGATGTATTTTTGTGGAAAACCTAACGTTAACCTATTCTTGGAAACCGTTAAGAGATTTCTATGCTACGCCGTAATACTTGTAGCTGATTCTCATGGGTCAATAAATTTAAAACCTTGATACTTCTATGACGTCCTTAACCTAACCTTGTACGGAAAGCAGTTCAATAAAAAAGGAACTCTCTACTCGTGGATTAAGTAACCTACTCACTTCTACAAGATTCTACGGATGGGAACTGTTTTTTCATCTCAAATATTGTTAACAGATAATCCTATTATTTCTACGACTTCAGTCCACACAAGCACGTAAATCACGTTGCCAACATTGATGTTTCGTAAACGTATGATCAACAACAGAATGGAACAAAAATTTAAGTTAAAGTTGCCTGTTATATATTGTTGTTGTGTAAATGTATTTTGTTTGCCATTGCAACCACATTTTCAGGTCGAGAAGAAAATTATCTCCTACATCTGTTTTAGAATAAGTTTGTTCACTAACCTGTGTTTCAGTACGTTTTACAATATTTGGTTCTAAAGTTTGTTAGGAATTTGTTTTCGGTATAAGGCGCTTTCGCTTTTGCCTCAGACGATAAATCCCAAGTAGAAGAAATAACTTTGGATTGAATGTCGTGCTTTAGTTGTACGTCATAACTGAAACCACAAGGAAAATATTCACCCTTTCGCGAAAGTTCGCATAAGATAAATAAATTGGTCGTTTAGACCACTGCCTTTTATGAACATTTTAGTTTCTTGCTTTAAGATTGTTTCAGGTGAGTAGCACCAAAACTGGAAGCTTTAGTACACAGTTATTGACAGGTAAAGATACATGCAGTCCATGTTTACACAATTCCGACTGTAAGTTCTACCCCTATGCTGTAATTCTTTTCACTATGTTTATTATTGTTGCCAAGGCGTATCTCCACATACTGTAGCTGCCTTAGAATGCAAGCACTGTACATACTGAGGTTTGTCTTACACTTGCCATGCCTTTTGTTCTGATGCAACAAACACAGGTTTAATATCTGTCTGCTTCTATTAACTTTATTACTTGCAATGATGTTGTTCGATTGCCTAAGGGAAAATTAAGTTAACTCAGGTATCAAAGAACCAATTGCATTTAGTAAGCACCGTTACGTTTTTGATGTACAAGTCCTCTTTGAGTTTTAAATCATAAACGCCGCAAGAACAGACTTACAAACGTTGTATTTCGATAAACGTTTTGCACATTTTTTAAAATTTTAACCTGCTGCATGATGCTGCAAGCTAACACAAAATACAAAGAGAAAGTTCATTGTAGCCTAAGACTATGATTACGGAAAAAAACACCAGCGTTAAGAGGCCACCTAACTAATTACAAGAAAACTGCCCATAACCAGCACGCAACCACTGAAGATTTTATCTGCGCCCGGTTAGCATTGCGCCTTATGTGGCAAACATAGTAAACATCACAGCAGTGGTTGAAAGTCGTAAAGGAAAGAGAAAGTTGTAAAGGCAGAGTTGTAAAGGAATGCAATCTTTGCATTCCTAAAGAAAAATCAAGCTCCTCCAATGTCTCTCTTGGGTAACTATGGGATCTACTGTACTTGGCCACCTGTTTACTTTCTAAAGAATAATGTGTGAGACAAAGAAGAATAAGTTTTGCACAAGACGACGATCTGCTTATCGGCACACGTGATATGTCTCCATGGAAACACGAGGGTGCTTTGATTAAACATTACATTTTGAAGCACCCGGTCATGAGTAACAACCTGCCTTTCAAATCCAATTGCTAAAAGAAGACGTTTGTGGAACAACCTCCGTGATAAGACCTTGACAAGTGTAAAGATAAATGGATGCATCGAACAAAAGCTTGATGTAACTTGGACCGAATTATCTTATAGTGAATGATCTTATAGTTGATTTGGAGTTTAATTTCTAATCCAATTTTGCCTTTACACACTCTTGGTCGTTTTGCCTAACTAATTTTATATTTTCATTACCTCACGTGTTTTTACGGTTTATTTACTGTTTTCTTTGGTTCCATTTTTCCTGTGGGAGCTCTGTTTTCATTTCGTTCCCTTTTGTTTCTTTCAAATTTATTCTCTATGAATTTTAACTTTTCAAATGAAAAAAAAAAAAAATTATGAAGACGTTGTTTGATCACAAACGATTTTAGCTTTATTTTTTGTTGTTGGTTTTGACATTGCTCTGTCATTTTGTTCCTGCATGTTTATTTGTTCCTTTCGTCATTTAAGATTGTTTTGTTTATTCTTTTTCTCATTGTAAAATTTTCCTTGTGATGTTTTGGTTGGCTGCTGTGCAGTATTATTACCAAGGGCGTATGCAAGGGGGTTGTTTTGGGGTTAACCCCCCACCCCTTGAGCTTGATATTTTACAAAATTTTATTACCTGCGCAAAGGAGATTAATTGTTTTCGCATACTTTTTGTTTGTTAATTTGTCGACTTAATGCAAATACCACGGAATAAATTTGCATGCAAATTTCAAAGAACATTGTAAATGGGTCAAAAAGTAATAATTATGTTTTGGTGGGAATTCGGGTTATCGTTTGCGTCCAGAAACCACCACACCACTTTTTGCAGACCCTCCACCCACTACGCATGTTTAAGATTGTGTTCCGCGATAGTTGACTTATCCGAAACAATTGTCTTTATTTTGTCTGCTAAGGCTGATCAACGGAAGTGCTGACCGCAGTGGCTACATTACCAATTTCTGTAGCATGATAAAACTGTTGCACGAGCTCAAAAACCGCAGTTGTTAACACAGAAGCATTCAGACATTTGATAATGTCTCAGCAGGGAAAAAGAAAAACTAAAAATTTTTTAAACTATGTGCAATAGTTTCAAAATACGTCCAGCACAAATTTCCTGTGGGGGCGAAAACTTTTTCTAAGGGGGGATTCGCCCCCCTGGTTACGGGCCTGTGGACTTCCAAACATCACAAAAAGCAAACATTTTCTTGCGTACTTTATCCGCTTTAGCAAAATGCGATCTTGCAAACCAGGGTGTGCGCCAGCCAGTCCAGCTGCACACCTTCAATGCTCAACTGCCCGTATTTAAAGAGACCTTAGTGCAGCCTGATTTTGTAGCTGTAAATTGCTCTGACGTAGTGGTGAGTGTGTTCCACTCCCCTGTTTTAACGCGCAACCTGTTATTTTTGCAGTTATGAACTGCTGTGTCGTAGCGTTGAGTTTGTTTTTCCCCAATAGCCTAACTTGGAGCGCTGATAGTTCATATTCAGTGCAACGACATATATAATAAGGAGAGTGGATGTAGAAAAATATGCATACTATGTCAACAAACTTCGCCAAAACGTTGGTTTGGAAACATGGAAATGACGTCAAATTGTGACGTCACAAACAGCGCACACCAAAAACAAATAACCACCATATGACCTTGAACCAACCCCCCCCATGAAAATTTTTCTGCGTACACCACTGGTGTTCTGCTATATTGCTATGCTTGTTTGTATTATAGTCTGATAGTAGTGCAACCAAGCTGAACTACAGTACCATGTCCAACAACAAAATTAAGTTTATTAATTTCTACATCATTTGTAGGGATAAAGCAAGGCCTGATTGGTGTTGCTTTGAAAACACAACCAAAAAATGAGATTGGGAATCTGTATTTACAAAACTTCACTTTCACAATCGGCCCGATGACTATATTGGTTTTACATCAAGCTGTCTCCCCACATTTCACAACAAAATTACGCCCATGCCCGCACCCATAGAGCGCCCCGCGCAAGTGCCGGCAGAGTTATCGTTTTTGAAGCCTTTTATACATTATGAGAGAATTAAACCACTACTGAAACGTGAAGTGAACAATATAAACGTACTTTCCATCATTGAGATCATATTATCAGATTTATTATTATAGCCTGCTGTAATACAGTGTATATAGCCCACATTTTTTAGTTAAAGACGGGAACACTACATGAAATTTTAACATACATACTGTAAATATTCACATATGCGAAGTATACGCCACCATCACATCCTTAATTTTTTCGTTTAACCCCCTGGAATGAGTGAACAATTAAAAAGCCATGTCGTGGGCGTAACGGAGATTGAAAACCAACAGGGAAGAAAATTTGATGAAACATGTCGGGTTCGTATATGCATTAGTAAAGAAAAAAAATTGAAAAATTAATGGTGAGAAAGGTGGCGGCAAGCAGAAAAAGCAAGGCTCATAAACGATAAGGAAAAATAAGACACATATCAATTTGTGAGTGTTTGATTGTGATTTTCAAGATGCTTTATTAATCCTTGTACAGTATATTTAAATAAGCACCAAACATGATCTTCTTTCATTTGAAATTTTTGTCAGTAAATTTGATATGTGGAAAGGGCGGCACTTAGCCTCACTACGCCACTGATTCAAGGGTAGGGCTTATATTAAAATAATCATAAAAAATCATGCTAGATCTGATTATCGGTGAAAGACGGTAGCTAACACTACCAGATTCTTGCGCTTTGCCTCCTTACAAACTTTGTGCATTTTATCTCCTGAAGGCATTGCGCTAGCTTAACACTGCAATCTCGTTTTCTGCTCTTTCGTTCTACTAATCGACTGTTTAAAACCTTTTCTGACGGAACACGCATAGCATGTGATGCAAATTAGAGATGAGCATTGGACTGGACTTGGATTGGACTGGATCCGGTCTATAGCAAATTTTTGTTGAATTTGGATTGAACCCGGACTGTAAATGACTTCAAAATTTAGGAACCGGACCGGATTTGAACTGAGTTCATGGAAAATAATGCGACATTTTGTTGTGAAATATCTGCATTTTTCAACTTTTTTGGACTTCATTTGGACTTGGACTTTACATTTAAAATTTCTTTTGGACTGTGTTTCGACTTGGACTGAGTTTTAAAAATTCAGGACTGGATCTGGATCGCAAAATATATGACAGTCCGCTCATGCAACAAGAACACAATCACCAACAACACCGGCTTCCGGCTTACTTAAAACAATTGTAAGTAAGCCGAAAGCCGGTCGAAACCGAGAAAATCCACCCGCATACGGCCAACGTAGCTTGTGTGAACCAGGGTTGCCAGGTTGGCCCTTCTGGAGCCAAGTTTCAGAAATATGGTCCCAAATAACACTTGCTGGCCTCAAAATTTCGTTTGGCCCTTTGGTTCTTTTTTGGCCCTTTGGTTCTTTTTTGGCCCTTTTCCAGGATAGACTGGCCCTTTGCAAGAATTAGATCTGACCACCCTGGGTCCTGTCTGAGAAACCATATTTTTTAACTATTTTGACTAATTGATTGCAGATTTTCAACAAATTCCTATATTTTGAAGGTTTTTGATTACAAAATTTTGTTAGGATCCTTAGAGTTTCTGAGTTAATGTGAAAGTAAGTTGATCAGAATACCTGCTACTTCCTGCAGTTGTAGAGGTAGCAGTGAGAACTGTTATGTTACCTAACTTACTGTTATTCATGTGGTGCACGTCATATTTGTTGACTTTGTTCAGATTGTTGTTGATCGCTTTAGCTAGGGGTGGGCAATTAATTTTGCTCCGGGGCCACTTTCAGCAGACCGCCTTTAGCGGAGGGCCATACTTTCTTATGGAAGTAGAAGCAAGTCTCTGTTAAGTTAGACTCAGCACTAACATTCACTGTATATGTTGGAGAATATTTCAGATTTGAAAATTTTCTAGAAGGCTTCCACGGGCCACTGAAAACGCTGTGGCGGGCCACATTTGGCCCGTGGGCCGCTATTTGAACACCCCTGGGTTTAGCACTTATCGAGGATGGCAAATTTATCTCAGTTTATGGCTACACGTGGAAATTAAGTTGTTGTCTTACGATCTTTCGTTACGTAGCCTACTTGTTTTGCTACAATTGCGATTAGGGAACATTGCCATTCAATAAATTGCTAATTATGGGTTCATATGACTTTGTAACTGTTGGTAAATTTGAAAAAAATGGTTGGCATTTTTTGGCCCCTTGTCTTAGCGTTTGGCTCTTTTCTGGACTAGATTTGGCCCCTTGGCAAAAAGTAGATCTGGCAACCCTGGTGTGAACTGTGAAGACTGCCGTTGGCCATAAGCCGGATCGTAAGCCGTAACCGGATTCTGTGTGAAGCCGCCTTTAGTCAACTCTTGGACACGGAAGGGCGTAACCTTGCAAAACTTCAAACGAATAGCAGTGTTGCCAACCTTGTGGTTTTCCCGCGAATTTGGGCTTGTTTCTTTGTGGATTTCGGGTTGTTTTTTTGACTTGCAGG
>Ga0210059_1007130_pt1 | contig 17820 bp, 11 predicted proteins | sample Ectturendosymbi2_FD_188042 | JGI IMG/M metagenome (GOLD analysis project Ga0210059, IMG submission 188042) | Ecteinascidia turbinata endosymbiont from Florida, USA - Sample 2 (SPAdes) (version 2) | ecosystem: Host-associated > Tunicates > Ascidians > Unclassified | place: Key West, Florida... | reverse complement strand
AACCAACAGCGAGAAAAACTTGTCTGGCGACTTAAACGAGATGACGCGTCAGTTTCTCCGTTGCTGACAGTTTCAGGCACACCTCGGCGCTGCTCATCAAACCAGTTATAACTATACGCCAGACGACCTTGAAATAACTTTAATCACACAAAAAAAAACAAGAAGTAACAGACACGTTTGCAATAAAAATGCATTAGCCAAGTCAAACGGGAAGGTTGAAGAGGAATTTAAAATCTGGCTCCTCGAAGGGGTGCATGCAAGCTTCAGGCTTGGTCAACGTGCATGCGGAAAGGAACTTTGTACGCTGGGCACGAAGAACTGCCAGAGCTGCTAAACACAGGGGGCGCGAACATGCTCACACATGGGCTCTGGGAATCGGTCCATCTGCTGCAAGACGGCTGTGCTGAACTGTCTCCTGTCAAAGAAAAACACAGAGAAGTTTTAATTGCTGGATACCTGGTCACTTGCCAAATGCATCGATTCGCACCACGGTCCATGTGACTCCGGTTTGGATGCAGCCATCTGCTGTATCGCGCCTCAAGCTCACGATCACTGTCTGAGCTGTCTCTGCAAATTAAAAGAATATCTGCAAAAAACACGCATCTGTTTTCGTTGACAACAGAACAACCATAACCTGGGCATATACAAACCTCGGCATATACCATAACCTGGGAATATACATGTACTGTATGGGCGCAACCTAAAATATATAAAAAAATTAGATTTGATAGATTTATCAACGCTTCTATAATTTGTGCAAGAAAGGCTAACACATGAAGAACGACTGGTTGAATAGGTATTTAAAAGAGTTATGGTGTTGGTCTATTAGTCGATTGGAAAAGCTTAATTTTTCCAGTAGGAAGTCACGTCCTAATCCTTATTGTAATCAGGGTTGTTGTAAAAAAAAAACGACCCAAAAAAATCCACCTGGGTTTTTTTCAAAAATCCCACTTAAAAAAAACAAACCCACCAAAAAAAACACTTGTTATTTTTTCTTTGAAAAAATAAGAAAAAATATACTAAGAGGTAAAAAAGAAAATAGGCAGGACACTTGTACGGTTAACTTCAACTTTTTTAATCAAACAAAATGAACAGCAATGAAATTTGAAGCATTTGAAAAAGTAAATAACTAAACAGTTTGTAATGGTTATCTTTCTCAGCTCTGCACAATCAGTATATTTAACCAATATTTCTTCCCTATTTGCATCTATCAACTTTTTCTGATTTTGGACCATACCAAATCATATGTTGAAAAAAACACTTTAAAAATCAGGGGTCACCAATGTGGCGCCCACGGGCACCAGGTTGTCCGCGGGCAAAGGCATAGCCAAATGGCATGGCCCCAAAATTTCTAGCATTTCTTGTCGTTTTGCGCTTTGAGAGGTGTTGTCCCTAACCAAATACTGTTGCTCGTTGAAAGTCAAAATATTTGGCCCCCAAAAAAATTACCGGCTGGCTACGCTACTGCCTGCTCTAAAAATAACATTTACATGATCAGTGTCTTCACATTGTGGAATATCTTAATTGTTAATACTAAAATAAGTATTTTAGTAAATTGAGCAACATTTTTATTTCAGAAGTGTGCATCAAACTTTTTGCATTAATCGGCTCATAAGAAGTAGCTATCAGCTTCAAGAAGGTTGGTGATCCCTGCTATAGATGCTGAACTAGTAGGGCATGCAGATAAACTTTATGTGAAACTGCAGTTTGTGTGTAAATGTTTTTTTCTTTGTTTGCTGTGGGCATTCTTGCCAAGCCTTACCACTTTGGAGTGAATTAACCACAAATTTCCGAAAACAAAGACGGGGTACATTTCTTTACGCTCAAAATTGAATGGCATAATAGGTATAACAAGTTATTATTGTGTAATTCTGAAAATAATGATATTGCATGATGCAATAAAAACAATTACGAATAAGTTTTTTCCATTTTCGTTAAAAAAAGAACAAAATCTTGTTTATTTAAAAAAAAACAAAAAAAACGGGTTTTTCTCAACCCTGAGTAATCCATATCGACAGCGAAGTGAAGCTACTACGAATACACGAACAAAAATGGTGTGTCTATTTCTTTTAAGAGAAGCCCAAACATGATAACGGCGACACTTAGAAACAAAACCACGAATTTAAATAAATGATCAGCTTGCAAGACACATGCATATCAAAACACTGTAGCTTGCATTGATACAGAACGTCGCCGGCAAAGCAACTTCACTAAACTCATTTTGTTCTGATCATAGGCGTAGCCCCCTACAATTTTTAGAGTATTTAGTCATTTTGTGCTTTGAGAGGCGGTATCCCAAACAAAATACTGTTGCTCGCCTAAAATCAAACATTTTGCCCCCCCCAATTTTGGGCTGGCTACGCCACTGGTCCTGACGCGATATGAGGAGCGCACAACGAGGGCACTGTTTTTCTTCGCGGTGAAGATGCGCCATCACGTGGTGTAGACGCATCGCGAAGATGGCAAAACCTGCGGCCATTATCTGAAGCAGCATAACACGACGTTGAATGAGAAATTCGGCGGTAAGCAGCACTTACGAAAACGAAAGATGTTTATAGCAAGGTAAGACCGGCTGTTCCAGCGATGAAAGGGCTGCTTGATCTGCAGCGTCATCTGCTAGGTTCAATATTGGGATTTCTGTGAAGACAGGTGGTTAATACCCAATTTTTTCAGCTTCAGTGGTTACTTACGTAAACGAGACATACTTCCAATCTACACAATCCGAAAGAGATGAAAAAACTGACAGTACTTACAAAAAATGTTTCAAAGCAATCACTACAAAAACGGATGTTAGGTCTCATCTCAAATACATGATTAAGTCGACCATTAACGAAAGACGACTGCAAAATTTTCGAAGCTTACTGCACCATACTTATGTGATTAAGTTACTGAAGAGATAAACCTATAATAGTAAGTATGCGCCTGAGGGCAACACATCACGGTCCACAACAATGTTTCTACCAGAGATTAGAATTATGAACCAAAATCGCATATCATAATTCTCTATAGAACGTATTGCCTTATGCCATTGTCTATGACGCAATGCCATAATTTCAAATTGGGAACAGAAGCATCTGTTTTCCGGAGAATAAACGAAAAAAATCTTTTCATCGCTATTTCCACGAGACATCATTCATCTACACAGCATCATGACAAGCAACCTAACACTATCCAACATCCTGTTTCAGCACAAACAAAATGCACAACCATCTCAAAACCGTTCAAAATTTGGCAAGATTGCACGTTGAAAGCAATTATCCTAAAATCCCACTCGGGCTTTAGGATCACCAAACGTGAGCTCTGCTCACAAAGATGCACAGTTTATTACAGTATTTCAAAGCTTTTGCCTGCGCTTGGGATCTCGTACAAACATTATCGAGGTCTGTTGAACTCTAACAATCAGCACTGAGTGATCGATCGTTGTCAAACAGAGCGTCCAATCGAGGTGGTATCCTTCAAGAAGAGGTGGTAAAACTAGAAGAGAATTGTTTATTGCGGTTCGAGTACAGCGAACTGTTTATCGGTAGTTACCAGCAGCCATGACGCAAGAAAACACGCATTAGTACAAAGGTTCTTAAACATTTTGAGACACGCCCCCTAACGATGCCAGCAAAACCAGCACCTCACCTCATCGCAAAATCAAAAACATTAAACAGAAAGACAATTTATTAACAATTAACTTTCCTCAATGGAAAGAATGTAGTTATTTTTTAGAAACCAAAGTTTGATTCGAGGCTTTGTAGCAGAAAAAGCACATCTCAAATCGGCTATCGGCTTCACAGACAATTTGTTCCTAGGTTGTCTTTATAGTAACGAGTGTAAAAAAGCCACTATCACACAGGCAAGTTGATAAAAACGTGTAAGTATAGGCACACTACCCACACTCTTTAAACATGCACATATTTCACCCAAAAGTCAGTTAGTGGCATTGCTTCAAAGTCATCTTTTGCTGTGGAGCTATGTTTTTCCAAGAAATGGTGAAGAAGAATCTCTTCGTTAAGACGAAAGGGATACCTGGTCACCTTCCATTCTGGAAGTTCAGCATCAATTAAGACTGAGAAATAGCCTTCGAATTCCTGTTTCAAAAGTTTGAGTTGGGCTTCCACTTCAGTCAACGTTGTGAGGTTTCTTCTCTTTGGCAACCATGTGAGCAATTTCGAAAGATGCTTCTACTACTTCAGTAAATGACCAAAGGCGAAAGTACTCAATACTGGCAATCTTCACGCATTGTGGCACGGCTTCACCAGTCACTGTGGTATCAATACAGCTCTACGTGATATACCGTAATTCTTGGCGTACTTTTTCTTTTTTCTACTCATTTTGTGTCAATGCAATTGGATTACTCATTAAAAAATACCTGGTAATCTAGTTAAATTAGCGCTAAAATTATAACTAAAAGTTGAACATTCCTCCGGTGATACCGGCCACAGTTGTAACTGAACTTTAGCATCATTAGCTTTAGTCAGTACGACTAGCTTCTTTATAACAGGGGGTCCAACTTCCAATTATTATAACAGCTTACTTACACTGTTGCTCTCGAAATTGCTGCCAGGCTAACGAATTGTGATTTACTACTAATAAAACTTTGCCTACCATGGACCTGTCACTCTGCAATGTGTGGCATAGTACAGTAGGCCTGGTAGTGTATTCTTACTGGTCTGAGCTCCGATTTTGATTTAACTACCGCAGTCTAATCGCAGAAACTTATCACACAATAATTAGCATATTTCAGTATCAAAATTTCAATTTGATTAGTGCCATTGCGTCATTTTCTGTAGTTTTAATAGCAAATCAAGACGTGCTAGCATAGTGGCCTAAAACTTTGGTAAAAAACAAATGTACAACGAGTCAAAGCACTTAATGGTTGTCATATCGTCGACAATCGACAGGAATTCAATGTCCAACGTGGCTGTGAAAGCATGTTTAGTCGTAACTCACTGACAATTATCATCTCTCGCGCCCCCCAGTTTACGACACCTGTAGTAGTCAGTGATTTACAACACCTGCAGTAGTCATGGCAATCAACGGAAATATTCGCTGAATTGTCTTCTGCAGTAAGACGCAAAAATCCATTCAGCAACGAAACTGCGTCCATACTTTTAGATATATTTGCAAACACCCACAACAGATGACGCAGAACTAGTAAGTGATAACTTTTACAAGCTTTTAAATTGTTTTTTACCCACGAGTCTATTCGCACCCACGAGTGTACCCGCCTGCGGATTGCTCCTGTCAGAGTTAAAAATTATGGTGGAAGACAAGAAGAGAATAGCGATGTCTCCGATTGTCGTAATAATCGATCACATATTGAGAAAAGTGTTTAGACCGTTTCTGATAAAGACACCCCACTGCGTAACATCTACACCCACATGTGCCTCGCAATAGGTTATATAAAAATAAAAAATATAGAAACGAAGATGTCTACTCCATGCAATTCAAGAAAGCATAAACACAGCAAGAAAATGCATCTCAAGTGCATTTAAAACAGAACAATGACACAGGCGCACATCACACACCGCACTGTGTCATGACCAAATACTGTGTCATGACCAAATACTGTGTCATGACCAAATACTGTGTCATAACCAAATACTGTGTCATAACCAAATACTGTGTCATAACCAAATACTGTGTCATAACCAAATACGCAGTTGTCAGGTTGGTTGTTTGCCTCATACCTCAATTCTGCTTTGAATTTCTCAATAGAAAGTGAAAGATATGGGAGGGATCAACCACGAGCAGCATTACAAACCAAACGCAGAGTACTTCATTATTTAGTATTAGAAGCAGATTAATTTTACAAAGCAACGTGTTCATGATAAACTTTCTTGTTTTACTATTATTAAAAAGCTCTATATTAAAATTTACAGCGATAACTTAAGCGAAATCGCAGCGTGAACAGCACTCAATTTTTAATTAAAAAATACCGGTACTCTTAACAAACTAACGACCAATTTTGAAGTGTCAGTGAAGGAAGCGAAGCGAATGGACAAGCTGATTAACCTTACCTGACAAATAAGCTCGTCGCTTGTCACCATCATCTCTTCTGATGCGAAATAAGGTCTTCACTGAAACATCGTGGCACTCGTCCAGAGCTGGCGATTTGGGTAGAGTCTGAACAATAGAATATGTTGAGGTAGGGGGCACCATCTATGTACAAATTATCACCATGGCCTACGAACGGCGCGGCGGTCGTAATCTTCCAGATAAATTGTTGAGCGAAGTACTTTTCTGTTTGAACTGCGCATTTTCACTGTTTCCTGTCAGATGCGGATTTTTTCCGTGATTCGACTGCAATCCCGTATGCAACTAATCCACGTGTCAAAACGTATTTGAAATGTAGTTTGGGGTACAAATTATTTTTTACGGACTGTGAGTTTTGAGTTATCGGGCCAAGTGACCGATACTGATGGTAGTAGGGCTTTGAAAATAAAAACAAATGGCATTTCGTGGGCGAGTTTAAAATAAACATACGCAAAACCAACAATCAGTCATAACTATGAAGCACTGATACATATCTTTTCAGCTCCAAATCGCAACTTAATTTAAGAAGTTTTATCTTTGCAGTAAGCGATTTTATAGACAAAGTTTTTACGTAGATCATTGGCTCTAAGAAGAGTTTCCACGAAGTCTTTCAAATCTTGCTATAACTTTAACAATTAACAGACGCGCGACATATATTCGCTGTCTTGTGTCAGGAGGCAGCAAGAAACAGGTGAAAAATTTTTGATTCATCAATCGGTCAACACATTTGTCGCATATTAAAGCACTTTGTAATTTCTGCAGAAGACCAGACGACTGCTAGAAGCATAAATATAGTAATCAGCGCTTAAGCAGCGCAGTTGCAACTATCCAAATCTACAAGTAAATAGCAGCCAGTAGATGTGATCCAAAGACATTTTCTGATGAGGAGTCTAGTCACAAGTCCCTCGAGTCTGCGTCGTTTAGAATTTTGTTAAGTCACTTCGAGTCTTTGACCTTGGAATGAAGTGACGGATTGGATATTAATCAGCTCGAGTCCATTTCGACAAAACCTTATTTGTTCACTAGTTTAATATCTGTAGTCTGGTTCTCATACTGCAATCGAGTCAAGTCAAAAGCCTGAAAATTCATGACTCGGGTGGATTTGCTCAAAAGGCAACCTGACGGAGTCGAATCCTTTTGCAAAACATGCTCCTGGAGTCAACACGTCATTTTTGCAAAATGTGACTCCAGTTAAGACGAGTCAAAGAAATTCGTGACCCGACTCACGTGACAACGGATAGCATGTAAGTATAAGCTAACCAGACTTATGGATCAAAGTATTTGTAAATATTGTGGTTGCATTTCGTACGACGGAAAAGCGCACAAGAATTAGTTTAGATCTGTGGTTCAGATTTTCTGTCAGCATCACAAACACGCTGTCTGTAGGCAATTTCTTACTAAAGATGAGTCGAAATCAAAGTTATCACCACTCCTTTCCGACAACAGAGACACAGACTTGGGTAAACGTGAGGATCGCGGTGCAGTTGAAACACGGACATCTTCCTTCTCTGTAAACAAGCTCAAGCAAATAATATTTGAGGTTGAGCGCTAAAAAACTTGTACAAGCAGAATAAAGCATTACGCTTTACCACATGCCTCATTCTAATCAAAAGTTAAGAGCAAAATTTAAACGCGCTGATGACAGCCTGTTTGTAAAAAATAAGATAGCATTTCAATTCATCGCGTCGTAAGCATTAAGCACAATGGAATGAAGAAGTTCAGGAATGGATGCAACGGCCCAGGCATGTACGCAGCGGAAAGTGAAGCAAATTCAACCTCCCCTCATAAAAGTCTTCCGCTTCCAGGCTTGCGCTCGTGCTAGCTCAGCTCAGCAGATGTATGTTAGTGGCAAAAAACGCTTAAAAAAGTTCACAAAATATATTCATCGTGTTTTTGCGACAAGTTCCCCTTGCATAAATCCTTTCATCGATTCCATCGAATATCCCTACTTACTGCAGGTTTTGTGGATGCAGTCCGGAAACGTGGTACACGAAAAAAATGTTCAAAGAATGATAATGTTGTGTCCGGGTGATTCAGCGCAGACACAGACTGATATTCGGAGTAAATTATTAGTAAACTCGCAACTTTACCAAACTTCACTAGGCAAGAAAAAGGGTTGCTTCACAATCAATCGTTCAGGCAAAGCAATCCAAAGAGCCTCGATATGTCTTTCATCTCGGGACTGCGTAACAGGAAACGCACTGACAGAAATGGTTACTAACACAACCTTCAACATTCGAGAATAAATCACTCCTTAACACGATATAAGGAAATACATGTTTCCAATAAATACAAACAAATATGCGCCAATGGAACAATCCCAACGTGGAACTGAAAATCAATCTATTTCTTCCAAGTAAATCTCCCTGGACAAAAGGATTTAATTTTAGATAGACGATACTCGATTACAACGCAACAGCAAACATGGTGAGGAAAAGACATCGATACGCCAGTAATAAACCAACTACACCATAAGAGAGCCACGGAATTCAGATACTAACAACTTTTGAGAAGCGCAAATCATACCCTCTCTCTTGATTTGTGGGGATCGTTTGAAAAGACGATGTTTTTCGCAGCTGCAAATAACGAAGACAATATACGTTACTACAAGTTGGAAATATATTTCTATCAGATTCTCATAATACTAGTGCCCATGTTTTCTGAACATGTGTATCCTTTTTTACGTACTAGCAACCATGTGAAAAATAGGTCTGTACGCGCCACGGCCTTCGCACCATGCAGACGGCTACAACAAAACACACGGTTTTAAAATGAAATCTACAAAATTTTATGATCTGTACAGAAAACAAGCATGCACTGTCAAACACCAGCTATCTGCACGATAATTCGCCCAAGCCCGCCGACACACCAAATCCCCGAAGCCACCGTTTGCATGAAGCATAGCCAAGTACAATCGCTTCGAAGGCATGCAAGTATAGCAGAATTTGCCTAATTCGTCAGCTCAAGCGGATTAGAAAAAAGTGACGATTTTGGCGAAGTGGCGAATTATGCAAACAGGTGAAAACCCGATCATAGAAGCTCGTATACTTTATCATAGTAACTCGTATAGATACATAATGCTCTTATTTGCAGTAAAATACAAGTTTATGACGTTATGGTTGAATAATTATAACAATTAATTCCTCTACTCTATCTGGACTCCTCCATTTAATCTTTAATCTGCACCTTAGACTAAAGACTTTGCCCGTTCTCTCAATGGGGAATCGGGTCGCGATTCTCACCTCGTGTATAAATTCGATAAACAATTTGCGAGGTGCAACAATTCTCAGATAAAGATCCTTAATTTGTTTGAATTCCCACACGTACTAGCTGCTTAGTGCTTAGACATCAAAAGTGAAAGTGCAACTGACATATTAGCCGAACAAAACGCTTCTAAGGTATAGAAAGAGGTGACGATTTGAGCAAATTGACGAATTAGACAAACAGAAATGTACACAAAAGATAGGAATTCTGCCCGGACCGACGAAAAAGTAACGAATTAAGCAAATTGAGGAATTAAACGATGACGAATTAGACAAGTTCTACTGTATTAAAATTGGGTGTTTTTCGGAACTGTGAGTCATCCAGCAGCTTGTTTTGGTTGAAATTCGATTTTCATATTACTTGGGCCAGTAAATCTTTGACGGCTATCGAGCGCGATTTTGTTTCAAGAAGAAAGTTATCCTTTTGCCCTTCAAGACTGATATGAAAAACACTAGTTACGGGATTAATTGCTGTCATGTACAAGCTAAGACATAGACTTTTTAAGTTGCGTCACATAAGCGTGTAACAATTTGGATTTGCCCAGCAAACTTAAAGTCATTTAATGAATCACAATTCGACAATGGCATACAATACTAAAACCAAACCTAAAAATTGCCAACTATATTAAGGTAGCAAGCGTATAAGAGACCTTAGCATAAAATCACAAACCGAAACCAATGGACGCAATCAGATCTGTACAAAAACCAGTATACTTTCCAGAAACTAATACACGTAAAGAATCAGAAAAACAATTTCATACTCTCAGCGTTGCTGTCATTCATTACCAGCATTATTATTATCATTCCTGCCAATGCTTATCGCATTGCATAAACAACCATGATTCGAACCGATTGACAATGGTACCTCGTGACAAACGTTTTTCTACCTTGGATAGCGTGGCAAAGTACGACGGTCACCGCGTTCAGGAGAGTTCTCGGCAGACATGTTCAACTCTTCGACCTTGTCGTTTTCCGATAGAGACGGTGATGTTGACCGGCCTGTCCAACATGTCAGCAATAAAATTTATGTATTTATCAAAATTACCTGCGTTTCTGAAGTACTGCGAAGTTGCGAAAACAACTCAAAATGACTGCGATAACAGGCGAGACGAATGCTTGTAATGTCACCAAGCGCACGATCTACCTTTTTTGTGAAAATGGAAGGCATTTGCTCTGAAAACCAAATGGGCAATTTTGAAAAGCTTTGAAAAAAGCAGCCCGGAATCAAGAAAATGAACAAAGCATTGCAAAATTAACCACCCAATCGCACAACGTAATGAAAGCTTAGGTTGCTCTGACATGAATGCATATGTGGTTCACTGCGGTAATGGTGTGTCGTCTGTCCACGCGAGAGATAGGGAAACAGGGGTAAAAGTTTAAAGATTTTGGATAAAGTATTGTCGTAAGCTTTCTTCATAAAAATAAAACTTTTTCTAACATGTTTATGCCACTATTCGTATTGGGTATAACCTGTTTCGTTTCTTGAGTAATTGTGGGGTAATTTGATTTTTCTTGAAATAATTTTTGGGTAATATCCAAAGAAAGTTCCCCAAATCCTGGTCTAAACGTACATAAACATTACGTGTCACCAGGGTTGCAGAGTCGGAGTCGCAAAGAGTCGAAAATTTTGGGGTGGAGTTGGATACCTAAGGACACTGGGAGTCGAAATTGGTGTCGGATTTTTTTATCCAAGTCCGACTCCGGAAGTCCAATTGAATCATTTTCACATCGCACTCCAAACTAGGAGTCCTAACTCGTGCCTGCTGAAATGGTACAATTTCTTTGGAGTATTTGATTGAAACAGAGAATTCTTGCCGTGGACCACGATTTCCATTGATTGCTAGTTGCTACAAAATTAGCTAGCTTCAGGTTAAAGACCCAGCATCATAGGAAAGAAGCATTCTCTCAAAGAACAATTTTCGTTGCTTAGTGTTTACAGAATTACCCGTATAACAATCACAACTGCTTTGCGCGTCATTGCTCAATCGACATTGCCCAGATGATTCTGAGTGATAATTAGTGGATAACCGTGAAAGAGCATGCTTGTGGGAAACCAAGATGTAAGTCTGTCTGACATGCAATGGAAGCAAGTTGAAGAAGTGGAGAAAATTCATCTCCGTTTTCAAGTAGCAAAAAAATTCAAGAAGATCTCAAGCCTGGATTGTTCTTAAAAGAGTGGAATAGGTTAGAACAGGGGTCGGCAACCTTTCCCTAGCCGCGGGCCAAAAACAAACTCTGCGAGGTATGGAGGGCCGTACTAATTTTCCACCAACAATTTCGTTTATTTTGCTGTTTATGATATTGTTAAAACTTGGGAATTTATGGACTTATGTTCAGATTAACTCCTGGTTTTCACAGTTCATAATGAAAGCACAAAATATGACATACAGTACACTTACAGCACAGTGCGGTTTCGCATGATTAGTTCCTTATAAGCATGCAATACAAGACGTTGTAGGGAGGGCAGATTCATAAAACACGAGTATAATACCACTAGGCGGGCCATACAGTTACTACAATTTGTAAAGAGGCTGCGGGCCGGATGATTTTGTTTGGCGGGCCGGATCCGGCCAGCGGGGCGTAGGTTGCTGACCCCAGGGTCAGAGCATTCCTTATCTCAAACACGTGGTTTGCTTGCAAAAACAATGCGTGACTCAATGCAACAAAGATAAGTGCAACTGTTCAATAATAAAATTCCACTGGCTGGAGTGTATGTGGAGTATGGGCCCTATAAACAAAGTCCTGTCATCTAAAACGCAGCAAGATGAAGCAAATCAGCGGTTTGTGACCTTGCCGCGTTGATTTTGGGTTTAAACACTACTGAGATGCAGACTCAGTCTTCTCAAGATGCAGACTCCAATTCGACTACAACAGATTCAGAGGTAACGTGCGATGAAGCTGATTTTGAAAAGTTGATAGATCATCAAGACCATAAAGCAAGGTCAAAGGGACGTAAGCTAGAAGAAGCAGCTAACACTTCAGCTACAGTGCATGAAAGCTTAGCAAGTTTCAAGGCTGACTTCTGTAACGCATTCATGCTCATGTAAAGAAGAGCTCCGAAGCCGGAGCTGTGTCATTTTTACGACAGCTCCGCAGCCCTGTGACCTTTCTGCGTGGTCGGAAAACCAACGATAGTTGAAAGCAACCATACTGTCCATACATACGTAATGCGAATGAATTTGTTGCTTTAGTAAACAGGAGGTACTATTAATATTACAAGCTAAAGGAAATCTTGTGAATTTTTCATTTTTTATGTTTTGCTTTCCTTTCAGAGAATTTTAAAATGATCAAATATTGAATATTTCTATAGCCAGCTACTCACTCTCATTATATATCATTTGCAAAGGTTTCTTGAATGTAGTTCATGTGTTATTGTTGAACTAAATTCAAGAAACCTACCGTCTAATGAAATAGAGCTTTTGCATAACTCAAAGAAATGAGCTAAAAATTTGTTATTGTTTAATTTATTCACGTTATAGACATAGTAGCTACTCATAGCAAACATAACGGCTTTTCATTATTAGTAAATATTCTTTAAATAAATACATTAATTCAAAGCCTTAACTCATTTGTCTAGCGACAATAACAAAATGCTTATTTCTATGATAATTTTAGCTCATTTCTTTGTTATTGTTGTCAGCCAAATTTCATTCACGTTATGTTAAGGAGTCGTATATTTTGAAAAGGTCGGAGTCGGAAAAATTTAGAAGGTAGGAGTCGGAGTTGGAGTCGGACATTTTACCTCCGACTCCGCAACCCAATTAATTACTGCCGTAAAATCAAAATACACAGTGACTTTGGGGGGGGCCACTCATCAACCAATTTTGTGTCATCAACGTAGTCACTCACTTGATGACGATGAACGATCGAGATACAGTCGCGAATCATCATCGTTTGATTCTGAAAAACAACTAATTAAAATCAGTGTTAAGGTTAAAAGCAACTTTTCTAATCCAACAACAAAAGAACCCTGTTGACAAAGGCTGATGTGAAGCAGTCTAACCATACAATGGTACTAAAAACACTGAAAGAATGCGGCTCAAATTTTATAGAATAGAGATATGGCCACAAGATCTCCATGGTCACTTCATTCCTTAACAGGCACTTGTATCCCATGATTACATACACTCATCACGCTACTTCAGACCACGGTCAATCAAACCTTGTACTACCCGAACCTTTTCGATGATTTCAATCTTTTGATTATATGAACTGGTGGCGAGATTCTCAACATCAACTTCCGCTGTTGACGTAAGCACTGCCACACTCGTGGAAGAAATAAAATCAGCGGGCTATAATCTCAAAGCTTTCACCTTAGCCTCAATGATCATGGGGGACGGTTCACATGATCAGCTACGTCTAACGTGAAATGCTTCCACATTGCAAAAAATTAAATATGCGATGGCATGTTCACAAACTACGCACGATACATACAGTTTTTGTCTAGCAGCTAATTAAGCTCCAATACCTAAAGATCAACACTGCATCCCTGAAAGCAACAAAACTTCGGTTGGTAAATTGTTATGTGATAAAGAATAATGTACGAAAGCAACCCGTTCAAAACACGAGTAACGGCAACGGAATAGGAACACAGTTGTGTTTAAAAGACATCAATAACACAGACAAATTTATTTAAAATTGTTTCTCCTACAAAAAATTCACCGGAAAAATTTGCAGACAATAGTATGTGAAACCCAACAGTAATTTAATAAAATTTCTAGCTAAAATGCAAGACATATAAACACCTTGATCACTTGATGGATGGCTGTTCAACCACGTTCGGACATTTTCCATTTTATCTACTTTCCAACCACACCCTGGATCAGACGCAGGGTGAATCTTACTTTCACGATTAGATGTCACAAGCTTTCCGAGTAATTCAGGTTCACCTGCTGCATGAAATAAAAAGCATAACACTAGTAGAGGAATCTTGACGTGAAGCAGTGCACCAATATAATGAAAACTTCCGACCAAGACAACACTCTTTGTTTTGATTTTTTCATAATAATCAGCATCATGAACGCTTCCAAAAGACAGACAAAGAAAATTGTAAAAAATGTGCATTGCTGAAATACTATTCCAGATTTTCTCCAAAACCAAAAAATCTAATACAGTTTACTGAAATAGTCAGGTGTTCAAGTTGCATTTTCTCAGCAGTAAGCACAGTCACAAGCTCTTTGATTCCAAGCCATTTTGATATTTTTAAGTAATGCTGAATCGAGTCACTCATTTGGGTAAAAATTAGTACAAGTACAGTTACAAAATCTTGCAAGCCACTTTGCAACAATTACTTATTAGCTATCAACTTCCCATCAAACAAAATTAACCTTATAACATAATTGAACATAATGCCCACTTCTTATTACATGACTCCAGTCAAGTCACATGTCAAAAATTAAGACTCAAATAAATTTAAGCGAAAATCAATCAGTCTTGAGTTGGATGAAGTTTTTAGTACAAAACTGACTGAAGTCAAGTCACCAAAAGGCATTATTTTAAGTAAGGCAAAAAAATCCAATACTCGAAGCAAGTCACTGGCTTGAGTCACACAAATATACAAAAAAACTGATGGAGTTGAACGTACCGTCTAATGAAATAGAGCTTTCGCATATGTCTTTTTTGCAGCAAGAAGTGTGGCAGACTTTGTCAAACTTGGTTGCTACAGTGGAGGCAGTTAAAATGTTTGACTGAGTAAGTGTTTGTTTAACAAGACGCTCTGTATTGACAGCTGCAAAAGAATATGCAATGCAATTATGAAACACCTGCAGCTCTCATACTGATTTAAAATAAGTCTATGTTATCTTCTAAAACAGTGGTTTTCAACCTGTGGGTCATGACTCCCTGAGGGGTTGTGAACCATTTTTGGAGGGGTCACTATGAGATATTTTATGTACACAGCTGTATTACATTTCCTTTATTTGACTTTTAGATGGGGATCATTGGGTTGCTATAATGGGTCGCGATACAAAAAAGGTCGAAAGCCACTGCTCTAGCATGTTAAACTAATCTAACAGCATTTTCGTAGAAATAAAAACACATATGTATTGCAAAACCTGTAGGTTGAAAGAAGACATCTGATAAATCAGAAACTTTCTCCCCAGCTCTTCTGTACATTTTGCAGTCTTTTGGATTCATAAATGATGACTTTGTTGGCTTTGGAAAAGACAAAGCATAAAATGCTGAAAGTCATTCCTGCTAGATAACTAACCCAGATGAATAACAACACAAGCAAGGCATGTTCGACACCAAATAAAACTCTAGACAAGGGTTCATCAAACCATTTTATTTCTAATCTTATCAAAAAAGCAAACATACATTGAAAATTACTATGACCATAGCCAAAATCAATCTTATTTCATAGAGTTTACGACTAAAACTAATCTGACATTTTATGATCAAAGGGAGGTACAAAATTCAGATCAAACCTAACAGCAAAGTCAATACATAATAAACCAATATTAAGAACAAAAAAATACAGATTGCTGTACCTAGATAAAATAGTCTAAATTCTACATAAACCAACTTTAAATAGCATAAACCAGCAGCAAAAATTAAGTCAATTTCTAGATCCAGATAAAATAGTTTTGTTGAACTTTACAAAAATCACTTTTAAAATTAGTTTCATAATTAGCAACTTCTCATAAACTTTATGTTGATGCCTTCATGTTAAAAACTTAAATCTTTTCATTATTTCATGCACATTGACACCAAGACTAGACTTGAATCAAGAAGTCATGAAGTGAAAAGTCCTTGAGTTTAGATTTCAAACAAAAACGAGTCATGAACTGGAAATATTTAACGTTACACACTGCTTATGAGCCAGGAATGACATCATGAGGTTACAATGTGAATGGGCAAGACAACCAGTTAGTAATAGCAGCAAATTTTATGCACTTTTTGAAATGAAGCCAGTTTAAAATTATTACACTTTTCAAGGTGATTTTGCAAATGCAGAAACTTAGTTTTTCATGTGCAACATGCACGACATTGATGTAAGTTGTGTGGTATACTCAGAAACCTCAATCATGTGCATGGCAACTTCTGGTTGCCCATAAACTTATTTACAGATCAAACTTTTTAGGCCTATGCATTTTGGAGATCAGTGTAGCTGACAGGTCAGCATACAGAAGCTTGTGAATTTGCACATATTTGGTGCACAATACATGCACAGATATTTTTCGCAACTTCTTACTTTGTATCTGCATATGTACTACCACGCTTGGCAGAATGGAGCTAATTGTCAGAATCATAACATTGTCACCATAGTTAAGATTATTGTAACGCAAATGTGCATATGAAAACCAATATGTCCATGTCACCTAAAGCTGTCACATGCACTAGTCTGAGGAGGTGTAAACATTGTGACATATGAACCTCATTGGACAGCACAATTTTAATTTGACAGCAAGTTAGAGCATGTGCATATGGGTTGATTGCTTGCATAAACTAGTACATCATGATATGCAAAAAATGAATTGGCTATAATATAATTTAGACAAGTTCAACAGGCCACATTAGGTGCCTGCAAATTGTAGTTTACCCATGTTTGCACTAGCCTGTACTGAAGCTGATACCCTTGCATTAAGTGCAACATTCAATCAAGAATTGCCACATTTAATGGGGTATGTCTGACAATCAAAACGATATGAAATACTTCGCAAAAAAATTTGTGATTAGGCTGATGCAGACAGATAACATTCAGAATAGGCTATTTTACTCTTTATATAACAAAAAGTGAAAGTGCTTGCCTAACTTTTTCACTGTCACCTCTTTCAGAGAGATGGCTAAAATGAGCACTTTGGACAAGCCTAACTCCTCAGTCACTGTACAGTAGTTTTGAATCCAGTTATTATATCTGTAGGCCTGTAGTAATTGCTTACGAAATGGAACATAATAATAGGCTAGATTTAAAATTAAAAAACTCATGCTGGTGTATGTTTTTTGAAAAGTGCCATGCGTCACACAGAAAATATGTAAGTCACAACAAATCAACAAATATGGAAAACCCACTTACCAAAGTTACGCTTGCAACATCAGCAACTGCAGTATTTTTAGATGGGTTACGATTGCTATTCTTCTTCCTACGAAATATTGATCTCAGGCCGGGCGATCTGAGATGTTTCCTTAGTTTAGAATAGAAGTTGCTCTTGTTCTTATTCTTTTCTTTCATCATCACAAAGGATACGAGCGAAGACGATTAAAAAGGGTAGTATCCGCCATGCCCAATTAGCAACAAGCCTTGCGTATTAACTCGTCTGCAACTGCCCGACAACGAACGATACGCGTATTACTGTAATACGAAAGTACCACTTCTCAATCGCTCTTGAGCTACATGTGATAGAAAACATAAGTTAATCTACGGTACTAAAGACTGACGAAATATTTTTCAAGTGATTGAACGGTTTTCCCTGATAGCGGAAACTCTATCGGAAGCTTCCTTTAGCCTAACAGATTGAGGCGAAGTAAAACAAAATGGTGGAGATACGGGGTACACCATGGTGGGAGGGCAGATATTCGAAGCCCTGACGTGCAG
>Ga0210059_1007129_pt1 | contig 17824 bp, 12 predicted proteins | sample Ectturendosymbi2_FD_188042 | JGI IMG/M metagenome (GOLD analysis project Ga0210059, IMG submission 188042) | Ecteinascidia turbinata endosymbiont from Florida, USA - Sample 2 (SPAdes) (version 2) | ecosystem: Host-associated > Tunicates > Ascidians > Unclassified | place: Key West, Florida... | reverse complement strand
CAGCCTGCCCTCATCCCAGCTGTCATGCTCTGGCATTGCGCTGGATATGATGTTGGTAGGCCCAGAGGAGGGCATTTGTCCTGGGCAAGCATCTGTCCTCACCACAATCTGCCCTGGCGCTCGGCGTCATCCATCACAAATAAAAAAAGTTTATTCATTGTCAGCCACAAGCTACGTAGAAAAAATGGAGAAGCGCCGAGCTCATCGTCGACAACGACGGGATGGCCCATGAAGATGATGATAACATGGTAATAATGGTTTTTACTTCAAGTTACGGCTGTAGGCGTTTTGCCACATGTGACTGTTGAACAGGCTTGCCAGATTAGCCATTTCATGGCTAATTTTGAAATATTTCCTAAATGCGCTGGCCATGAAAAAACACGTTCTAATGTTGGCCTTTATTGCGTAACCATAACATGGTAATAATCGTTTTTACTTCAAGTTACGGCTGTAGGCGTTTTGCCACATGTGACTGTTGAACAAGCTTGCCAGATTAGCCATTTCATGGCTAATTTCGAAATATTTCCTAAGTGCGCTGGCCATGAAAAAACACGTTTGGCCATTTTGTAAATTTGGCCACTTTTTCAGTTTGTCACTGTAAAATGAAATTTTCACAATCTGTTTTGCTTTTAGTATTTTTTGGACGGACTTCATGTCACTGTCACATCCTGGTATTTCAACCTTGTGTTGTTTTGAAGTGTGTAGTACTGTACTTATTCAGCCCTTGCAGTCAGTACATTTTGTACAAGTATTTCAGTCGGACCTGTCATATGACTGTTTGCTTTACCCTTTCGTTTATGTATGTGGACTCTATGCTGGTTTTCAGCATGTGATGTTGATCATCAGCTTGATACAGCTTATGGATTTCATTTCTTGTTCGCACGTTTAGAGCAGAAGATCAAGAGAATTCTAGCATTGTCGTTGTATTGAAAAGTTAATTTCAAACTATTTAACACGAATGGGTCAAATTTGAAGTATTCTTCTACAATAGTGGTAATGGTTGTACGTTCCACTAAGATAAAGAAAGATAAGTTGTATCACGCAATTGAAAAGCGCATGGCGGAATTGCCGTTTTAGGATCAAAGCTTGCTTATTTGGTACAAACAGATTGTTTCGGCAAAAAATATTCTGTCTTCTAAACATTTTACGTCCCTTATGGTTATATAAATTACCATAGTTAAAACATTTTGTTTTTGGCCATAAGCTACGGAAAATATCTGGCAACCCTCCTATAGAACGCAGACATCTGTGGCAGGCAGGGACGTAGTGCCAACAAAAAAGTGTGGGAACGCTCCCAAAAATTAGCGAATTAAGAGCTTCATGAAAGACAAAAATATGATTTTAAAACTGGTACCAAGAGCAAGACAGTTTAAAAAGAATATTACAAGACATCTGCCACGGTCCATGCAGGAACAGCGCAAAGTCCTTCTAACGAAAGCTTCCGAACTATTTACTTCGGGGAAAAGGATAAGATGGAAATTGAAGGTGCGGATTATTGCCTTTACGCCGACGGTGAGAGGGTATTGCCAGATTAGTTTTAATTATGAGTAATGACGTTAAATTCAAATATTTTCTGTTCTTCATGTTAACACGAGAAGCGTACTTGCTCATAACAACACTACGAAGTTAGATGAAATCGATCAAGGATATTTACAATTATGAATTAGCAAAACATATGTACAAAATTTATCATAACATCTTTCCTGATTATATCATAAACGGTTTCAACATTTCTGCTACTGCCAAAATCAGAGAAACTAGGCAAACTTCCAAATTAACATATAAAATTCCCCTAGCTAAGACACTTAATGAACGACGTCACTCCTCTTTCCGAGGACCAACAATGTGGAATAATATTCCAAATGATTTTAAACTAGTCACATATTTCCAATTTTGTAGGTTACAGAAAAACTATTTAATTTACCATCCTCACATATTACAAAAACTTAATTTTTCCGCTTGTCTGCTGTAATTGTGTTGTTCCGCGTCTTTTTGTTTACATGTCCTGTTCAATTACTTATGTCCTGTTTATGTGCTTATGTCCTATGAATGTGTCTGCACCGTCTTTGCAGATGTATGTAGGCCTATATGAATTTTGTAGACTTTTGGTCGTCTTCTTTTAGTTCGACTTGTATTTCGCGAGGGAGGATGACTCGAAGACCTTGCGGTCATTCTCCTCCCCCTGATAGCTGATTTTTCCATATGTTAAATAAAAATGTCTGTTTTCAAACTCATTTTAAAGCAAAACGTGAAAAAGGCGTGGGGACGCCGCAGCAAGACAGCGACGGCTGATAGCGGTCAAACACGTAGTTTTATACTGTGTGAAAACAAGCATGAGTGAAAAAGAAGCATTGCTGCAAATGAAGCGCATTTTTGGGAAGGTTGTCGTAACATGGCGCATTTTCTTTGCGGTGTAGACAGGCTAAAGTTAACGTCGATTTGCACTGGATCGTCAGCAACCTGAAAAGGATAAGCAAAATGTCGAATTTGCCCTGCCCCCTGGCAAGTTTCTGCGGACGCCCATTCTTGGCAACAAATCTCGTAAAACTTTTTTACCAAGGCGGTATATGAAAGTTTTGAAACTGATCTAAATAGTTGGCTGATCTCAATCTACAGAGTCTCACACAAAATTAAGGGCAACCTTCAGCCTTTTGATTTTTTTTCATATAATCCATTAATTAAGGCCAACTCGCATACGTTCTTGTATTCATAGCACAGACCGCCGCTCCAAACCAAGATAAAAAACAATCTCAAACAATCCGCTCAACAGGAACGAACGATGATGGCGGGTAACATAGATGTTATGCCAAAGAAACAAACGCTGGACGACCACCATGTCGTAACACCAACTTCCTTCGGTTGCGCAGCGCTTGAACAAGACTACGTTGAACCAGCGATTGTTCATTAGGAAAACGCAGGAAGATAGACGGGGTTATGTCTTAAGCAACACCGCAAATCATTCAGAGAGCGCTGCCCTAATTTTCAAATACAGCAAAAAAATAGGTTCAGTTCACTGACCACACGCGGCCCTAAAACCAGGCGCAGACCCAGCGGGCAAACTTCGATCAACCAGGGGTTCTTGCCCGTTTTTTTCTAGATCAGGGGTGTGCAACCCGTGGACCGCTGAAAGGTCCAGATTTTAAGTAGTGTGGCCCATGGGCCAGAACCTAAAAATGTATTATGAGAAAATTAGTTTGCTGCTTACTTTCCCGTATGACCATACCAGTTCACCCGCACCTGGTATTCGCTGTATCCAGACCCGTTGCTCCACAAGCAAGCATTAGGGTTTTATTGCCAGCCTTCCGTGGGTGGCCAGCGAGTTTTCTAATCTGCCGAGCTTGACACATACAGCTGTGGCCCAAGGACCAATCAGGATATGTATTTGACCCGGCAGTGTTGCATGGTTCCACACCCCTGTTCTAGATCATCAACCTGATGGCGCAGAGCAGGCAGCTGTACGCAGTTTGTTTTCAAAGCACGCATCGCTTCTTCACGACCAAGAGTAATCTTAGGAATTTTGCTGTAGATGACATCCGAGTGACTTGCAATCGGAGAATTGCTCAATCAAGCTTAGCCAGGATTTCCAACCTGGAACTATGTAAGTTCCATGTCATTGCATTGCCACAGCATGAACACTGACGGAACGAGGGTTGGCAAAACGCAGAAAAAAACAGCATGCAAAAACATTGATATGGGAACAGACGAGGAACAATCCCAACTCAAGACAAATACATTTTCTCCACGCACGCGCACACAGACGTGGACGTTTAAAGACAAAATACCACTTTTCAATCTGTATAAAATTGTCAGTAGCAGGAAGAAGGAATGCAGTCGGATCACCGCCGTAAACAAACAGGCGCGTTAAGCCATTAAACTATCAATCGTTTTCACGACAGTAACTACCACGGAACAAAAATCAAAGCTTGTGCTTCAGGCCGATCGGCTCCACCTCGCCCTGGTTGTCCCCGACGTTGAACTCAACCCAGTCGCGGGCGATGGGGGCGGAGATCATCGCTTCCGTCAACGCGAATGCGTCGCAGAGGCGCAGCGCGTACGGTGCGATCGTGCGGCATACCTCGGCCGTCGCTTCGTTGACCTTTTAACAACGTTAACACATGAAAACAATTTTAGAGATACCTGGTCATGGCTTGCGTATTTTGAAGTCATGTGTTATAGCGGTTTAAGGAAATCTGCACCGAGTTGCTTGGTCGCACACACCATGTATGCGAGAACAAAATATCTCAAGCCAAATGATTTAGGAACGTCTTAAATTTAGGTAGTGCGCTATCAGGTGCAAACATTTGAAAAAAATGGACTCTTACTTTCACTAAATTGCGCTGACAATGAAAACACTGGTTTCAAAAGCTGCAATCAGGAATTCATAAATATGGGTTTTTTCACATGTTGGTAAAATTGTTGCATGATTTCCAAGTTATCCTCAGTTAATAAATTACGACCTTCATTCGACGATCAGCAAGGAACCATTTTTTACTTCGAACGTCCTAAACGAGGCATTCAGTGCTACTCAAAAACACGACACAACAAGGTCTTTGCACGCGTCAACATACCAGCTTGGCTGAAGCGGGTGTTATGAACTCGTTCGCGGCGAACCAGCCCAGGTCGGCGAGTACGGCGTCCAGCAAGTAGAGTCTGCGCAGCTGGATGAGGATCGGCTTCAGCGAGGCGTCGGTTTCGGGGGCGTCGATGACCGCCTTCACTCGCTCCGATATCAAGAGCTCGCCGTAAGCGTACGCTGCACCCTGAGGGTAGGAAGATTAAGAACAAAACGGTTTTCGACTGATTACTAAAGCAATGCCCCTCCACCCGAGGCCAAACGCAGCTGTAATTTGTACCTCTCATATGAAAAAGCAATCTTTCCCCCCCCCCAAATAAAAATCTTATTCCACATCGCCTTCGCAGTGTACTCTATATCAACGCTGGGTTACCGATGGGGAAATGCTGGACGTTTATTGGAGTGGAAGTCCATGTCGGAGAAGCTATGGCACAGAAAACTAACTAATGTCTATTCGACCTTTTGTATGGCAGTCCATAAACTATTTTCAACATCTGTTATGAAAATCACGATGTTTCCACGAAAGGAGGCTCCAGCAAGGGTATACAAAGGAGACATCACCAACGTCCTACGTGGTCAAAATACGTCAACGAATGAGAATATGCGGTTGCTGAGAAGTGCGATAAGCAGACACCTACCTGCACCAGGTCGCTTTCTTTTAACATCCAAGTATCAAACAGGCCCTTTTTCCCTCCTTGCATGAGCTTGATTGCCAGCTCGGAGAAGCGGGTTGTTTCTCGGGCCTCCAGTAGGAAGTGAAGATATTCATCGTTGTTCAAATCTGAAAAAAAAACAGCTCAGTATAAAACCCAGACGTATAAGCAAACAGTCAAAGTGCACTTCTCAATTCGATAAAAAGGCGACGAAGGAAAATAACTGGCAAGAGCGTGGTATCTACTTAAAAAAGACAAGTTGAACAAACCGTATTATTACCTTCAGGAACGGGGGTTAGCTGCTTCGGTTGAAACATACCCAACTTCTCCTTTGCAACTTTCTGCGCGCAAAATAAAAAGATAAAAGAAAGAATCGAGATGGTGTTGCTGTGCGCGCAACATACGACAGGTTGGGTCGAGGCGAACGAGCAAAAAATCTCACGTAAAACCTAAGGAACAAATTCAGGTTTTGTCAAGAATATTTACGAGATACTTCAACTCGCGTATCACACAGTTTTGTTCTTCACTGAACTGAGCCCGCGTTTTTGTTTCAGCTGCTCAAGGGCGGAAAATCGAAGCGCTCCGCAGAACAGTTGACGACCTGCCACACAAAGGCGAATTCGATTCTACATTTTCACTCACCTGCATCAGGACGGAATTGTCGCCTTCGGCAGTCATTGACGCATGGGCGGCTCCGATCAGTTCGCCAAACCTGTTGCAGCTCAAGTAGCCCTGCAAGGAGCAGCGTTTAAATTAAATTGTTCGGTGAGGACGGTATTACTTTCAACTGGAGTCTTAAGAGAGGAAGAACTGCAAGTCCATCACTTTTTATTCGTAGCGATTGAACCTAAAGCCGCCCTCATACAAGTTTATTCCACAGAGTGTGCAATTAACTTCGGGTGCAGTGTTCATTGCTCTAAATTTAATCCCATAAAAACCAACAACATTTACAAAGTGAAACAGAAGTTGCCCGTAGATGTATGATGCAGAAGCTGTACCGGAGGGGACGATCGCTTTGAAATACAGTAATCCCAAAGCGAGCCAGGTTTAGCTGCCGGGCTGCCAGAGTGGAGCAATATTCTCCACCTGTTTCTATTCGCAGACTGATTGTCCTGCATGGCTGAAGAGCTGAGGTTGCTTTCTCAAAGAGACACTTTGATCCATAGCTGGAGCCCTGTCAAGCCTCATCACACTGGAAATATAGACCATTTACCGGCTGCAGTTCATCTTCATGCCCACGACTTACGTAAATATTTCTCAGGACTATAGAAAATCTTGCAACGAAATAAGAGCAAAATGCGAGGAACAATCATTTTGTTGAAAAGTCAGTGTGGACAACAGCAACATACCTGGCCTCCGCAGCGTTCTCGTGCTACGGTGGCGATCTTCCCGACATGCCAGCCAACCAGCGCCTTTATAACGCAACAGAGGATAACCACTTCGGCATGCTCCTTGGGATTTGGAATTTCGGCATTTGTTTGTGCCGCCCAACGATCTTTCACGTAATCCAGCGTTAAGTTCATGGCGTACGTGCGCGCCAGAAGCGGGAGGAGAGCACGCTGTTGTAACTGCATAAAAATGTAGTCAAACGTGTGTAAGCTCTGTATTGGAACAGCAGTCGTATGGATGACCGAGAAAAACTCGGATGTAAATGTCACTTCGACGGAAATACAAATGTAGCACTTGCCAACAACGGTTTTGAGCAATAGTGTTGAATGAACACTCTAAACGCGAAAAACATAAAAGATATTGAAATTACAAGTAGCAAGGACATGGTTCCAATGACTGAATTTACAGGATATAAACCTGAAGATTTCGTGAAGTCTACAACTGCAGTCACCAGCCCCATCGAAAGCCAGCAAATGCAAGCTGGTAATTATGTGATACAGTTAAGTGGTTATAAAACAAGACCACTATTGTCTCTAGTAGTTATGCAGGAGTAGATACATTGCAGGACCTAACTGAAATCCGGACGAAGGATTTCGAAAGACAAACAGTATATTTTTTGCTCAATCAAACCACGTTCGGAAGATCTATTTTTTGCTCATCAAACCACGTTCGGAAGATGCTGGGCGACCAGCTTGAGCACGATGATGAACTTAAGTTGTGAAATGTTTGAAACAAAATAACACAAAACGACGAAAAAGGTTTTCACGCTACCTGGTACGTCAGAATGGCCATGTCCGATTTTCCTTGGGGCCCGACCGTGAGCCGGGTTGCAGCGTAGCGAAGAGCGATCGTAAGTCCAACCTTTGACCCGCCAATTGACATCGAAGCGATGCAAATGCGACCTGAGAGGAGCTGGTCGGCGACCACCAGGAACCGGGCCCGAGTGCCTTTGATTGAAGTAGTGAAGTTGCCTTCTTCATCGACGTCGGAGTATCTGTGCAAAAGCGACGCGCTGAACAAGCGGAACATCGTTGCTGCTTTTCCGTTGGATATGACCAGCTTTTGGCATCGTTTTGATGGAGTACGAGCAGCGTTCAGCAAACAGCAAATTTGAAAAACTTGTCAAGTTGCTGACTGAAGATGTTTAGACACATCGCGTTCGCTCTCTCTGCCGAAATAGTACCATACCCAACATATAAAACGCGTTCTAACTTCATGTATTAGAACAGACCTTGTAAAAAACAACACTTTGTGAGCATTTTTAGTTTACTGTTAGAAAATGAATAGGAAATTTAAGTTGTGAAGCAATCAGCGGGATGTGGATTACGGACGTATATAACTTTACCGATTCTAAACACTACTGTGGCAGTGAAAAGTAACCAATTTATGCCAACACCTTGTAAGAAGCACAAGTGAATGCATGGTTGCAAGTATATAGATAAATCGTAAGTTCAGAATTTCGTTGCAGGTTTTCCTACTTTCGCTTATTTCGTCTTGAGACGTGCTTCGCCAACAAATTTTCCTCTTTTTTTACTGAAAAGCAGCCATATCTAGTTATCATTCGCGGTGAAACGTGACAAGCACTATTGACCGCCGACCGGTGTCACTTTTTTCACACATCAACAAAAACAACGGCATGGAAACATAACTTTGATGTGAAGTACATGGTAAGGACGTCACGGGTGTGTGTGATGCTGGCTGCAGCTTTCACAGGACGTTCATGATAACAGAAGCTACATCATCATTATCGTTATCACGCCACATCACCAACTGCTCTTACCATCAGTAGAGTCAAACGATTTAAGCTCTGGCCATTTTACATCGAATCTTCTCATAGGAGCGCCTAAATCGACAATAGAAACGACGCCTTAACCAATCGAATCCCAACCTGTTTAGCAAATTCTCCCTGGGCACTCTGACGTTGTCGAAAAAAAGCTTGGCGTTGTCGACACCATTCAGACCGATTTTGTGACCCATGTCTTCTACTCGAACGCCGGGCATGATGTTCATGTCCTCGTCTCGAATGCGAACCAGTATGGCATGGATGCCCCGTGCCTCGTCGTCAACTGTAAGCTGAGAAAAAAAAACAAAAAACGCTTCATCAGGTACTTTCAGAGTCACGTGAAGGTTTGGGGTGCCCAGCTACCCATGCAGTAAAATTAACCCCCTCGGCAGAGCTTTTCAACTTAAAAATCGGAACCTCCTAACAACTTGGAACTACTGTCAATGAGAGATTTAACAAACATTCATTAGAGAACTCCTCTATATAACAAAGATCGAAATTTTTGAGGTTTGGGAATGTTTCTGGTAGTTAAATGTAACTTTCCATGGGTTTTATCAATACTGTTCACCAAAACAAATTGGTTCGATGAATGAAAGATAAGACTTGGTAATCTGCTCAGTAAATTACACAACAATGGTTATACTTCACGTAATTTCTCATGCACACACCTCGCCTAGTTATCATTTGTGTAATTTTCGCGATGTACATGCACCAGAGTTGTAAACGGGCCTCATTTTGAAGCCTGAGCCCGGCCCGACATTAATTTTTGAAGCCCGAAAGCCGAACTTACCCACTGAGTCATGATGTGTGTAACTGCACGGCATTGGTGGCGCAGCAAAGTACGCATGACTAAATGATTCACAATTAATCGTTTTTATTGAAGACTTAACTCGGTTGCTTCAACAGTTACTGGCGACAAAAGTGTCCGTCGTTGCGAAAAACTTTTGTACGCAGGCCCGAAATCGGCTAGAAACATTTTGACAAACGTTAAGTCCGAACCGGCCCGACCTTGAACTCGGTCATGCACTGCTTGTGCATGCTACAAAATATAATGGAAGTTGCGTCTGTTTGATAATTTGATACACTATCCTTCAAATAAAGTACTTTACTCCGAGCACTGCCAAAACCTATTTAACAAAATCGCAAAGCAAAAGTTCAACCCATGAACATGCTACTAGCTGCAGCTACGACACAGTCCGCAATTTGCTAGCATCCGCCTCCCTATCAAATGCGGGAATATCTTCTCTGTTAATATACTCATTATTGCATCATACTTTAAAACGAACGAAACTGATCGTGATTGAATCTTTGCAGAATGAAATTTACTGAAAACAAAGCCATGTTTATACTACGTTTCAAGGATGATCAGTGGCGTCGTGTCATAGAGGCCTGTCTCCACGAATTTTTGAACAAAATTATTTTTCGGATTGCTTCGCGTTGCCCACAGTCATCGGTGGACGCGACGATGGCGGTGCGTGAAAAGTCGAAGACTTTATGCTTGCTCCACACTTCAAAAAATATCCCTGCCTCCCAAACTTATTGTTGGCACGACGTCCCTGCTCACACCTATTCGTTGCCAGGCATCAACCGCGGTCACGTTGAACCAGTTTCGTATCCCACGTAACTTTGGGATCAGCTGAAAATCGGTAAACTTATGGCTCCTCTTTTTCAAACACGTGGAATTTAGTCAACAGAACCGGTACCTCTCGCACGGATCAGGTACTTAATCCGAGGCGACGGCGTTTATTGACAGAAAACATTGGTTCACCGCTACGCAAACAGGTGAACTGATCACTGTACGTTCAGCTTGACTGAACGTGGACTTTGCACCATGACGCGACACAGAAAACTGAGCGAAGTGAAGGCAGCCATCGGGATGGTAAATACGCGGGTTCAAAGGAATGGTAGTGAAACAGCAGTGATTGATCGCGAACGGAAATCAAGCAACAGTGAAAGTCTCACACACATTTTCTAACAACTATTTTCAGACCACTACAAAACTTAAAACCTCGTCCGAGTAGAGATCTGCCCATCGTTTCCAAACCAGCTGGGTTCCGGTTTTAATTGTGGCATATCTACCGTTTTTTAGCACCAAATAGTGTTTAAAACTTTCTCATGGCTCGTCTGATCACTGTATCATGATTTTACATTTTTTAAACCACAACAGCAGCATTTTCAGTCAAATTACATTCATTTATCCCGCACACACTTGCAACCTGGCCCACTCAGCCTTACTCATTACCAGAACATATGTCTGGTGCAAGTAAATGAAAGCAACACAACGCCACAAAAAATCTCAGGGTCTCGGGGTGAAGCCTTAGCATTTTATACAACTATCGCACTTCAGAAGGTCTAACGCAGGAAATGCTGCAACTTAGCTTTGGGTACCGGCTTGGGAGGTCTTTTAATTACTTGAATGGGTCGTAAAGTTGTGGCTGGATCATCCACACAGATTTAACAAACAATACTACTGTAATGAAAAAATATTTACTTTGTGATTGATCAAAGCAGATATTACTCGTCAGTCGCAAATGCGGTGTACATCAGGGATGTGGAGTCGGAGCCGTAAGGATTCGGAGGTTTTCGGATGGAGTCGGATTCCTAACAACACGGGGAGTCGGAGTCGGATTTTTTTGTCCGACTCCGGATGGGCGGTTGGATCATTTTTTGCATGACACTCCTAAATTGGGAATTCCTGTTGAAATGGTACGATTTCTTTTGAAACTTTTGTTGAATCAGAGATTTCTTGCTGTGTACCACGATTTCCATTGATTTCAATAGCCAAAATTCATTCCCTTTATGTTAAGGAGTCGGCGTCGGAAATTTTGGAAAGTCGGAGTCGGGTATTTTACCTCCGACTCCGCAACCCTGGTGTACATTCTGCGCATAGATCTTACTGCAGTGCATACCACACAAAGGATCTGTCAAATCATTACGAAGTCTAGTTCAAGAACGAACTGAACTTGTATTGTGACTAAAAACCGCCTTTGCGCATCAATGTCTTGTGATCTTGCTTAAGCCCGTAGCGTCAGGGTGAATGGCGTGCTTTTGTCAAAAGACAACAATGGGTCTAATCTACCTGCGGTGGACCAAACGGTAAACGTACCGATTTAGACGCCACTTCCTGACCTATGGGGTAGAAAAATAATAATTAAAAACGTTTTTTTGCCAAGTTTGGCCTCACGTAATTTCTCGAGATTTTACCCACTAAAATATTACATAAAAAAGATAAAGCAAACCTCTTATGATATTATCGGGTTAAACAGAAAAGCATTGACAGGACAATAAGTATACCAACCTGTGCGAAGACGACGATATGCTTGGCATGAATCGCACCGTTCGTGATCCAGTACTTTTGAGCGAGGGTCGTTGGAGTGTTGATGATAAATTCTTTCGTGTCCTGCATCAACAAATCGAAACCGTAGCAAATCATTGAGCCCTGTCCAATTCCTATATTGTCATCGTCGCAAAACACGTAGACCGAGTCAGGTTTTCTTAAAGGTGTGAGTTTGATGACCGTTAAGATGTTTTGATAGACCGCAACCAGTTCATCTGTATATCGAGGTAGTCATAAAGCGAGGTTTTAGTGTATTTTGTTGGTGGTTATGTAGTGAGGTTCCACTGCATTTTGAGAGACCGTTGGAAAAATTTGAGAGGCCGTTGGGGTGCCCCCAAAGTAAAAACATTTCAAACAACACTGGGTAGTCATCAGTATACGCCGGCACAGAGCGTATGATGTCAGCGGACAAAGATCTGGCATTCCGGCGCAAAAACATGCGAAAAACAGCGTAGTAAAGAAACCCTGTCTACGTTCTTTACCAACACAAACATTTAGCTTTCTTCGTGATTACAAGGTTCACATAACATTTGACATTTAAATGGAAACGTGAGTGAAAATGGACTGAAAGTGCTGTTAAAGCCACCGTAAAGTGTTTTAAGTAATTTTGTCATAATTTCATCGTCGCGCGCCCTGCAAATCTCCGTTTCAGAAAAAAAAGGCTTGCAAAGAACCTAGTTTTTTCGTTGTTGTACTACTCCGGCACGTTTTGGCTATGTCAAAAACAAAACAGGGAGAAGCTTACTTTGTCGTAAACAGCAGTCGTTTCCATTTCGACAGCGTTGTTTCCGTAGCCCAGCTCAGTTAATCCAAAACATCCAACATCGCGCAAAGTATCAATACCTTCAACGACAAAAACTTGGATTGGGGATCAAAACGTTGATTCACACGAAATCTTACAGTCGCAGTAAATGCCGTCAAGAACGATATTTTTACAGGCATCTCATGGATCGGGAAAACGTTAAAAAACAGAAAGAATAGCAGCCAACAACTTCAAAATTCAAGAACACTCAGCATTATAGGTCAGATTGGCAGCCTAGAAGCGGATGCATCAACACTCAATTATTGCTTGTAAATTCAATGCTGTGTGAATGACGGCATTACAGTCCAAAACAATTCATCTGAAACTATATATTTAAGCAACTATGCGCTCGAAAAAGAACTTACAGATTACAGGTAACTTTCTTATTACGTTTCCAAGAAATTAGCAAGGTTTCAATTTTAGATTCCCGTATTTGATACCCTTGATTGTAAAATACTTGTGCAGGAAACTGGATATACATTAGCGTTCAAAGCAGGGCCATGGAGACGGAACCCAAAATTTTTTCTCCGGCATCTGAAAAAAAATTGGCTCTGGATCTGACTAAAAAATGATCTAGCCCAATTAAAACCGCAGTGTAGACCAGCTATGTCCAACCCGTGGCCGGCGGTTAGTTTTTCCTTGTAGCTTAAGTAAAAGCGAAGAACTTGTCCTTATTTTGCTGATATCAAATCTGAAATTTTTGTGCAGCGATCCGCAGTGCCACTTGATCACGTCCGTACTGCGTAGTGGGAGATTTCCACGTGTCCACCGACATCTTGGTGCAAAACTTATTTCTACAGTAATTTTCTGACTTCCACCCTTGTTGTTCCATTGGCACTAAACCTGGCATCACAAGTTGCTACCATTGCAGATACGATTCGAGCCCTTTTCTTTCAGTACAGCAGCTGAAACTAAGTTTTGGTTTGCTAAGATCAAAGTAATTCATTCAATCTACGGGCCCTCAGTAAGATAGTGACATGATTTTCAACTCCTGAAGGAATTTCGGTTAGCTTGTGTTAACCATTATATTTTTACACCAGTGTAGATTAGGGTGGTCCTTAAACGCATAGCAAAAATTAAACAGTAAAAAATGCTATGGGAACCGAGGTGGTTGTGTTCCTTTTAGGCTAAATCTATCTTGTGTAAAAAATCTCCAAGGTAGAAGAACATTCAGAGGTTGCACATGAACAATGAAGATTCTTATAAATAGGCACTTTTGTTGATATCTGGGCCCCCCTCTTTACAGAGTATTAGCTGTTCAGAGGCACTCATTGTTGCCCAGTGAGTAGTGTACTCTTTTTACTGTTAGGAAAGGCACACCTTTGCTCTGTCACAATCTACATGAGGAATTGCAGCTGATCTTCATCATGCGTTACAAGCCGGTTGTATTCTTGAATAAGTTCCACCCCACGCTCTGGAGTCATTTGTGACTTGGATACCTTGTACCAACTTTCTGGCCATCAGATAGCCTGGTTGATCATTCCATGAGCCAGGGTCCTCCGTTAGAAACTTTTGATCCATTTTCATTTTTAGGAAGAAGCGACGTGTGTTTTTTGTTACAAAATCAGCCAAGCAGTTGTTTGACAAGTCTTTCCTCAGGGCACGTTTGGGGATCTTCATCTCCATCTTTGTCAAGTGCTGCAATCATTCATCGCTTTGTCATCTGGCACCTCTTGGTCAAAAAAGCCAAAGCCACTAACTCCTCAGAGAGGTACCAGAGCTGACCAGAAAGTTTGTTCAGTGCGATTGTCCCATCTGTGCAGTTATTTACCCCACTGAACAAGGGGGTCTAAGGGTTATTTTTTGAGCTGTTACCATTTTTAGTACCCTCTAAAACCATTATTTGCTATTTGTATCAAGATCTTTTCCTTGTACTCAAATAACATTTCCTAAATGTCATAAATTAGGTGAATTTTTAGATCTTGACCAAGAGAGGGCCTCACAGCGGGTGGTCAAAATGTGACAAATATATACTCTGCCTGATAAATATTTAGTTTTGAGATGCCTACAACGTTTGATCCACACCTCCTAGCTCAATTCTAACTGCACATTCAGAACGAGAGGGCCAGAAATATCTAGAGTACCAATTTTCAGACATATGTCTTGTACAAAAATTAACTTATGGGCTTCCAAACACCTTTCAAAATGAACACGGTGATCCATGAGGGCAAAAATAAGTTGTGACCCTTACAGTTTAAACGGCCATAAGATCTAAACCACTTGGAATTTTGATCTGAAGCTTGGGGATTTTTCATTGCTCCCACAAGGGCACATTTGGTGCAATTTTGAGCAAAATCTGAGATGGTGCCAATGGAAGCACTGGTTGAGTTGGGATGGAATGACCCATGAAATTTCACTGCTCATGTGCAACCTGAAAACATAGATTTTTCTCTGAGATATTTTGCACAGATAGTTTTTCACCGATAATGAATAAATTTAACCAGGTTCCCGTACAGTTTTCCAAACTTTCCAAATAAGGACCACCCTAGTGTAGATGAGGTGTTGCCATGATATATACTCCATGGATAGAGGGTCCCGTGTAAAGAAGCTTGAAAAGCTTTTATCTATATTCAAACGAGGAAAATTGTGTACACGTATGGAAAACCAGCCATCCCTAAGTAACGCCAGGATTTTTTCAAATCTTTCAATTTCCCAATTCTGATGTTACAGATTCATAACCAAGCAAATGAAATAGTGACAAAATTCATAACAACCAAATGATGACTTCATTGATTCAAGGCTACTGAAAACACAAAATGCTCATGTCACTCCTGGTGACTTGCTCTTAATCCATTGTGTTTCTTAAAAACAAGGTGGTTTCAGTGAAGCCACCTTTCACTGACCCCTTGCTAAATCAAGCTTGGTTATTCACAATGATGAGGAAGAGTCTCTTAACATGTTTAATAACGTTGCTTCAGCACTTTTGGCTAACCCTTCAGAATAACTTCAAATACGTTTTAATACGTTCCATTGTACGCTGTGTACTGCAAATGCATAGCATCCAATTGCACTGAATGTGAAAAAAACCTTCAATATATTCAGTTAAGTGTTGAAATAGAAAAATGGCCATGGCCACATTCCAGGCTCCAACTCCACAGCCCTGATTCAAAGACGTGACCACAATATATACTGATTTTTAAGGAGACACCAGTACACTGTAGCTGAGTGTTGCATATAATGAACCCTCAAAGGATGCTGGTGTTTGCTACAGTAGACCTCCATTATTTTTCACATATTTTAGTAATTGATAAAAGCTAAAACTTAAATCCTATACTTCTTGTTATTAGGATTATGTCATGCATCAAATAAGTTGTTAATTGGAGAATATGCTACACCACAAAATGCTGATGAGGGCTGAATCCATTAAATTGTTTTTGAACAACTGTTCAGCATTGAAAATATGTTTAAAGGCATTTTGATCACTTCATCGTAAAGCTTTGGTCATAAGAGGGTTTAATTTCTAGGTACAGAAAAATTTGCTGTAGTGATGTCATCAACAATCTGATATGATTAGCCAGACACTGAGAGTACACCAAACTTAAGTCACAATCACCATAGGTAAACTTCAAGACATTGCCAATTGTGTCAATAAGTGTCCTTGTAGAATGTTGTCAATTATTTGAGACTATAAGGTCACTTATCTTATGTAAATAAAATCATTTTAATTCAAGCTGTTGGAATGATTAACTGGTTCTTCCTGTGTCCAAAACAACAAACTTAGGGGTTCTGGCTATTCAACTTCTCAACTACTGAACAAGACAATCCAGTTTAATTTACAACAGGGTAGCACACACAAAGATGATGGGTCGAGACTGGAGAGCATTGCTTGACACCATAAAACAAATAGCTGCAGAAAAAATGTTTGTCCAGATACAAATGCTTATGGAGTGCAGGGTGAGTTTTGCTTTTTGATAAATATAGCTCTTTCCTATAAAACACATTTTTATGGATCTGAGCACATACGCTATAGAACAGCTATGTCCAAACCACGGCCCTCGGGCTGCTTGTGGCCCAGTCGAAGGCTTTGTGCGGCCCAGTTTAGGTTTCGCTATAGTAAAACTAGTCTACATAGTGACAACCTATCCTTATTGTGATGATCTTTAATTTGACATCTTTGATGCAGGTTGTCTTATGTGCCATTTTACCACATCTATTACCATTGCAGTTATGATTCGAACGCTTTCAGTATATTATCTTAGCTGAATTTAGTTTGCTAAGATCAAAGTATGGCATTCATTGTGCGGCCCTCATTAATCTGTCATGCAATGTGCGGCCCTGGTTGAGATAGTGACATGATTTTTGGCTCAGTAAGCCATTTGGGTTGGACATAGCTGCTATAGAATCTAGCAGAAATACAGCATGACTAGCTCAACTGTATGCAACAGAAAGCAAATTTCATAATGTGTTGTATCACCCTTGCTCATCAGCAATGTATTTTCAACAATTAATACTTTTACATTGCTGTTGCTTTGTAAATTAGGCAAACAATCAACAAAATGCCAAGCAGCATGCAACTAGAAAAAACTATACTATCATCACATTAACACTTTGGCACCCGGGTGGTTTCGGGGATTTTTGGAAAAAAAACGCCTAAACGCACGTGGCTTTGCAGTGTTAAGCATCTGTTTTAATAAACAAACATAGCAATTTTTTATGTCTGCAAAACTTAAAATTCACCCTTACAGTTTAAATGAGCAAGTGCCATCTAAATTATTAACACTTTGAGAACCGGTCTACGATTTATTCGTACTTCGATTTCGGCCTAAAAAACAGCGGTTTTTGGTTGCCTTACCAACGCACTAGCTCCTCTGCCGATTGCGCTAGAGAGCTGTTCAACGGCTCAAACGGATCGGCCAGTCTAGTACATTGCACTTGAAAAAAAATTTTTGGTTGGGTGGTGTAGATTTTTTGTGACTGACGTCATAAGTGAAGTAGTTTTAGAGTCATTTTGACTCATGTTGCTTGGCCATGGCTCAACCGCTAGGCCAAAGTGTTTTGCTGAAGTTTTCATTGGAAACTAGGCTCGAGTCCGAGTCTTTTGAGCCTTTGATCGACTTTCTAGCATTTCTGGTTCAAAAGTTATGATCTAAAATAAACAAATTAATTAATTATCTAATTAGTCAAATATTTTTACTAACTTACGTTACAACTTTTGAACCTGAAACCCCAGCAGGTCATCCAAAGTATCAAAAGACTCGGATTGTAGCCTAGTTTCCAGTAAAAACTTCAGCGAAATACTACCACCTAACAGTTGGCGCCCAGGGCCAGGCAAAGTGGGCCAAGGTGG
>Ga0210059_1007128_pt1 | contig 17824 bp, 7 predicted proteins | sample Ectturendosymbi2_FD_188042 | JGI IMG/M metagenome (GOLD analysis project Ga0210059, IMG submission 188042) | Ecteinascidia turbinata endosymbiont from Florida, USA - Sample 2 (SPAdes) (version 2) | ecosystem: Host-associated > Tunicates > Ascidians > Unclassified | place: Key West, Florida... | reverse complement strand
AAATCATAGGTTTTGAACCAGAAACGCTAGAAAGTCGATCAAAGGCTCAAAAGACTCGGACTCGAGCCTAGTTTCCAATGAAAACTTCAGCGAAACACTTTGGCCTAGCAGTTGGGCCCTAGGCCAGGTAACATGAGCCAAAATGACCCTAAAACTACTTCACTTATGACGTCAGTCACAAAAAATCATCACCCCCAACCAAAAAATTTTTTTCGAGTCCAATCTACTAGACTGGCCGATCCGTTTGAGCCGTTGAACAGCTCTCTAGCGCAATTGGCGGAGGAGCTAAGGCGTTGGTAAGGCAATCGAAAACTGCTCTTTTTTAGGCCGAAATCGAAGTACAAATATATCGTAGGCTGGCTCTCAAAGTGTTAATCACAAATTTAGAATGAAAAGCCGAATTAATATTTTTGCTACGATGAAAAATGTTTCCATGTACAAAATATAATATCTTGAAGCAATTTTAAATATTTTTATCAGAAGCTCTTGCGAACTCCAGGAAAAATAGCAAATGACCCCATGGGGGTAACGATCCCAGGTTTAAAACCATTGGGTTAAAATCAGAACTTTCAACCACCATCAAACCTTCCCTGTTTTGGTAGGTGTTACAATTCAAACGATAGAGATTCCCACAAATGCACTTCTCCACAGATTTTAGCTCGGATTGTAGCCTAGTTTGCAGCAAAAACTTCAGCGAAATACTACCACCTAACGGTTGGCCTCCAGGACCAGGCTAAGTGGGCCAAGGTGGCCTAAAAGTCCTCCACTTATGACGTCACTCACAGACAACCTGCACCCCCAAGCAAAAAAATTTTTTTCGAGTCTAATCTACTAGACTTGCCACGTTTTTTGAGATTTTCGCCGAGTCGCTAGAGCAAACAGGAGCGGAGATATTCATCCGCAAAGCCACATTCGAATCAGCTGCTTTTTGCGAACCGCTTGAATTAACCCGGCAGCCAAAGTGTTAAAAAGCCAAGCACTTCATTCTTCCATAAAGAAAATATCACACATTGTTCATAAATACCAATGCAAAGAAAAGGCATGCTGTTTCAATGACCCAAGGTTCCCTGACGAGATTTGAGTTAACAAAGAAATGTAATAACTTCTTGCTTTATAGTAAAAATAACATAGGTGTTGGCATTTTCAACTAACTGATTCAAAAGTAAACTTTTGTGTTAGATCGTAGTTCAAAGTTTTAAAGGTAATGAAAGCACTTGTTTTTATTAAGAAATATTGGGTTGTATTTTGAAAATTGGGTTTATTATCAGTGAGACAATGGTGGGTGACACTGAAGTGCAAGAGTTCTGCATTCATATCACCTTGCATGATACAAAAACATGTCTCAGAATAAACATGCACGGTTTTATAAAAGCCTGACTAGTAATTATGTAGATCTAACATATTTTTAGGGATGCATATTAAAAAGAGTAAAGCAGAATGTGTGCAAGTTTCCAGCATTTCTCAGCGAGATTACTATCAGTTGGGAGTCGCACTACACAAATATTTGGGATAAAAACAAGACGAATAAAAGACATTATTCCAGTGTTTTTCAACCTTTTTCGCATCACGGACTACTCCATGCAATAAAAAATTTTTGGGGAACACCAAACAAAATTTTATAATCACAATTATGATGTTTAGTTCTGTTTTGGCTCTTTTAATTTATTAAAATTAACAAGAAAGTCCTATTCGTTTGCTCCTAAAACTAATTACTTTCACGAAAGAAAACATTTATGCTCATTGCGTTAAACTAGTGATTTTCGACCAGTGTTTGATGGAACACTAGTCAAACTTATCAAATTTCCTGCGGAACACCTAACGATCTTTCACGGAACACTAGTTTTCCACGGAACACCGGTTGAAAACCACTGCATTATTCCACCACTAATTTGCAGTACATTTTGACAAAAAGACAGACCATCCCAACCACCACTTAACATTGCAGTGACATACTTAATGATAGGTCTGCTCTAATGTGTAAACTTCTTTCAATTTCAGAAAATGCTTTAATAGCTGTTCTTTTTTTGATTCACCTGTTTTAAACTGAAACGTTCTGCAATTTTTGCAGACTGCTGTTGAATGATTTTCATCATATTCTAGCGATGTATCATCAGTTTCTTAGTTTTTGTTCTAAAAACTCTAGGTTTGCTGCAAATTTTTGAGGAATCAACTCACTTTGCTCTACTTTCATAACTTTGCAATGATTCAGACTTACAGTGTCGACAAAGGTGACACATTCAAATCAATCTGCAATTTCTTTTTATAAAAAAATAAATGTGAATAAAAAAATTTGCTGATTGATTTGACTGTGTCATCTCTGTGGAGACTAATTTCTTGAACAGTTTTTTATTGCATTTTTTTGTAGCTGTACAATGCTTTTTATACTGTTATATCAAATTTCAACATTAGTACCAACATTTTATCTGTGTATATTGCTAGCTGCTTTTACCACCTTAAATTGGTACCGGTGTATGAGATACTTATACCTTGAAATCCTGCATTGAGCATGTGTTTTTTCCTGCCATTTTGCAACTCCTTAAATCGCCAGCGAATTGTGCTAGAGCTGTACAAACGCTCAAAAGATGCAGCAAGTCTTCTAGATTGCAATGAAAAAAAATTGTAAGATTTTTTGTGGGTGGCATAGTGGGGTAGGTTTTTGGTCATTTTGGCTCAGGTTACTTTGACCTTCGCCCCAACTGTTAGGTGGAATTTTTTGGCTCAAGTTTTTTTGGAAACTAGGCTATATTCTGAATCGTTTGAGCCTTTGATTTGCTTTCTAGCATTTCTGGTTCAAAAGTTATGGCTTAAAAACAACAAAAAATTTAAAATTAATACCTTTGCTGCTGGTGTATGAATATATCGTACCTAGAAATGCCACATGACTCGCTATGTTTGTGCCGCTTGGCAACTCCGTAACTCGCCAGTCGATCGTGCTAGAGAGCTGTTCAAACCCTCAAAAGACTAAGCAAGTCTGCTAGTCAGTACTGAAAAAAATTTTAGTTTTGGGTTACGGTTTTTGTGGGTGATGTCATAAGTGGGGTTTGGTTTGAACTTTTGGTTTGTCACATTTGGTGCATGATTATTAACCACTTGGTGTATTTTCCACATAAAAAGTGTTACAGAGACGAACTTGCACAATATTGAACTTGCTGTTAATCACAGAAGAAACGTACAGGGGCAATGTGTTTTCTCTCTGTGGTAAGCAAAGGCAAGGGTATCAGAATCTCAACGTGCTCCTGCTTCATGTAAAAACAGTACTGCTATACATGCCCAGACAAGCAGTCATGATTCTGTGTATGTGTGTGTGTAGGTTGTTACAACAGCTTGCATTTTCTATTGTTAATTTTTAGTTTATTTTCATAGCACTGGAAAGAAAGATATCTGTTCGAAGCAGTAGAGATGAACTGCTCAAAAGAGGCGTCCTTGTTGATGACACTGCTCATGGTGGTTAGTTGCTTTGGATAACTTTTGTTTGGTAAAAGTGGCTGGTATAGTTTTTTGTATGAAATGTCTTGACAAGACACAGCAATATTTTAGATTTGGCCAGGAGTAAGTTTTGTATGCCATATTTACTCAATTGCAAGCCACCCTTGAATGTAAGCTGCGTGAAATTGTGTTAAAAAATTAATGTAAGCTGCACTTGAACAGAACTTACCTAAGCCTCTGAAATAATTTCATGTACTGGCAAGTTTCGCATTTATTTGTAACCTTGGTAATGATGCTCACCACTACAACTGCCTTCTGTTCACCACTACAACTGCCTTCTCCCTCCTGTGATGGATGTGCACGTGATGCTGGAGAGAATAGAATGTGAAAAGAGATTTTGGTGGAAAAACACATAGCCAAGATCTGTAGCTTTCAATAACATAAAGGAATAAAAATATAAATTGCCCTTGATTATAAGCCGCACGAAATGTATGTAAGCCATGGTTTACAATCGAATAAATACAGTAAATTTTGTATATGCTTCACTTTCAGTTTTAAAATGTGGTAATGGTGCCTTAAACCCAGTGAAATCTTGCACATAGGATGAAATCTTCAAGAATGTGCCCGAATGTACTGTATATGCTTTCCTGTCTGTACATATTAATTTTCTACATTTCTTTTCAAAAACCTTTTGGTGTGTCAGCTGTCAACAAAACACGCGAGCTTAAATGTAATCCATATGTGCCCAAACATTAATGCTTTATATCCGTACCTTTCAAATATTGAAAAAACAACAGTGAAACCTTGCAGTTTGCCAAAACGTTAGCGGAAATGTACCAACTTTAATGCTTTATTGTCTTGATGCTATTTTGAAAGAATTGATTCTGTTGCCAGAAAACCAATGGAAACTTGCAGCTTACAGAAGCGCAGCAGAAGTGCAGAGACACTGATTTTATGTCTGTATCTCCTACATTTCTTCCCAAATTATTTGTTGTGCTGCCAAAAGCAAAATTGAATATCATAAGAAAACAGAAAAATAGGCCCCAAGTTTAATGGGTTTATGTCTGTGTCTCATTTGCTTTGAAAAATCCCAGGTGTTGTGATGCTTAAAAATGAAAACTTGTGCATTGCAAAAATGTAGTGGAAACATACCTAAGCATAACACCTTTCAAACATGCCTTTTGTGTTTGTATTTGAAACTTCTAGTATGTTGCCCAAAATCGATGAAAGTTTGCAATTAACAAAATATGTCCAACTGTGAATATGTGGGTTGCCCAAAATTTCTTCTACTGGTGTTTGACAACAGTACAGAAAATAAACGATTTTTTCTTGGATGAAACACTGCAATCATCAAATCTTCAATTATGTCAGTGTTGGGTAATGAAATTGCTATGTGTGTAAAAGTTTCTTGGCAAATGTGCATGCTTGCTCGGTAGTCACAGCTGTAAACTGTGGTTACTGAAATTCAATTTGTGTGCGAGATCCACCCATTTTGCCACATCATGCATACACTGTTGCAATAGTTATTGTTATTGCATTGCGGCATAGATCTTTCTCTATATAGAAGAGTCTAAACTTAATACTGTCTTCCTATACTGATAGGTCAGTGCATTGTAAACTTTAGTGATATTTGTTGTATGAGAATTGACTCATTGCATCTGTCAAATAAAACTTGGTTTGGCAGTTCATTGCTCTATGAAACTAAAGTATAGATTAGTACATACCTCCTAATGCGTTTCAGAAACCACAAGTGCATCTGACCAAGACCCTCCTTTTCGAAATGATCGTGACGAAGACAAAACTGATAAGTTCACTGGGGCTTCAACAGTTGGTCAATCAGTCTCACCTGCAGCGACTAACGCAAAAAGAGAAATACCTGGTCATTCGGCATACAATGAAAACCCAGCTCAACACCCAGAATCAAAAAGTAATCGTTTTAATGAAGGCAATTTGAAAATTTATCTACAGAGTAATGTCTTGAAATGTGTCTGTAATCCGCAAAATCAATGTATTATGTAAAACTTTGTGTAGTGTTTGCTACAAAATAGATAGCAATTAGCAATTCAGCAAACATGTTTTAGACAGTATCTGTAGAGAAGAGTCGCAAGAAATCTTTGAATAAATCTGTCTGAATTTTATTTCTATTGGTTTATCACCTGTTTCGCTCTAATTCTATTTGGTCTTGAACTTATGTTTCTAACCTGTTAAGATAAACCAAAATTCGAGGAATGTTTTCAAAAATTGCATTAACGTGCGTTATAGAGAGTTTAATGACTTCTAACCCTGTCCATGTTCTAGACTTGGGTCTCAAAATGCATCTATTTCGTAGAACATGAAGAGCTACCATAATCCAAAATGCAAATACTGTCATGGGCTCCATATGCTTTGTATGCAGTGGATTGTGACTGTAATGGTTTATGATACGGTGCACAGCACATAATAATTGAATTCAAAAATCAGTGTTTGAAAAGTATTTGTTTTTCCTCGATGTTTGTTTTTCGTGGTAAAATTGAATCATATATGCTCGTTGTTGTTACATAAGTTTAAGGCACCATTCTATCTATGTTTGTAATTTTTCAGAATTCGATGATGCGGTCAATATCAGAGATGGTCTATCTAATCTGTCTTTACATTCACGAAACCGGAGCTCTGCATATCCAGTCGTAACTAGTGCGCAACCAACATACATGTAAATTAATTTTCTGCATTGCTATCGTTATTTCATCCTCGTGAATTAGTCAAACAATTTGTGATAAAGAAACTGACATCATAGGCCTTCAGTGTGTTATCACGCTGTATGTATGACCGTACAAAGCACTCTTTGTGGGTCACGTCTCCGCTGTCTTTTTATATCTTTTAATGTTGATATTGAAACTGTTTGAATTGTATTATCTCAGTTCCACAAAGTTTGGTGCAGATTTGTGAATTGAAGTTTTTGCCAGTTAAGATACCTTGCTATCCTTACTATTGCCGGGGATTTACTGGAGATGTTGTTCTGGTTGTTGTTTGTTTGCAAACATAGCTCTTATTACCTCTGATGGCAACGTTTTTACATTTTTGTTATTAAGTAACAGCACCTGCCGAGGTAAATTAAACTTACCGGTAATATCTTTTTTAATTTTTCCCATCTTTTCGGCTTGTTTTTTTTTATCTACTTCGCAAGGATCTTCTAATAACTAACACAAGACCACCTGTCTGCACACTGTGTAATCCAATGCCAAAATTGTATAATTTTATCTGATTGAATCTTATTTCTTACTTTCCTATATATACATCTTCGACACAATGTGCTTACTCTGTATCCAGTTTTTTGACATATTCTGTTTAGTTAACTGTATTTTTGAAACTTTACAGGCACAGAAAGTACCCATCTGATGAAATCTCCAGAGAAAAAGAATATTCTGCGAAAAACCACATCCACAGACATTCTTACCAGGTTGCCACCTCCAAGACGAGTCAGTCTTTAACGAGCAACACGTCAGTGAATGTTGCCCGAGTACAGCTGCGCAATTCTGGCGGCAAGGAAATGGTTGCAGTGGGCTTGTTCCGAAAAACAGGCGAAGATAAGCATCCTACAAACCACGCAGCGCAGCGACCTGTCGTGCCAAGGGATGGCAATCCGCCTCTTTTGCCACGTGCCGTAAAAGAGACACATTTCGGTGCAGAGTTGAATGTCGGCATGAACCCTACCAATCACGACAGAAATAAGCATTATGAAAAATCTTTGTACAAAGAAACTGCTGGCGAAGGCCATCAATATTTGGACCCAGGCGTTTCTTTTGTTGCTGAACCAAAGTCTGTCAGTGACTCAGGTCATACGATTAGAGGTGTGAGCGCTGGTAGCAACAATCAGTACGGTCCACCTAACCGATTTACGCAAGATGTAAACAAGTCCGTTGCTGTGACTTCAACAGCCAGGTTTGTCTTGCTGTGCTGTTGATGAATTTGGTTATATACGTCTGCTGCTTACCTTATGAAAATACGCATTTTTCGAAGTTGTCTCGAATTGTGGATATATTTACGGTTGATGACATCCGCTCAAGAAGGGCTGCCAATCGTGAACATGTGTTTTTTCTCATAGCAATAGTGTCACTAAACCATATTTGTAAAAACAACCTAGAACCGGGTTTTGGGCCAGTTGGAGCGGAGTCTTATCTGGAGTGGTAATTTTCGCGTGTGACTCGCACCAACGTCCCGACGAGGAGCTTCTTTCAGTTAATACAAGACAGTTTTTGTTAAAACTCATTCCAAAGAGCTTTGCATCTTATACCACGTGCGGAGCTTATCGAAATAAATGTTGCATATTTTTTTAATTATTTCGAAGCGGGGTCGGTGTTGAATTTTTTTGAGGCGTAGTCGATTCGGTGTCGAACATCGATTTCGGAGTCGTATTAGTAGGCAACACCACTAACTACTGCAGTTGATTGCCCGGTACTTTCACTCCCTGGGTGGTTTGTGTGTGATCACGTCAATTCTGACGTATGGACATAACACCCAACTACGCTATCACTGGATTAAGGTACTAGCAAGCTAGTTAATACTTTTTATTAGGAATTCATCTTATAACTTACATTTGTTTTTGCTGTTTTCAAAGACATGAGCGGGGCACGAGCAGCTTGAATGATGTAAAAAATATTTTGCAATTGGAGTAGTTCGCCCTTGGTGTGAACTCCAGCATCATTTTTCATTCACATGCCTGTATGATGTGCTGGTAGTTCTTATCGCACTTGAAAGCAATGCGTAAATACAATACAATGCAGATCAGGTGGTTAACAGATATTTTTGTGGTACTACTGTATCACCCATCTTGTTTGGAAACAGCTCATTAATATTCAGTATTGCTTGATGTAAAATGCTTACACTTTAAGCTTTATCGTACGTACTGACACTCTGCTGACAAACTTTTCTGCCTCTCAGACATTCATCTCATTCTGAGCCTGCCAGCAATACTGGTAGTGCTAATGCTGATTCTTTGAAACGTCCAGTAGCTGCGAAGAGGATGAACATTGTGAGTATCTACTGCAACTAACATTTCATGCAATGAAGTTTACTTACTGACGTAAATCTTTATGTATACAGGGGGGAGTTTTGCCGCCGAAAAACGTAGAGCAAGATACGTTGCCGATGAATATCAACAGATTCCCACCTAAACCGCCGCCTAAGCCATCAAAACCAACTATACCTAAGGTTAATATCGAAACATTAAAATGATTTTTTGTAGTTTCATGTAAAACAGCGCTTCATAACCTTATTTAGCTTGTGGCCCACTTTTAGTGACAATTTTTGTTGGTCTCCCCATGAGATATTGCTGTAAAATGGCAGCAAGAAGTTAAGATACAAGAAAGAAACAGAATTGTAAAAACACATACAATTTACTGTTAAATGGGAAGCGTGAGCTTGCTTACTAGGTATGACAAAGTCAAATCAATAGAAAGTCGACCAACAATCAAGAAACGTTGCGGTTAAATCCCGGGAAATTGTAGCATTTTAAATGCTTCGCAGCCCTCGTGACAGACCTTTGCGGGTCGCTGGTTGGGAAGCGCCGGTGTTGGACACGCTGCTGTATTTGAACGTCATCCCCGAAACCATTGCCTTTATTCATAAAGAATGCAGTGTGCCGTGCGAAAATAGCGTGTGGCAAGGCTTCTTTAAACATAGAAAGTTTCGAAACTTGGAATAACTAGTTGCATAGTGAAGGTTTGCATTAGGCCTTTGTGGCACGACGTGAGATTCTCCAACAGAAGCTGTTTACACGACCCTGAATACCTTGCGGTAGCGCTTTTCTGCAGCAATGCGATCTGCCACTGCTGCAGGAGGCATGGAATGTTTCTCGAGTCTTCCGCAATGGCTGTAACAAAACTTATAAATCTCATATCCTCAATGCACGTTTGCCACGGGAAAGTTTATCAGATCTTAAATGATTTAAAATTTGTTGATCAGTTTGAAGAAGCAATTAAAAAATCTTGAAGAGCCGCTTTTCCATAAAACATTTCTCTAGCACCAGCCATTGCAATACAAAGCAGGGTGAAATAAATTTGTTTAATTGAATGTTTTGTCAATTTTTTTGCGATTCCTGTTATTCACAGCATTAAGTAAGCAGTATCCTCAAGTGCTCTGATTCCTATTTTGCTGCTGGCTTAGTTGCTCGATCCTTCTGAGGCTGACTGGTGGCAAATGCGCAATCACGATAATGCCTACATTGTAGTGGGCTTTCCTTCACATTCTTACTGAAAGTTTCGCTTGATTTAGGTTTTAGGCCAGTAGTTTTCAACATTTTCCTATTTTCGGAGGCCTGAGTACATTATTTTTTTTCGCGGTCCCCAACCACCATTAGTTTAAGATTATGCCGTATTTTGAAAACTTGACGTGATGAGCGAATTCTGGTTAACCATCCTAGCAGTGCACTTACTTTCTCAATTGATATTAAAATGTCGTTGACCAGTGTTGTCTGTAAGAGAAAGCTTTTAACTCGCAGACCCCGGGCTGGGAACGACTGTTTTACACACTAAGTCACTTCACTGAGATTGTCCTGCTTATCACTTTTTTGTGCATTCAGTTTAATTTTGCGGAGCACATGTGGACAAGGACTTGTTTTTTATGTGCTATTGTTTAAGTCTAAGGAAAATTTATAATTTTCCAAAAACCCAAAAAAAAAAACTTTTTGGAAATTTACAATATTCTCTTGATTGAACCCTATGATCGATTGAGGGTTAAATTCGTTTTATTGATAAATCGTGGATGGCTCTAATTTGTGCATTTGCAACGTTAATAATTTTACTGCTCGTCTGCTTGAAGACCGAAGATTACCCTGACGAAGCAAGAACTCCGATCAACGAACAGTCCCGTGTTGCATTCGATTCTTCGTCTGCTCCGGCTTTTTCTGCATCCGCTCCTCCTCCCCCTCCCCAACATTCCAAACCAGTTCTACACAAACATCAGTCAGGTATTTCCAGTTCTTTTTCGGGGAATTCTACTTTTCAGATTCCAGCTTGCCTATTTTATATGTGTGCAAAATCATGTAAATGTATGTATATACTTTGTGAACCTGACTTTTATTTGTTCATTAGACTGTATGTCTAGTATATCTGCATGCATCAATCACGCACCATTCATAACAGTTTAAATTGCTTGCGAAAAGTTGTGTTCTGTATTTTTTCAATACAGCTTGATTGTTGTCATTATGTCTCAAGTTACTGCTCAGTTTAAGATTTCAGGCATAACCAAGTACTTTTTAGGTAAGTTTATTTGTTACGATACAGCATGGCGACGCCGAAGCAAACAATGCTAAAATGTACTCCCAACTAGGACGCTGAGAAAAACCTAAAGCTGTCCAGTCGAGGCGCCCCAAATACTTTTTGAAACAAACACAGTGCATTGCACTTTTTTCCTACTTGTCGGTACCAAAAACAAATTTGTTTGTGGTCGATCAATCATTAGTTCAGTTATCTTAAGTCAATCGTAGGTTGTAATTAAATCCGAGTTTCCGTTTTTGATCGAGCAGCTGGGATCCCAAGAGAAATCAACTTTTTGCAGTTCTCAGATACTTCCGCCAGATCTCTGAATTTATCATACCAATTGGTCATTGATCGGTTTGTGAGTTACTACCTGTTAGTTTGACTTATATGAACCTGTAATATTTCTTGTTTCGCTATCGTGAATACCTTCGGTAATGGCTAGTGAGGCTGGTTGTACACGTAATGCGGAGGCCTGGGTTCTGAGCGGTTCTACATTAGTATTCCCTGATTTCCCACTTAAATATTGGTGGTTTGATGGACGCTCGAAGACTAAATTGCTCAGTTGATTTAACCCAACATGTCTGACTTAACCTAATGTGCTCTTCTGAAAAACTGCCAATGCACCTTCTCATGTAACTTAGGTTTAAATGTTGCAAAATTTGCGTATGTCATTGGTTCTAGGTTTTAAGTCGATTTTGCTTGCACGCACACTGAAAAATTGTGAAAATTATGAAAGGAACATTGCTCCTCTCGAGGCACTAACGCGTGACGAACGTATTATTTCTCGAAACCATCGCCGCGCGTCTAATATGCCAGCTTGCTTCGACCAAAAACGTGTGAGAGGCTCTACTGATAAATTAATTTAATTAGTGTCGAGCATTCTGAAGCAACAGCTTTCTATGAATCGATCAGCCAAAGAGTTTTTAATGCTTGGTTGGAATCGGTTGCACTAGCAGCGTGATTTCTGCTATTTGGCCCACAGCTGCTTGTGCAAGGAATAATGCTTCAATAGTGGCAAGCCATTGGTAACCAACATCGAAAAATTTTGCCTTGAAACTTACCATTAAAACCAGGCATAAGGCTCAAAAGCAGCCATAGTGTCAGCTTCAAACCGAGTTGTTGACGAATCCGGCATACCAGCTCAAACGAATCTAATGTACTACCATTATGTCATTCAACTGGCTTCATCTTTGAACAAGAAAAACGTATTGCCAATATATTACTCTGTGTTCGCGCACATGTGAAAAACGCGAAAGTTCAAAAATGTAATTGTTGAGACTGGGACGTTTCTGGTTCCATGTCCTTGAAACGTCCCCTTCCGGATTTTAACAATCGCCGGAAGTTCGCCAGACATTGCTTGCAGCAAAAATGCAACTATATTGTGATTGTGTTGGCGCGTCCCGACTTTTGAAGAGATAGCAGGTGTTTCAGACGCTGGTAACTAGCGATCCGTTCACAACTTAGATATTCCGCTGTCATCTGTCTACTCTGGATCCAGTGCACCAATACAGTTCGCCGGTTCCGCTGACATCATTCAACGAGCTACTCAAATAACAGTTCCATCGTGAGTGTATATTGTTTGTTGATTGAAGCATGCTAGTTTGCAACCAATTTTGTGCATAGAAAACAAACTTCTGTCAATGACGACTGTTGTGCAAGCGACTGCAAGCTCGGTCTTTTCCCGATCTTACTTACTACCTTAAGAGGTCGAATTACCTTTCTTAAAGGATAGCACGTAATAGTGTTTGATTGTTGTTGGTGGTTATATTTTAAACTTTGTAATATCTCAAAATAGGTAATATGGCTTTCAGTAAGAAATGATAAGTCAATTTTTTTGACTGAAAATGACCCCAGCAGTAGTGAAACCTGCAAATGAAACGGATACCAGCGTATTTTGAACCCTCACTTGATATTGTGCAGTTAAATTCAGGATATAGGTTCTTGAATGTATCATCACATAATACAAAATGTTTTGGCTCGACATAAAGGTGATATCAGCTGTTTTTTACAGTTTTGTCATTGTTTTTCTTGAGCTTATCTATCAAAATTAAGGCTTTCGTTATTTTGTATCTATATACAATTATGTCATCATAATTGTAGCAATTGAAAATGACGTATGAATTAAATGCGAGTAGAGAACAAATCCTTTCCAATGCTGAAAATATAATGATCTGCAACATGAAGAAAACCAACAGATAAAGGGCATTTCTTACGTTCTAATAAGTATTTCTTTAAAAATGCGCCCCGCTTGGTACACAAACATACAGCTGTGTGGTGTTGATTTAAGGCTGAACTATTGCGGCAAACAGCAGCAGTTAGTCTGAATGTGACAGTAGATAATCGCATCGCCAAAAATTGTATTTATGTTGGGCAGCCCTGAGCATGACCAGTGTTCCCTCTAAGAAAATTTTACACTGAGCAAATGTCTGTTTTAGTGCGCATGCAACTGCACAAACATGCAGATGCGCAACCAATGAAGCGTTTCAAGCGGTAAAAGGGATAAGCAATATATATACGACATTGAATTTGGAATGTTGCAAGTGCGCGAGAATGAGATGCCACTGCGCAAATGGTGTGGTGGTACAGCGCATTTGCGAAGCTGTGCACCTTGGACGGAACACTGAGCAAGACGCCCACCTGCGGCAAGGTTTCAATTCCAGAATTCTGCGGTTTGGGGGAAATTGGAATACCTTTCAGTCATTATCTCAAGTCCACTCTGGCGCCTGACAGAGCTCGAATTATGGATCAAACTGTAAAAGGAACCGATAGGCAGGTGGTAAATTTTTCCACTCTGGCAGCTTCTGCAGCTGAACCTGCCCCCAACTTACTACCCACGTCTTTTTGGACAATCCAAGGGAAGCCTGGTCTATATGCAAAGTATGGTCTACTGGAACCTGGGCAACTCAGTGACACTTACCTTACCCGGGCTTTGTTTGGAAAATTTGTTAAAGCGATCATCTCTTCTGGAGATTCTTCCTCACTGCTGCTGTAGCTCGACGCCATCATGCGTTCCATGTCTAGCGGTACTTAATATTTACGACATCAAATTTGAATAAAAACATTTAAAAATAATTTGATGAATGAGCGCGTAGGTGCTTTCCAGAAAGCAACCTGCAAAATTTTGAATTCTGGATGTCGAAAGCTGCACCTGGAGAGAGGAACGATCCTATTAATATGGTAGTTTAAGAATGTGCAAACTTTGTTGTTACTTCTAAACTCTAACTGCTACATCACACGATAAGTTACACTTGTTGCTTGGCAACGTAAGCAGGCGACAACCTGAAAGACGCAGACCGGTGGCATACAAATATTAGATGAAAAGAGGACTTGTTATTCACTCATTTGCGCTGTCGTTGTGAATTGTTGTGATCAAATCAAGCTGAAGGATTATTTCGTCACAATCCATCGCGATTAAAATGTCTTGCCACGATAAGCGGACCTTGTAAATTGGCATTAACCGCGCGCTTATCTCGAGGAAACGCTAAAGGAAGTGGTTTTTGTTGCCATTTGTGCTTACCAGACGACACGAAGCTCTGCAAACCATTTTTATACTTTTGGCATGAGACGGTTTGTCTCAAAATGCTGTCATACCTGCGTATGACCTCTGGAGTAGCATTTGAATCGTTTGTGCGCCCGCTGTTTATGCCGAACCATATTCACCGTCACAAGCCGAACAGTCGTTACGTGTGTTTGTGAATAACCATAACATTTTGCAATATCATTTCACAGAGTTACAGTAAAGCAACAAACTAAATTAGGGAAACCTTACTTGTCCTCAGTACAAGTATGAGGAAACTACAGTACTTACTGCTAACAACAAAACCAAACGACCGGTGTCAGCAAAGTAAGATGTTTTTGATGTCTTGTTTTTCTGCAACTTTCCTAAAATTCACACAAGCTCAATCTATGGAGAAGGTTGTTGAAATGTTGGTATATTACAAGAAAACATTTTCCCAATCTATCTATAGCTAAAAATTCAGTTGTTCAGGATGTATTATTTGCAACAGGACGGCGGTTCAAGTGGGAGGTTGGTAATATCACAACCCCCGTTTGCAGGTGGTGCTTCCCATCTGAAAAGATATGATAAATCTTTTTTGGTCTTGTGTTGAATGTACGTCTAGTTTTTTGTTGGTTCCCAAACAACTATAACCTGGCGACGCGCCTGACCCGCAGTAAAAGCAAACCCGTTCCTTATCCTGTAACCAACTTTCTTAAACATCCAGTGCAGAGGTGCACAGCCCAGGCCCGCATGCGGCTTACGATAAAAATTTATGCGGCGGTGCACATGTAAAAAGTTACAGAACCAGTGCATTAATAAAATCTCTTTTAGTAGCAACACGGCCAAGTAGACGTTTGGAAGCAGGCTAGGCTCAGTGTGTGGAAATAGAGCAGTGCAAAAAAGTAAACATGTCTTATACTAACTGGCGCCCGTAATTAATAAAAATAGATGTAATGCGGCGGGAAATAGCGAAAAGGTTGTGCACCCCTGGTCTAGTGTTAGACATTGCCGTGGGTTGATGGCCTTACACTTACAAATATATCGACCTTTGTTGTATAGCAACACTACTGTCAATCCGCACGACGTTTTTTATTGTGAGATGAAGTCCCAATGATATTGCATTAAATTTAATAAATATAAAACGCTGCACTTCGCGATAGCGCGTTACCGGCACCCCATAATCCCAAAGCTGTAGATTTTCGAGTCAGCTGAGCGGTGTGCTTATGAGACATTTTATTTTTGTGCCGTTGAAGTGTCAACAACAGCCTGAATGTGTTTTCTGCAAAATGCAACAACATTAACATGTCATGTTATTGCTATCCTGAAATCGCCAAACAATGCAGTTGAAAAGCGCTCTTGTAAGTTATTTGCACAGCTCTTTCCGCGTCCAGCCAACAACAGCACACGGCGCTGGTTATACGTAGGCTGGTGTAGATCAACCGCCGTGACGTGACAATGCGTGAAGTACCACATCACCAAAGGTTACCTTAATTAGTGACTGTTTATATAAACTGTAACACTTCTGCGGGAAAGGGGTCAAAACAACTTTGTAAGCCGTGTGGTTCCTGCTTAATTTGGAAAAAAGCAACATTAAACTAATCCACTAATCTCATTTTTGAATCTATGAACGCGTTGGCTGTAAAGTTTTCAACAAGTTTTGTTGCTTTTTTGCACTACTCATTATTTTTTCAGTTGAATTTATCAGTGTCGTATAAATGTAATAGTGCAACCGCCGACAGTAAATCAAGAGTTTAATGCACCAAACCGGTTAAGAGTCGATCCATGCGAATTGCATGTTAATGATCGTAAATACAAACAGTGTACTGAAGTCCAACTTATACCATACTGCAAATGTTTCATTGCTCTTTTTGAAGATGCAAATCTCTTCAATCAACAGCATTCCATTTAAAAAGCAAACTAATTAATAAATCTGAACTGTTTTTGAAGAGGTGTTTTTGCGTTATCAATTCAAGTTGTAAAGGTCGGTCAGAAGGTCATCATCAGCAAGGGCACTCCACGCTATTTTTATCACTGCAAAAATACGAATTTTGGGGATAAATCCTCCTGAGGTTTTCTGAAATTTGGACCGACTATGGTACTGCACAGCGCATAAGATCGCAATGTCATTCTTGACTGACGATGTACATAGTTGTGCATGCGATGCTAGTTGGACTTAGGTTTTTGCAAAAAGCTAGTGTAGCGTCCCCTGCAAATTAGCAGAACATATTATGTAGATAGTTTTGACATACCTTCTAAGATATATGCTTTCATAACAAGCCATGTTTGTGCACAGCTGTAGTTGCGCGTACATTGTTTCATTAGTTAGTGATTGGGTGACTGTATTGACTATTACCCACTCCAGTGCTTCAGACTTATAATGGGGCTGGTGCGTATGGCGGGAATCAGTACAAAACACCTGCGGTCACCTGTAGCGAATATGACGTAGCAGCCTTCTTTGAACATCTGCTGTACCAGTGCACGGCCATTTTGATTTTGAGTGAGCAGAGAACGTTTTTGAAATATATGGTTTTTGCTGTAGAAATGGTTTTCGTAAGTACTCAAGCAGTGAAGGAAGCTGAATTTTGATCAATTCCACATGCGGTATTTGTAATGTGAAGTTCGGTATTCACTATTGTGCATTGTAGCATACGTTGCTGTTTATGTCGTTTACAATCTTTCGAGGAACTTACGGCTCCCAACAAAGCCGACAATTCAGAATATTGTTGACAACGTTAAATGTACATTAAAAGTTCTACCATTCGTTTAATGGAAGTATTCAGCAAAAGCGCTGCTACATCTAGAATAGCGTTTCTTGAGTTGTAAACCTTTTGGCTCGAATCAGCGATTTTTGCCATTTGTAAACACGTACGCCAGACAATGCCGGTGCAAAACCTTCCGCAAGTGACTGCTCTCACGAAATGAAGTTCACACCGTGTTGATATCCCATGAGCTGTTTCTGCTTTCCAGGTACGTTCATGAAAAACCCGAGCAGCCAGTTGCTCCTGCTCCACGAATGCGGTCCAGCGCTCCGGTTCCCGATGACGTTGAATCCGACTCAGATTCCTCTGGTCCAATTTTATACAAAGACGACGAAGAAGACGATGATGATGACGATGATGGTTAGGAGATATTATTGTCTATGTAGCGGACGTGCTTTAACTTATTAGCAAGCGCCGTTCCTAGAGTAACTGTGCTTATTCAGTGTGGCGTAGTCGATTTGGTAACTTGTCCATTAGACACAATGCCTGGCAAGCGGATAATGTCGAATCCTCGGGAAAGTTGCCAGCACTGTAAACTCTAAACGAGTCAATGTGGTCTGTGACAGCACAGGAAACGTTTTGAAAAACACGAAGGAAAATTGATAGTGCTACATTACAGAAAGTAAAAAAGGTAATATTAATCGGTTTTGGATTTGTTGAGGTGTCTCGGTTTGTGCCCAGCCGGAAAGCTCAATGAGCAGTCTATTATACAGCCCTGGTTCCAGTCCGTACGTACTTGTCCATATGGTTGGGCCACTGGCCGCAACAACATCCCCTCCTTTTTAAAGAGAGGTCCGGCTGGGGCACTGTGGATCGTGTGTGGCAGCCTGTGTGGCGTGTGGCAAGTGGCGAGCATGAACAGAGCTCGCGGCAGGCACCCTTGGGCGTGTGGCGCCCGGTGTTGG
>Ga0210059_1007127_pt1 | contig 17825 bp, 17 predicted proteins | sample Ectturendosymbi2_FD_188042 | JGI IMG/M metagenome (GOLD analysis project Ga0210059, IMG submission 188042) | Ecteinascidia turbinata endosymbiont from Florida, USA - Sample 2 (SPAdes) (version 2) | ecosystem: Host-associated > Tunicates > Ascidians > Unclassified | place: Key West, Florida... | reverse complement strand
GTTCCGCAACTTGGTTTACGTTCACTGTTGGATGACTACTAGACGGCAGAAAAGTCTGAAAACATCGCGGAGTTTTCATCACTGAACTCCAGTTCAGGATAGGCCTCAGTGGTGTACGGATATGGAAATTTTGCAATTGGATTGGATCCGAAATTTTTTCATGAACTCCACATCCAATCCGTATACGAAAATTTAAGATTATTGACTCCGATATCCAATCCATATCTGAAACCGCCCACTCAGTACCAAATATTTTGGCTAATGTGCAACTGTCTATTTTGCCTCATGAGGCAAAAGTTGTGACTATTTTGCCTTTATTCAGATGCGATTGGTTGAAGTGGTCACATGACAAGTATGACACACACAAGAAGACAAGGGTTAGGGTTAAGGATTAGATTTAGGATTTAGATTTAAGTCAGTCTTCAGTTAACGCAAACAAACAAGAAGCCACTAATGTAGTTTGCCTGCACTGAAACCATGACAATACTCGTCCACTGGACTACGACTCTAAGCCGTTACAGATGTCGTTATCAAGTGAGAAGGTCGTGCGTTTTGAACTTGTCATGTGACCATTCCAAACAATGTCAAAAGGTAAAAGAGCTCCAGCAGTGCTGTTGCCTCATGAGGCAAAATAGATACTGCCAACATACTTTGTCTTGAATTCAATGGCTACAACTGCCTACCACAATCAGTTTATGAGAGATCTTGACAAGAAGTGCACAAGTCTTTCTATATGGTAGCGCATGTTACAGTTGCCAACAATTCTCATATGCTCTCTAATGGAGATGTTTACATCAAATGATAGCCTACAACCAGCCTACATTTGGGTAGCTGATGGACTCGATGCAATGCCAACAGCTATTGTATGTTAATGTAACCATGACAGAACCATCACGATAATTTTATGCCCAGTGCAATCATTTCTTAAAGCAGTGCAATGAATGTTTACCTCAAACCTTTTTTCATTTGAAACTCTTACTCTTTCCGAACTGAACTTCCAGCACTGCCAGGCTTAGAGAATAATTAAATAACCTTGGCACTTTTTGTTAAATCCAACAATTCACAAGTTGTCATTCTCAGTTCAGGTGTATTTCAACCTACAGGTTTGCTTATTACTGCTACTTAGTTGTGAGGTAAGGCCACTTTCTGGATTTGAGTTAAACTAGTGAGCTACGCCGTTGAGACAGAAACTGGTGTACTTCGTTCAAAGCTGAAAAAAACTCTTTGTAATGCCTTGATAAACACCAACATTTTACTATGATCCACTAAGAAATATGTTTCAAAAATGAATGTCTCATCTGAATAACAACGGGCTGCGTCATAATCAAGCTATTGAATCAATCTAGCTTATCTTGGCACAGTTCCAAACTACAGTACATGTTGCTTGAGATGTCCTCAGTCTGAAAGTTAGGATTCCAAGCGGCAGGGAACATTGCAGTCTATCGAGAGAATTTAGACAAGAAGATTTTTAGCACTGTTATCTGATTTCGAAATATCGTAATTTTTTCCTCATACATCTGTTATTCCATATCGATTTTTTGCATGGCCACATTTTGTTTCATTTGGATAATCCGGATCCGGTTGAAAGGGAAGCGATATCCAATCCAAAAAAAACAAATATCCGGCCGGATTGGACTCCAAAATCCGGATCCTGTACACCACTGATAGGCCTATGTGTTCATGCACGATTATTGCCTGGTTTGAAAAAGCACAAGAATCGGAGTTAATTGTTCAATTAGAATTGGGGTCTCAAACTCAAATTGCTCCGAGGGCCAAATGAGGGGTTAAAAAATAACCCGAGTGCCGCATTATGAATACCCGAGTGCCGCATTATGACGATGACACAACAATGGCGGTACCGGAACCTTACCAGAAACAGCTTTTGTATTTTATATCCTGCGAAAGGTATCATCAGTTGTAGGCAAATCATTTCTAACTCTCACGACGTTCGTTCAAAAGGAACTTGTTCACTCGCTGGTCGAGCACTTTTAAACATCAGTGAATAAACTAAATAACGTAAATATTAATCATTTGAAAATTCCCAAAAAGCATCGCGGGCCGCACAAAACGCTCTCGCCGGTCACATGCGACCCGCGTGTTTGAGATTCTTAATTTCTTTGGCCAAAAGTTAACTCGTGTGTGTATTGCAGCAATACGTTCGCTCGCGTCAAGAACCATTCGGACAAGATTTGGAAATTCCAGCGTTACTTGACGATTGTGGAGTTCGAGCTCCGACCACTCTTTCCCCCTCCACTTGTGTTGATCAGCTATGTATCGATGATCATCGGGCGTCTTTGCAAAAAGAGAAAGAACTCGTCGTCCGATCGAGGACTAAGTCAGTAGCATCAACTAAAATTTCGTGAGCGTTAACCACATGTAGCGATAGGGTTTAGCTTATTTAGCATCTTAATACAGCAAATGCGACCAGGATGCAGGACGCGACGACTGCCACTGTCATCGAAGTAACGGTTTTACATACGTTGAGTGTTGATTTGTTCTGAATAAGCCACTTGTGGACGTTTTAAAGTTCGTGAGAACCTGGAAGGTCATTGGCGAGACCCAAGACATGCAACAAAATATTCTGTAATTTTTGAAAAATGTGTGAGATTATAGAAATGGGTCTAGATTAGAAGTGTCACCACTTGTATGTCTAAGGAATAATATTGGCTACTTTTAGATCTTCGACAAACGTTCATATTTGGTAATAACTCTCCAGTATGAGCTGCCTAGTTGTGAGGTTGCATCTGTATAAAAGTAGAGAAGTATTGATTATTGTGTTTAACGCTTTCTGGTCTTAACCCATATTTCGCACAATGTTTATAAAAGGATGATTAATGCAACTAACCGGGTAGAAATGGCATGTGGTTACAAAGCTGTGCAAATAAAGTTTCGCCACAGAAATAAGTGGCAGTTAATGCCTTTTTTCAAACGGGCGTTCATTTGGCAGAACTGTTTCTTGATGACGAGGATGTTGAAAAATTGCACGATTTCGAGGAAGAATGCGTCGACGAATTTTTTCGTGCGAAGGACAACACGAATCTGCCGGAAACGTTAGGCGAAAAACAAGTCGGTGAAGAAAAGTACGTTAACAACACAAAGCCAAGTTTATGCGTCTCGCTATCTGCGAATGACCTTTGGGTTGTTACGGTGACGTCACAGAAGTGTTTGCCGCTCGTAAATTTTTTTGCCAGAATGTCTTCGATGATATTGAATTCGGTGGAAAGTTCGCTGTCTGTTCGATTGCGTACTCCTTCGCGTCTCGTCGCTTTTACCACTATTTGGACTGATTCATTTGTATAGGTCCGGGCAGCGGAGTGGTTAAGTAAGAGGTACTTTTTGTTTCAGTGTGCCATTTTACGAGCGATTTATAGAAGTCGTGGAAAACATGTATGAGAGCGAAGTTGCTCTCACTGAGCATATTGTTGATTTGAACCAGCGGTTGGCTGATATCGAAGATATGAATATGAAGGTGAGGCTTTAGTATGAAAATGTGTTTGCAATAGATGACCTGGGCAAAAGAAAGTGCAGTAGTGGCTTTTGCAAAGTTTTTTTTCTGGCTAACAAAGTTGCGGGTTAAAGTTCAGATTTTGGGCAAAATTTATATTTTGTTTATTAGTTTTGCGCTCATCTACGATTCACCATGCAACTATACGTCCTTGTTGCAACATAGTTGTATCAGTTTGTTTCATCGTTTATTGTAAGTTTACATATTGGGTGAATGAGTCAGTTTAGTTTATTGGTTTCATTGGCATTGTTGCTGAGATTCGCCTGACCTGAGTGGCGTTTCCTGGTGAATGCAAATACGAAAGTGCTTGCGACGAAATTGTTGATTCCTTGCACGAAACACTGGCACGATTAGTGGGACGTCCAGGACGTGGCGCCTGTAGTTGTCGCAGTTTGTAACAGACCTTTTTCGGTTACCCGCTTGTCAGTGGCGTGGTTTTTGATTTGTGTAGATAAATTTGTTGGTCAGTGTCACATTTAGTTTATGACAGCATGCGTCTGTATTCCCGATAAAACGACCATGTTCCAGTACACAGTCTCCATTAGCTGCACTGCGTCTGTAGCTGGAGCATAACTCCTTGAAGGCAACCAAACCGAAGCTTTTTGTGTTCCTTTTCACTGAGCCCACTAAATTCACGCGCAGAAAACCAAAATGTTGGCGATGCGCGTACATTTGGCCAGGACCCGCTTTCAAAGGCCCACGAATGCTTAAACGCTGTGTGACCCCCCTGTGATTGTGTTTCGCAGCTTTTAGGGAGACACATGAGCGGATCCTCATCGAATGTTCGGTCGCGAAAGACAACTGGATGCACCGAAACCCATCCCGATAGTGACAGAAATCAGAACGTGTCCGAGCTGGGTGCGTTGAAGCACTTTTTGATTCTTTGTTCCACATGAAATCGTTCGAGTTTTTTTCATTGATTCAAACAAGCCTTGGTGATGAAAAGCAAAGTTCAACTAGTGCGGAAACACCAGTGATGACAATGTTGACACGCATTGTTTTTATGCACAGGGGTGTTACCTGCAGTGAATCCCGTCAGAAGTTGGTGTTCTTTACGTCAACGTTCCCGAATGAGGCAAGATTCCGAGTTGAGCTCAACCAGTGACTGGCACCCGTTGCACCTTGGTAGAGTTAGGTGGGTGAAAGGTTTCATCGTTGACCGATACGTTTTTTAGGTGGAGCAGCGCAGACTGGCACTCGATGGAAAGTTTTATGTCGAACGAGGTGCAGATGCGTTTGCGCTGCTTAGATGCGAAAGTTGCTTCTTTTTTTCAGAAACAAAAGTTCGGACAAAACGAAGATTCAATCTTCACATGTAGACAAGCCACTACGAAGAACAAACTCTGCAGGTATTTACCAAAACAAGTTGACGGAGTGTCATAAGTTGGCGCTTGAAAATGTATTGACAGTTGTAACCGCGATTTTCTCTTGAGTGGTTCATGTTAACACCAGCATAGACAATTATTACGTTTTTTCACTGACAGTAACAATCAACTCCCAGAACGCCATGGTTACTACATGCCGCTAGTTTTTTCCGAATCGTTGCAAAGTACGTTTTACACTTTTGCTGAAAGAATTTGGTCGAGCAATGCAAAAATTTCTCTTTGAAAGCTGCGCAGATTTAGGCGAACGTTTCAACTGCAAAGTTCTTTTGTGCTGATGGATTTCTCCCGAACAAATTCACAATGTATGTCAAAAAAATGTCAAGCATCGTCACTGAGGTTTTGCATAAAGTTTGTTGCTGTGACTGTAATAGCGTCGACATGGTATAGTATTCAACACAGCTGTAACTTGGTGAGGTATTCTTATTTGTATGCGCCTTTCCAGGGGCTCTTCGGGAAATCCCCAGCGTTTACGTCAGTCAATGTGAAACCAAATCATTTTTTGCCCCTAACTTCTCCGTCCCTGAAGATAACAAATCGTTGTCTTGCCAAAACATCAGACTGTTGCCTCCGGAACAAAAACTACCGAAGTTCTCGCCTTCAGACTCCTGGAAGAAGGATGGTTTGTCTGAAAGAATAGCTAGCAGCGGGTAAGTGGCGAGCTTGATGTTTCGAGACAAATATTGTGACCGTAGTCAATGTAGAAATGGTCATTACGTCTGTTCCACACATCCGCAATGTTCTGCAAAATCGTTATTCCAATGCTAAGGGGTCCAAAGGCTCTTCATACTGGGTGAAGTTGACGCGACAATATTGAGCGAATTAGTGAGCTTGCTAACACCCTTTCTTTGTTCAGAAACATGTCAACCAGGTTTTCTGAAACCATTAAAAGCTGACAATGATGGATCTGCAGGTAGTTTTTATTTCAGGCAAAGCAAGGCCTTGTCTTGACGTTCAAATCTATGTTATAATATCTTAAAGTTCAAATGTGTTTTGTTATAGTGGTTACTGGTTATAGTAAATTATGCAATATACTCCACGCTTGGGTGTCATTATTGCTAAAGATTGTTTGTTATATTTTGTCATGTCAAGAAAGCCTAGCTGTGTTTCTCACCGATCGCCACAGCAAGTTTTGTTTCATGGAGAAGTTCTGGCTCAAAGTACAGACGAAATCTTAATGTATTGTACAATTCAAAGCAATGAACTTGCTTCGGAAAAAGAACCTGGTCTCACTGCGTTTTTCGTAATGTAGACAGAACTGCAGAACAAGCCAAACAATACCACGTCCAGAGTAATCTTCAGCCTCCCCACCTCGTCAGAAGGGACCAGTGGTGATGATCAGGCATCAGAAAAATGCTGCCAATTCGTAGTAGACGTGCATAAGTCCAAAGCAAGTTGGGCGGTACTGTTGGCTGCAACAAAGCCAATAATGCCGATTGTTTGTTTACGCAGGCCAGCTGGTTTGCCTCACCAACAGAAAGAGATGGCGTCAGGCGAGACATGCCAAGATGTGGACGACGCGGACAGCACGTGCAGCGGGGTTTGGTTCCGTGGACAGCGCGCTGATTCATCTAACGATTTGCCGGAAGCGGCAAGTTCCATGCACTTCACTCCTGCGAGAAGTCAAGCTGACTTGACAACCAGAATCATGACTGAAGGCCAGGCGCCATTTGCTAAATCAGCAAACCCTAGCCATTCGTCTGCTGTCTCCAAGTCCAACGCCCAAACTCCTGGGGGTCCTGTTGTCGGTGCGTATGAAGATGTACTTACATTTCAATGTCGATTTCAAATGTTTCTTCTGTTCGATGTTACTGACATCTTGTTATGCTGTTTGGTGCGATACGGGTTGTACATGGGCTAAGGTTCAGTAAGCGTACCATCATTGCAGTTTTGTGGATTCGCGTCCTGGAAAGTGGAAGCTCTGCGTCATCTAGATCTCTTTGTTAAGTACAATTTTGTCCGCAGTTGATCATTGTTACATTTGATATAAAGTGCCAAATAACATATATTTTCTACGAGATGTGACCGAAATCTTGTGCAGAAAAAAAGCGAAGCTTTCGACGACTGTACGGCAACACTCCAACACTTACGATCGGACCGACACCGACGTCCAGTTCCCAGAGACCCACGTACAAAAGTATCACCGACAAAATTGATATTTCAAGTTGGCACGAAATTCACGCACCTATTACTCCAGCGACTCCGCTGGACCGATGGTGGAAGGTGATTTTAACTTGCAACATTGTAGTGATTCTTGTTAAATAGTTTCTACTTCAGCCAACGTTTTACTTTGTAGGCTCCGGACTTCAGTCAAAGTTTTGCGAAGTACAGCGATCAGACATCACTGAGCGAATGGGATGAAGAGGATGGCTTTCAAAACCTTGTAACGAAGAAGTGCGTCCCAAGGCAAACTATTTAAGTTATGCATCTTATTGGGGGTGTTGGACGATAGGTGTGTTTGCACTACTTTTAATGGAGGAAAGACCAGTGGCCTGTCTGCCAAGGGCACGGCAATATCAAGTTTCGGGTGCGTAAAAGTCACAACAAAATTTAGATAACGCGCTGAAGCAACTGGAAATGTAAGCAAGGAACGAGGGAACGCTATTATGGGTAGTTCTTGCTTCCGGGAACGATTTGATTCCGTAATAATGAGTTCCTACCAATCATGGGTTGTGTTATGGGTCTGCACCAGTGATGAAAGTAGAATAATTTTCTTACCGGAACGGTCCGGTATACGTCAACACCGTCTCGAAATTCCAACAATGCAAGCAAGAGTAAGTCTGCTTTTGGCCCACCCTGTCATGTACATTTTGAAAACACAACAATGTATTGTGCATTTTGAAAACAACCAACAAGCGTTATTGGCAACGTACGACAAGTTGCACTACTGGGATCTGTGAAAGTGCGTCGGGGCAATGCAACTTGAGTTGCCTTATGTACAACGCATCTGCCGTTTTCCCGCTAGTCAAAATTATAAATAGCACAACGCAACAACCAAAAATATAGAAAATTGTTCGAAAGCTTTCCGCAACAGTAAATGTCGTCTCCGTGCTTTTCATGAGCCATGTCACTTGTTGAGCAAGCTGCTCTACTTCCTTTTCCAAGCCATGTTTTGACGTGTGGCTCTGGACCCCATGTTTGGCTTGGAGGACCCACAGCGTTGATAAAGAGCAGGTTCGCGAGATTGCTTGTAGTTATCAAATTTCTGCTATCGTTTATACTAATATTGTACAATGCGTTAAACCCTCGCTCACAGTCGGGATTGCATGGTGACAGAGTGTCAACTGCCATAAGCAACTTTATGAATTCATCGGAAATGCATTTTCCACCACGTGCCTTATATATTGAAAAACCCAAGATGAGTTTCTTGTTTGTGGAGAAGTAAACCTTTTACTTCATCTAAAACAAAGTCGAGGATTTTCATGTACCCAGTTGTGTGGATGCAACACTGCCATTTGACTAACAAAGTTTTTGTAGCCTACATGTCTTGGCTAGTTACAACAACACTATTCTGTGCTCTGTTTCATACCGTAGTGAAGAACCTTTGTTTCATGTTATCAGCTAGAGCTCAAATGAACTGAGCCTGATTGATAATTGGGATTCTACCCCCTCCCAATTGTACATCCTTAAATGACATTGCTTCTTCTACAAGTTTAGCCGAAATAGAATGCTCTCCCGGAGAAACAATAACGCTTTCTATTCTTTTTGTATTTGCAGTTAGTAAGTTTTGACCTTTTGGAAGTGTGGCATCTCGGTTTTGTAGTGTTTCTAACAAATTTTTTAGTTCTTTCCAGAAATCCGCCATTAGCGTGAAAGTTTTGACAAAACTGTTTGCACACAATTTGGAAAGTAATACTTAAAACAGCTCTTCTTTTTCTAGTTTCATCTTTTGAAGCGTTGTAAAACTGTTGGGACATATAGGGGTGCGAAGGATTTTTGCACGAATATCCCCCAACTTGCCCTAAAAGTTTTTGTGCGACTTCTGCCCACAAATTTTCTCCCACAAAGATCATGGAAACATTTTTTTGGTGTGACCTCCAAAAAAAAGGGCTTCATGTGTTTTCTGCAAACGTTGGGCGCCATTTTTGCCCAGATTTGTGAAAAATCAAGAGTTTTGGGGGTGCGCCTTCATCCCCGCCTCCTACACGAATGTCTTGGGATAAGGATGGAAAAGAATGCTAGATTGAAACCGCCCATGTGAACAGTAAACGCCTTTCAGATTCTTTTGAGGGTGATACGCAAATCACGGGCACAGTCATTAAGTTCTCGTATGTTCTTCTGTGACTGGCTACATTAAGAATATAAAACCTTCAAGAAATCACCGTAAGCCATTTGTGCCACTAGTAATATCTAGTGCATTGTCAACAGCAAGTTCAAGTCAGTGACTGAAGAAGTTCCACGACATAAGGCTATCATCACGCAGGCTCCATCACTGTAAAATCTAATGAATACTTGCAGCAACTCGTTTTAGCAAACAATCTGAACTGTCTTTAACAAACAAATTAGTCAAGTATATTCTTCATCGGTGAAGACACATGATCAACTACATCAACGACAACAGTTTACTGTGTAAGACACGACCCGTGTCTGGGAAAGGCTTGTTATTTTTTGCCACATAATATGCTGTTCTGAAAACTCGAGCAGTGGATCGAAAGGCGGTTTGTTCACTTTGTGCTTTCAAAGCAATACGTCTTTCTACACCGCTTAAAGAATATTGATAACTTCTTTCTGTGCTTCGGCGATTTTGTTCTCTTGGATCTTTTGCTCAGTGGTGATATACTGGATCTCTCTTGTGCTTCCATAAGAAGTAGAAGTGACATTGCCCTCTGCCCATTGATCCAAAATAGTAACACCGTGAGATGTTCTCATTCCCAAATTATCGATTTCAAGACAGGAAGTACATCATATTTTTCCATTAATAGCGTATATCAGTGACTTAGCGAAGCTAAGTGACAAGTGCTGCTCGGGGCCGCACATGAAAGTGTCGACCTTCGCACCCCTCAAATTAGCTTACAAGAATTTAAAATGAAAGAAGATCCTGTTTCGTACTTAATTAAAGGTATGTCACAAGCAGGATTCCTGCGCCATTGTGAATATAAATTTCCATACTTTTTCCAGACTTCTCCGAATAACATACCCTGGTCAAATACAGGCACTGTCATAATTAACACGAAAAAATCAAATTGTCAATCTTAACGAAAGGGTCGTAATCTTAACGAAAGAGTTAACTTGCCGCCCCCCAGAAGGCAGCTTCTTGAACTAAAATGGAGTCAGTTTATTCTTGATACGTTGAGTGGTCATCAATGATTGTGCTAGGTTGGGCGCCAACATTGTTGTATTAACTTTACTTGCTGTTGCACTCAGAATTCTTTTCTAATATTGATCAATTTTTATTTGTATTTGACTTAGTCAACTTGAAAAACCTAACACTGTATGCATTGAGCTACTGCAGTACATGCCCAAAATAGGTTTGAACCTGGCCACGCAAAACGGTTAGTTGTTGTGTCACAGAAATGTAGCTACTAGCGTCCTGCGTGGGTTGAAAATTTCTGTCCGCACCCGCACACTTTTAACCCGCCCCGCAGACCATCCCAACCCCCGCCCGCCCCGGAATTTTTCGGTCTCAAACCCGCACCTGTCCCAAAACTACTAAAAACTCGTAACTAGCCTAGGGCAAGTTTTTGTTGCAACAAAATCGTGAGAAACATGCATTTCTTTTTAACAAAAGTTGCATTTATGCACAATCATTTTAAACGACAGTGGTTTACTCAAGCGATTTATTTACATATAATGCTAAATATTTCCAAACATTATTTGGAGAGAAATGGCGATCTTTTGCCAACAGTTTGCATAGCATGCTAGAACTTTGCTCCACAGTGCCTGAAGTTGCTTGGCAATTTAACAATTTGGCGCACACTTCTGGACTGATCATTGGCCGGGTCATTTCTGCAATTGCTTTTAGGTCATTTTCAGTTCGAATCGGTTCTCAGAGAGATAACAGAACTTTACTGAAATCATGATTTTTTTAAATCACACTTTTACATTTTGCGCAATACTTGATAAAATTTCATGTAAAAAAATTAACAAGTTGCAATATTAAATTCCTGGAGCCAGCTTAAAACATCGCACTACATAAATTCGAGCATTTAGGAAGCTGCAAAAACTTGCCCTACTCATAGTGCCTGAAGACATTGGTAACCAAAACTTTGCCACAAAACTGATGTTCCGTAGTCAGCAGATTTGAGGTGATAAAAACCAAGTTTCAGTCCAGTTGTGACTAGCTGTGCGTTAAGCGCTGTCTTATCTATTTAGAAGAGCTGCAAGACAGAATTTATTCCTCACCAAGTTCGACGGTAGCATTGGAAAGTGGTCACTTGCCCACTACATGGCAGGAGTCTGAGCTAATGTTTCGTAACAGTGTGTTGTTACATTTATGATGTAGTAATTGCTGCAGGCCTACTGTCTTAAGCGCAATGCTGGCAAACAACTTTAGTACATCCACGTGTTTTGCGATTTTTTAGCTGATTAAATTCATCCTTAGCTCAACACTCAGTTACCGCACAAAGAATTTCTCATTCCGCGCACGCGCAGCAGTGCGGGGAGGGTTCCCGCCCCGCGCAGGACTCTGGTAGCCACTGATATGAGAGATAAAGAGAATTTAAGAGATTCATGATAATCAATACTTGCGACATCTCTGTGGAACGGCTTACTTTCACTTCTGGTTTGCACTAGGGTTGCCATACATCCGTAATTTCGCTGTTAAAATTTGCGTCCTGTGTCCGAAAACATTTAAAAATGCACTAACGTCCGGAATTTCGACAGTTAGTAAATTACGTTTTACTGTGTTGTGCTGTGAAGATGAGGACTTCAACTTTTACTTCTTGGCTGCTACTGCTTCCAACGTCTACAACTAGTTTGCCGGAATAGTGGTAATGATGCTGTTTTGCGGATTGGTAGTTGTAAGAACATGCTGAAAAATGCCGTATAGCACTTGTTTGTTGTCGTGACAAGTAGCGATTGGGACTGTCAGGAATTTTACCTCCAGATATGGTAACACTAGTCTGCACTGGTTGACAGTTAGTGTCAGTGTCACAGGTTTTCTGACTAATGATTTACACCAGGGGCAAAGTACGGGCCGCATGCATGCGTAAATAATAAAGTAATTTTATCGATTAGATTAGAATTCTCGAGACTTTATTTCACACGTTTCATTCGAAACAGCATTTGTACTCAACCGGAAGTAACTATTGTGTAATACTGCTCATGTTTTTTGCACCATTTCGTGCGGATTAAAAATCGAAAGGTCTCAAACTCAAATTGCTCCGAGGGCCAAATGAGGACTTATAATGCGGCCCTAGGGTATGACGCTGGCGCAACAATAGCGGTAACTGAACCTCTTTCCATCTTATTTCCTGCGAAAGGTATCGGGAGTTAATAAGCATTTCTAGCGGTCTCTACGTTCGATTGAAGAAACTTGTTCACTCGCTGCTAATTTAAGTGTTGATTATTTCAATTTTCCCCAAAAGCGTTGCGGGCCGCACAAAATGACTTCGCGGGTCCTGGTCTAGATACACCCAGCCTTTGGCTACGTTTCTTTATCAACGAGTATAAACACATTTCATACGACTTACCCCCGGTAGCAATAAAGTTTTCAATGCGACCCCATAGAAAATGTTTGCCCACCCTTGTTTTGCACAGTTCAGTCATACCTTTTTACCTTTTAAATTTTTCGTCTGAGACTCATTCCCAAACGACAAACGAACACTGCAATTAAAAGTGTCGAAGAACCCCGCCAGAACTGCCAAGAAACAAACACTGTTTTCACCCAAATTACCGGTTATTAAGGTTTCATACTGTAAACAAAAGTATGCACAATAAAAGTAACCATAAAGCATAAACAATTCAACAAACACGCAAAACGGGGAAAATGGAAAGCTCCATCAAACGATATAGAGGCTGCCACACTCCCAAAGGGTTGACATATTAGCGGTTTGTGCTTAACACAGGAAAGTATAGCTCGTGAAACGCTTTAGATTTGTCTATAGAACCCACTAGTTTAGCATAATGTGATTTTACAACACTTAATAATTAACGTTTCACGAAATTGAAGATGGAATTTTAAGCACCACATGTCTTTCCTTGTATAGTCATTGTGAAACTGTAGTAGCATGGGCAGCTTTTACTGATCGAGACACGGACCTGGAAATATTACAGACAATTTTAATATTTCCATTTGTATTTCAAAGGCACAGAAAGGAAGGAAAACACAAAAAGAGGATTCACCGCAAACGCGACACTGCTTCTCTTGCTCTGCTCGAAGAACACTCACTCTTCCCATCATCTCTTCCAACCACTCCTGACTTGGGAAAGAACCGAAACAACAACTCGAGCCAAAGCTCTACCCTTCCGCGAGAGCGACGCAACGTTTTTTTGATTAATTTACGCAAGTGTAATTCACAGTCAGACTGTTCAACTGCATTGCAGCAGCACGGAAATGACCTCCTTTAAACAACTCATTGCCGGTGCGGGATTGCAAAATACAGCCAGTTCTTTGACGTACTCTGAACGTAAATCCGTATTGTGCGCTTGAACAACTCACGTACTCCAACTCAACGTTGTTATTACTTTCTTCCATATGCTGGCGGTGCTGTTCATTGTATCAATAGTGCAAACCTTCGAGGTTGATGTGTGGGTATGCGATAAAATCTCCGAGCTTTCTGCCATTTTTGTCGAAGTGCAGTTGTTTAAAGCAGTCCTCGCAAAAGAAGCACGGATCTTCCGTGGCGAGTGTGTCTTGCCAGGTGACCCACGTTGCAATGTACAGGTTGCAAACCTACAAAAAAGAAGCGACCAGTTTGAGTTTACCCAGGTTTGCAAACTTACAATTTTTGCGACTGCACTCACTCTGCAACTTTGCGTCTTGAACTTCGCCCTGGACACTGAGATAGGATACGAACTACGGGATTGACAGTCACTTGGATTAAGCAGCCTGCAAAAAAATAAAGAAAAAATCCTTGCCTTCCATCGGCAGTTTCGTTACAGTGGTTTCATACTGTACCGTACCGTATATCTTTAAAAACTATCATATGTTCGCAATCGCCTTGATGCACGAAAACGTAAGGGTAACCCAGTCGAATGCGCAAGTCGTTGAAGGTGCAGTCTTGCATGTTTAAAGTGTGCGAGTCGCGTGCCACAGGAGTGTCATGACTTTGCGCCCATTCCATGATCTGCCTGGAAGGAAAAGGTAAAGCATGGCTGCCAAATCTTTACCAGCGGGGTTGCGACTCATTTAAATACGGAAGAACGTGAATGTCATACTTTGTTAAATCCGTGCATGACGGCCGAGTATCAGTGAAAAAAGACTTTTCAAAGTAAAAGAAGGATGACGGACATATGTCTTTTAAAGTTATGTCCCTCGGGTGGTTAGGATTGCTTGAAAAGTCTCCCACAGGTTGATGATCCAAACCGCAGGGTATTTTGTCTCTCAGTTCAGTCAGCTTCTGTGTATGAATACATGTCAAGAACAAATTTACTTCGAGTTGCCTTGCGTCACATTGCAGTAGTAACAATCGTTTTGCCATTCCACACTAGGCGATTTGGGTTCGTTTGCACGGCAAAATGAAAACATTACATGCTTTGAACTACAAACTATCCGTTCCTACCTGGCATCCCAGAACGAAAAAATCCACAGCACTTTTCTTGAACCGTCGGTGATCTCTTGGAAAACTGACAGACACAGTAATTACGACATCGGGATATTCCACTTGATCTTCAGGACTACTAGGCTTGATCGTATCAGCTCTAGCTCTCTGAGAACATGCGGAATGACAAGAACAGACAACAGCCAGCACCTAGTACTCGGAAATGACGTGTACCGGACGAACTGATGCATTCACCGCACTATCAGCCAAGTCTAAGCAGTGTTTCATTGAGGAATGTCGTGCAAACATTTACGCGGATCAAAATGGTCACGAAGAATTGATTTTGGCGAAGATTTGTTTGTTGGGTATGGCCTTAGCTAGAAATGGGAGGCGGGCTTATGAACTTCAGTTGGCACGAAGAAACTAATAATACGCACTGTGCAACATTGGCAATGGCTAACTTGAGCAAATCTCACTACCGGTTGGCCTAAAAAGACAATGCCAATTAAGCAAAAATTTGCAAAATCTTTGATCCAGTGGCGGCTCGTATGTAGCGACTGCAGTACACCGATTTTCACGCTATATTTCGTTTTTAGGTCAGTTTATTATTCTACTTTGATACTGTATTTGGTTTCGCATGCACAAGAAGTGTTGACAATACGTCCCCCTGCTGTTTGTGTACATGGGCGTCGGAAGGGGGCCAACTCCCCCCTCTTGGATGATTTCGAAATTTGACATTTTCATAGTAAACTATCAGCAAAAAATTTGTTGTTTTCTTAGATCTTACCAGTTTGCACCCTGGGAAAATCCGTAATTTCCCCCCTAGAAAAAATCTCTCCGACGCCTATATTTGCACATGGGAAACACTGCAAATGACGAAAACCTTGAGCTGTGAGCGCTTTCAGCACCGGTATTGCTGCAGAAAAGGATAGGAAGGGTTGTGGCCTGTCAATCAACAACCACAGCCAACCTGGAGCTGTGGTTTCCGCAGCGTCGGACTGGCAAATGCAGCGACCAATGAGGGGTAGCAGAATCACTGTGTTCATCCTTGTGCTAGTGAGAGGCAGCGTACTTACATTGCAGACTAATGCTTTACAAAGCACTGTGATATGACGCATTGTTTTAAACTCAGGGTTGCGGAGTTGGAGGTAAAATGTCCGTTTCCGACCTTTGTGACGTACAATTTTTCAGCAACTAGTCATCAATGGAAATCATGGTCCACAGCAAGAATTCTCTGTGTTTCAGTAAGTTTCAAAAGAAATTGTACCAATTCAGCAGGCACGAGTTAGGATTCGTAGCTTGGGAATCCGATGTAAAAAATTATTTTCGTATCGGATAAAAAATCCGACTCCGACTATCCAAAAACTACCCACTCCGCAACCCTGATTAAACTGGTAGTGAGTCTTACTTGCAGTGATTACATTTTGGTACAGTACTGTATATGTTTTTATTCTAAACAGCGGAAAGTGAATGAACGAAACAAGACTTGGCGTCGTGCCTGTTTGGACAAGATTTTTTCTGTTGTCAGTATATTCACTTTTTATCTCATTGATAGATGGTGATTTTACTGTGTGTGCTGGCTTTAATACTACAGTAAACCTCGTTTAATCCGGATTCGATTTGACCGACGATTTTATCCGGATTAACCGAACCAAGGACTGAGATATGTGTTTACAATTGTCCATCAGACTAGTAACCGCCATATCCAGTTAGTTATGAGCAATTTTAAGTTCATAATTTCACATTACTTGGCTGTGAAGAAATCTGGGTTTTGGATTGACGCAGGTATTTCTGCGACTGGTCCATAAGCAGTCACTAAGAGGTAATATCCTTCAAACATCCTGCCGGGTACAGCGCACCCAGGGATAATGTTCTACACAAGCACACTCAATACTGACCAACAAACTGAAACCGTGGTGCGGCGGCGTGCCTTGAGCGTTACGTTCAACATGATAAGCCCTGCACGTGTGTGACGTGACGATCGTCTCTACGATTAGTGAAATGTTTCGCGCAGTTGCAGGGGTTGTTATGATAATTCTATACGCTCGTTGGTGATCGCGAGCACGCTTGTGTTGCGTCTGAAAGCTGCCGAATCTTTCCTAGAGACAAAAATCCGGATTACGAGATGTGAAAAGAGCAGATTTTATCCGGTTTTGGCGAAGATCCGAATTAACCGAGGTTTACTGTACAAGAGTTTTAAAATTCTCTCTGATGTGATGTTACATGTGGAGTTGGTATGGATTTGCAATGCAAGGTGATTTCAGGTTTGATTGTTGGAGATTGTATCGGCTGTATCGCAGAACGCGCCTTGAGCATATGCTTGACTTGATGTCTTCTCAGTCTCAGATCAGGGTTATCGTAGAATAGAATATTATTTTAGAGTAGGCCTACTGTTGTGAATTGCATCCGAATTGAAACCGGTTTTAAAAGTCAAGCTCAAATTCGTGCTTGAGTTCAAATCTCAAGTAAATACCACTATCGCCGAAAAATAAGCCTGACTCAAATTCTGCCAGGGGTGCCGGGACAGCGGTAGGGCAGTTAAAGAGTTGAGGGTAATGGAAACATAAGTTTCAGCAACAATGGTGAGCTCAGAAATTATAGAAAACCATTCTTAATTTTCTGGGTGCGCAAATAGCTGCAATAAATTCGTTTTAAGTCGATCTTGATAATCATGAAAGTGCCTATGATACTGTTTTGAAAAGTCACCTCCGCCCCCGTTGTCCCCCCTTCTGAAACGGCAGGTGCAATACCCCGGCTCTTACACTTGGCGTCACTGAATACTGCTACTGCCCTACGATTTAATTTTAAAGCATGTAGTAACACTCCATGTGTCAGCAAATCTTGAAGTATGGCCACTTGCACTTAACCTTTGAACACAAATGCAAGTTCACGCAAATGGTAATCGATCGCAGCATAGGTCTATTAGTGAGTGACGTCCAATGGCTGTATTAAATAGTTCCAAGAATAACAATTGCCTGTCCAAAGTGATAAGACACTCCTTTCCCTAGTATGAATGTGTGGCATTGGCATGATCGACTGTGGTTGTTTATGTTCTTGACATATTGAGTGAATGCGACAATTGCAGTTGGTAAATTGTGACATTATTCTAAGACCACCAGCGTGGTGCTTAAACGTGCTTTTTCACAGAATGACTGTGAAGGCAATGTTATGTGTGTGAGGTAAGGGCAGACTGCAGTGGATCAGCAAACAACGAGCTGAATGTCGTTACTCGCGTCAGGTTAATACTTTATGTACATCATTAACTTTACAATTGGTTCGTAGAAAGGGAGACGTCAT
>Ga0210059_1007126_pt1 | contig 17825 bp, 10 predicted proteins | sample Ectturendosymbi2_FD_188042 | JGI IMG/M metagenome (GOLD analysis project Ga0210059, IMG submission 188042) | Ecteinascidia turbinata endosymbiont from Florida, USA - Sample 2 (SPAdes) (version 2) | ecosystem: Host-associated > Tunicates > Ascidians > Unclassified | place: Key West, Florida... | reverse complement strand
TCACACTGCACAAGAGTCAGGTTCACAGTTGTAGTGTCATGCAGTGACGAGCTTGCAGTTCACTCATGTCCCCTCCTTTGCCTGCAGAGGCGGGTTGTGAATGTGGCGAGCGGATTGTTCTACTGTTGGTCTTTATTGCGTAACAATAACATGGCAACAAATCTGCAAAGGTTCACTTTGTATTACGGTGGCAGGCGTTTTGTTGCATGAGACTGTTGAACGCAGACATCTTGGCAAGTCATGCAGCGAGACAGTGACATGCTGATAGCGGTAAGCCACGCACATTTATACTTTGTAAAAAGAAGCATTAGTAAGTCTATATAGCAATGCTTCCATAATTTTGAAAAATACAATATTAGGGGAGTGTGACCAATGTGTTTGAGTGTCAAACTACATTTGTGCAGGATTCTTTTCATGCAGTATAAAATTACGTGGCTTGTTGCAGTAGAATACATCTATGCAAAGCTTGTGGGAATACGTCATTGTTAAGGTTTAGTTCTGACATCTGAGTGAATACTGACTGCAAAGCTATATTTGCTGTGGCGAGTTTTCATAATTCATCTGGTAAATTTTGCGAAACCTGCGTGGTGTTCCAATTGTAGTAAGTTTGTCCGTATTCGTGTCAACATACAAGGCTACTTAATTGTCCGGTTTTAAGTGCAGCAAGCTTTTATTGATCGTTTTAGACGAGATCCCAGACGTTTTCAGCTCTTGTTTCTAAGTCAGGGTTTCTCAAATGGGGCCCTCTCTCCCCCTTGGGAGCCACGGAAGCTGTTCTCTGGGGGCACGTACAGAGGCCGAGCAGGGGCCACGAGCAGAGGCAGAGGCCGAAACCAAGTATTTTTATTGTATAGCAGGGGGCCGCAAGTGTTGAGAGTCTTTTGAAGGGCGCCATGGCTCATGAAAGTTTGAGAACCACTGTTCTAAGTGATATTGACGAGCCTTGGTAGCTGATCCCGCAACCAGGGGAGAGCAACCGTGTAATTCCCCGTTGAAATTTTCAAAAACATGTTCAGTTGTTAGTTCAGTTGAATATATCAGCTGGTTGCAGCCCTGCTTGCTAAGTAAAATAAAGTTATAATTTGTGGTTTCGTTGAAAGCCATGGCAATCCAATGCTTCTTTCTTTACCGATCATTGCAATGCTCACTTGAAAAGAAATGCCCTGCGTTGAAAATCTGTAGATAGCGTACTGGGTAAAGTGTCATAATGCTAATATACCTGGCTATTGCTGACAACGAAGCGTTTGTTTTGTGATTATTACCGTAATATGGGGCATTTTCTTTGTAGTGTAGAAAGGACAAAGCCTTCTGGGAACGAATATTTGCATTGCATCGTCAGCAATGTTGCCTGTAAGGTGCGCAAATACTCAGGACCACCAGAACTGTTGCGCAGTGAAATTTCAATCTCGCGCACTTGCAACATTTCAAAGCAATGGAAATTCCACCGAAAATAAGGAGCTATTTGAATGAAATGTGTATTTTGTTCGTATTTTGATAAGATTGTATATTTATTATACAATTCACAAAGTTTGTAATTCATTGAAAACTCCACTTACTCAATCCTAAAATATCGTGCTCACTAAATCAAATATTTGCTCAGTGTAAAATTATTTTAGAGGGAACACTGATCGTCAGCAATTTGTAAATGATGAATAAAATGCCGACGTTGCCCTCACTGGATAAAGCTCTGCGCACGCCCATGAATAATCGTGCTTTCTCGCTTTCGTTTTTTCGTTACTTTCGTGCTTTCACTCATTACGAATTGTTTGTTTCTTTCCGTTCTCTTAATTTCGGTTGCAAAATAAACACAATCGACCCGCATCTTGTTATTATTTCATCAAAATTACCTGCAATAACAAATGTTATACACAAATTACCATGGGTGTTGCGCACTATTCCAAACAACAATTAAAAACTACAGGGATTCCCATTTCAAGAGCACTGATCTAAACCGCATCCTAGTGACCACCCTCACTTGCTGCAACATACAAGTTAAACAGCGTTACTGCACTATGCTGGCTACTGCCACCGGTAATTGTGCTGTAACAAACGTAACCTACAATGTGAATAAGTATTATGTTGTCACGTGAACTTTTTATCTCGAGTCCTCGATGTACCTGAGCCGATGTCAGTGGCTACGTCAGATCGCTGTTATGTGCCACATTGCTTGTTGGTTCCGTAGCGTTGCAGTGTCAAGTTTTATGACTAAAACTTCTTAAACCAACCTTAAACTTGTTTCCTCGTAAATGTAAGTATGCAAAAGTGATTGATTTACGCATTATGGTGCTGTGAAGTATTGGGTTCATGTAAATCGACATCGCATCCCCCCCACCAAATTAGCCAGTGTCCGCTACTGCACGTGACATGTTGGAAACAGATTGCTGAATTTTCTAGAGGCATTGCGCATTACAGTTTGTTCAGTCATGTGACAAGTTAAAACGCAGTGAATGTTGCAGACATTAGTTTATATGAGTGCTGTTTGCCATTGTGCCGGTCAGACACAACTTTACATGAACTACCTGGGAGAGATTCACCACGAGCACCAAGAGTAGCATCCTGGATATGAGCGTATACCAATCAAGGGGTTGTGATAGAGTGATCTCGCCAAATTACAGTAGTTATAATACTTACTTGGACCTCAGTACTTGCGTATTTTCGGGGACGTGTTGCAATTGGGCTTTTGAAGCAGGCGAGCTATCTTTTTCGTGTAAAAAAACTGCCGGACGCGATAGAGTGTACTGTTTACGGTTACACTTTATTTACGGTTAAACTGTACTTGTACCGTAAATTTATTTTTGTGACATGACTCGTTCTTATTTTGGGGGGGCAAGTTTTTGGAGTGTTCAAAATATACTTATGTGTGACTGCATATTTTTTCAGGCACTTCGGCTTTTTCAGGTTGAGGAACAACTTTTGTAATGAAAACAGAAAAATAGGATGAAGTCTGTATTCCCTCCGTTGAAATTGGAAGCCCTCCTACTAAACGCTTGCTGCAAAACAAAAGAAGAGGAAATGGATTATTGTCTACACTACATGATTACGTAGGTTTCGCTCAAAAGTTGAGAAGTTAAATAGATATCCGCCTGCCCAGCGTCTTTTCTACTCAACCAGGTATGGCAAACGTGCAGTTAATAGGAACTTTTAAATCGCCTTAAAAAATAGTATCCCGAATATCCGAATAAACCCAATTATTTATTTCAGTTACGCCAACAGCAGCTGTTTACAAGAAAATGGCTAATTCGTCACATCAGCATCTAATGTATTCAACCTAGAACAAGAAGCTAGTGGTAGCATCGTTGTAGATCTCAAGCACATTCAATGTGTTGAAAGTGAAACGTCCACATACACAGGCATACCGCGGTTGACATGAGTGTAGTAGCAGGCAAGCTTTTTGGTGTTCAAACGATAGTTTGCTCAAATTTCACCCAATTTGCCCTAAACAATTTTATGCGATTAACTTACCTTACAAATGTTCTGTAGCTGTTGGTACATTAAACACTGTAGATAAATTAAAACAAAAGCTTACTGTACCTGCCTGGGATAAGAATGCAATAATTAATCATTTTTGCTAACTTTCAAGTGATTCATTCACTTACCAATTCTCACAAACTCAAATACGAATTTACTGGAAATATTTTGCTGATTTTATGTACATATCTGATATGTTTTTATTATGCAATTAACTTTTACTCATACATTCGTTAACAAAAAAGTGAAATTTTATTTATATTGTTAGTAAATACTGAAACGTCTGTACCCATATTTTTTGCGATTTTGCACAGACTTTCAAAAATTCAAACTTTTTGATGGCGTGCTTACACCACTGACGATTGACATGAAAAGATATTTTCGCTACCAAACCACGGCTATCGCCGTCCGTAGTTGTAACCACGTAGGTAACAAGAGACGAAGAACGCCGTCAGATGACAATAAATCTGTCTACAGGGGGCCAGAGCATATGCTTCTTACAAATCAACGTAGATTCTCACAACTCTTAACACTCGCTTACAACAGTGTCTGCCTCCATTGTAAAATGGATTAGAGTTGTAGCACGTTTTTGCTATTGCAAGAATTAGTCAAAATTTAGAAGGACAAGGCTGTGTCGACCAGCAGCCTTTTGTAATAAGTCTTCAGTGGGGCAGGATGGATTTTGACCAGGAATGGAAATTTCATAAATGATTTCGTTCTGAATAAAGAATTCACGCTAACTTGCATTTTAGGCTGTTTTGTCGCCGGTTGCAGGAGGTAAGTCGTTTTGTTGATCAAAATCCTGTGTCCCAAGCCAACCCAAGTTTTTGGGGCAAACTATTACATGAGCTTCTTCCCTTGTTTTTCGTGTATTTTATGTTGGTTTCTTTTTATTTACTGTACATCATGTTTTATCAAATGAACAAACAGGATGGAAAAAAACGCCAAGAACTTCGAAAAACCGCCTGGTCACTCGGCACATTCTGGCGATAAATCAGTCTGGCAACCAACTCGTTTTCGGCAGAACAAACGAAGTGGATGAAGTCAAGAAAATTTCTGTTACCAACTCTGTTGTGCAACGATGTGTAGATATATTCGCACATTTATGAAACAACTAGTTCAAAACCTATCAAAAGCCTCCCATTTCGGCATGCAATATGACAAAAGCTTTTAGCTGCGAATCTCAGCTCATGGTCTTCTGTAAAATTTCGGATGTAGAATCTTTCAGAGTAGCTGGTCATTGTTTAATCTGCTAAGCAGCTGGATAAAATGCACTGTTGTAGGGATTTACAACAAAATAAACGAGTTCCTTGTAAAGGAAGTTTTAAAGAAACATGCAAACCTGTTACAATGTATGACGACGAAGTCATGCGAGAAGGGAGGGATATAAAAGCAAATGGACTTACTCCAGGAGGCCTGTGAAATCAGTACAATCACCACAGAGAGGCATTACTTAGATAGAAATTTCAGACAAGCAGAGGTGCGCAAACAGGAAAAAAATGTGACGATGTTTCACGAGAAGTCGTGTATTTTTCAAATTCAATTCTAAAACGTGCGAAAGAACAAAGAGGTGCCTGGAAACTTTGAGATAAAATGGCCCTCACGAACAAGAACTTCCTACATTGAGAGGACTGGTCGGCGGCGTCAGTACCACCAGCGTAGGGATGTACCACCAGCGCAGAGGTTGATTTAGAAAGCAACTATTTGTACCTCCAGCGTGAGGATTTGATTTATAAAGCAACTGTTTGTACCTCCGTAGGGAGTTGATTTATTTTTATTTATTTATTTGTTTGTGAGCAGACACGAAGTCCATAGTATGAACACACATATTCTGCAGATTTAGAAAGCAACTCTTTGTACAGTTGCTTTCTGAAGTCATCCCTACGCTGGAGGTACAAACAGTTGCTTTATAAATCAACTCCCTACGCTGGAGGTACAAACAGTTGCATTATACATCAAATCCCTACGCTGGAGGTACAAACAGTTGTGTTGTGGGAACTATGTGCGCACAACACAACTTGAATGAAAGCATACATGAGGATAAAGTGAATGAAGTGATTGACCAGATATATGGAAATATAATGATGGAAATAAGCAAAGCCAAGGCACTTTGAGCAGAAAAGAAAGCGACCTTTGGCCCCAGACGATATGAAGCAGCTCAAAGCTCAAAATGGCTGTAGTTGCACTAATATCTATATTAGTTGGTGCACTAATAGCCAGAATAATACAATATCAATTAAAATCTTACAATGATATCATCAATGATAAATTGGAAACCCTTGAAAACAAATTTACGAAACAATTGAACCATGAACAAGACCAAATTGAAAAATTACAAGAACAAGAGTTGAAACTAGCCAATGCACTAGCAACATTAGCTAGAGAAACTAGCAACTTGGCAAACAGACAACAGAGATTTGAAAACTTTATCTTCTCGTTTAATCAACAATTATTGGAACAAAAAATAATAACTACAAGAAGATCTATTGAAATTAGAAAATTGATAACGAGTCAAAACGCGTATGAAACACAATGCGATATAGAAGAATATAATCCTCGAAAGTTAATCTTACAAGCATTAAAAAAAACTAAAGAAATATTCAAGCACTGAGAAATGATACGATTTATAGAAATCAAATACGACGGGGAATAACTATAAATACTGAAATATATAGAATAGTTCGACAGAATGCTAACAACTATACACAGTGGAACAAAGAACATCCACTCATAATACGTGATCAAAGTAACAGACAAAGGAACTTTGAAAATATGTTTAGACAACACCAAAATCAATTCGATACATCACAAGATATTAAGCAGTTAAATGACATATCAGAAATTACAATTAAACCGATACCAATTTATAACTTCACCAATAATTATGTACCAATACAGGTAACAGGTGTAAACCTCGGTGAAGGTATTGGAAATATTGTATCTGAAGTAACAGATGTAGGATAGAAAATAGTTGAAAAAGGAAGGAACCTTGCAACCACAGTTGTCAATACAGGATTAAATATTTTAAGTGAACCGATAAAAATTGTTGTAATAATTTACAGCATATTCGGAGGAATAATCCTACTCGTCGTTATTCTTAAATATAAAAAATTCTTCCTCCCAAGTACTGATAGAACTAATAAAATTGTAACAGATAAGCAAATGGAACCGCATATCTGGAAAAAGATAATAAAATAAACATATTTATTTTTCCAGATAATTTTGGAAACTACACAAGCGATAATACATTTAATAGCTACAATCATCATTTCACTCATTTTGATAAGCTTATGCCACAGAAAGAAAAAGTAAGCAATATACGAAAAAGCATACTTCGAACCAAATTCAATAAGTGTGCGTTTGCCAAGAGAATATCTTCAAATACCAGACATCGCACAGAAGACTCCACGAACGAACTCACCTCTAGATCTCTACGAAGACATGTATCCCATGGAAGAAAAAAACTATGAACAACAAAGTAACGATTCAATGTGCGTAAATTATTATTCTTCACCCTCGGAGGACCAAGGAAAATTGATGGAAGATCAATTTTTAAATGGGCCCCGGAGGAATGTTGTAGGAACTTCCTTACAACAAAATGATTTCAATAAACAAATCCACAAAGACAAAGCATACGAAACCATAGACAATACATATGAGGACTTAAGCATTGAAATGCCTAAAACACAAACCTTGTGAAAAGACATGAACGACCTCTGGACCTGGATGATATGAAAACATCAAAACAATGATGTAATGAAGTAGCTGAGAAAGTTATGGACGAAGAAAATAACCAAATATGGACATAAATTAGAATATAACCAATTATGGACACACAAAAGCTGACACAAACTAAAATAAAGAGTGAAGCAAGATTACCACACTAAGAGTCGCAACTACTGACTCGTGGAAAGCACAGAATTACGTCAAGCAACAAGCAACAAACAACCTGCAGTAAAACACCTGCTAACATAAACGAAGTAAAAAAGTGAACTTCCGAAGCGGGTATTACCCCAGGTAAATTACTTTCGAGAAGGCAACTTGTGGAAGAAACAAGATAATAAATAAAGTAAGAATTTAGTCAGTTTCATGACCAGAAATAAGAAAGAGATAAGTAACAAAGCTATAAAAGGCCACCAAAACCAGCCTTAGCCCAGACCATCTTCCACCTGGCCTCAGGAACACAAGACGAAGAACCAAGAAGAAGAAATCTCAGGCAAGGACGAATACTGCAATGACAGCACAGCTACCCACACCTATTGCTCAAGGCAAAAGAAAAAGACGTACACTGCAATGACAGCACCGTCACCCCCCACCTACTGCTCATTTTTAAATCTGTCTGAGGAGAGACACGTTTGCTAAAGGTCAGTCTTCATGAACGTCGGTGCTATGTCAGTTTGGCATACTGTGTTCGGCAAATGACAGAAGTACGAATGTTTGATGTCAGTTACAACGACGATTGATATGTTCTACGTCTGCTCAAGGGTACGTTGTGTAAAACTTCGATTTAAAGACAATATTAAAGAAGAACTATGCAAGTTGGAATTTTATAGACCACTCATTAATTACATATGAAACATAATGTTTAATTGAAGTAAAGACTTAAATGCGTGAAACGATTGTGTGTTCCGGGTAACAATCGGGTGTGTTAAACAAATTAGCTTTTGCAACAATGTACCTTGGTATGCGTATGAACCCATTTGAATAAAATACGGTACCTAAAGTATCTTTTGTCATGTCGCATGCATCCCAGACTAAACAGTATATGGCAAAGCAACGGATATAACAGTTGCTTTATACGTCAAATCCCTACGCTGGAGGTACAAACAGTTGCTTTCTAAATCAACTCCCTACGCTGGAGGTACAAACAGTTGCTTTCTAAATCAACCCCTACGCTGGAGGTACAATCCTGTGCTGGTGGTACCGACGCCGCTGACCTTTACTCCATTTAGACTTGCGTCTTGCTTGTACCGAAAGTTCTTTCCCGTGTTTTTGAACTTTTGAGTACAGCTGAGATTTTTATTCTGAAAAAGGAGTTCTCACATTCGTTAAGTTTCGTGAGATGTTCTGGTTTGCAAAACTGGCGCAAATACCAGAGAATTTTTTAAGCCAAGTTACCGTAAGTCTTCAAGTGAAAGGAAGTGATACATTTCAATTAATCATAGCAAAATCAATACCCTGAAGATTAAATTTCTACTTTGGTAAAAGTGTCGCGGCCCGTGCACCAGCCTGCAGTCTGACATGACTACCGAACGCAACGCGTGCGACACGTCTTATAAAACGGCCCGCTCACGATCCGCGTGCGCTCTCTTTTCTCGGAACCAGCAGAAGAAGAAAACGCAACGAGACAATGTAACTGAACGAGTCTTTCCTTGATTTTGCACGTTCCTTGTGTGAGAGCCAGCAAAAGATAAAACTGCATGTTTTCTGTGAAGGTGAAACCGCGAGTCTTCCTGCGAGATAACTAGTTCGAGATAAAAATGTGCTGAGCCGGGTTTCGTATCAACGTTTCCTCCTCGATATCTTGAGCTCATCGAGTCGTCGTTTTGCTTTCACGTAATACACCAACTGACGATATCCAACGTTTCTGTGGTTGCTTGGAAGGTGAGGTTAACTGGGAAGTCGGCAATCAAAAAAGAATCTCATTATCGCAATCGTGATCAGTGGCTGAGCCATGTCGCCACAAAAGAATGCGTAATTCAGAAATTTTATAGATTTTCTTTGTCTACGGCAGTGTAATGTTCAAAAAGGGTGTTGAAGATCACTGTTTTGAAAAATAACATCTCTAGCCTCATTTGTGGTCACTCAGACTTACTTAGCAATCATTTACATGTGCATTTTCCTGAAAGTAACGATGAGCTTCCGGAACGAAGCTTGTAAATACAATTTGATTAAGAACTGATGACGCCTGCTCAGCAGACGAAATATATACACTGATAAGATCATTGTGTCTGATCTTTAGCTGTGAAAGGATTCTTTTCGATAAATTGGGTTTCTTTATACATATTCTTGAGTACGAAAACTTTGCAGAATGTGCTGTTGCTGGCTTAGTTCAGAACAAAATGATAAAAAATGTAGACGTGGAGCCACTAAAGTCATGGTTTTATTAATTTTGGTTGTTTTTTTTACAGTCTACGAGCTTTGCTTTCTTTATGTGTGGTTGCTAGGTGATGTACGCGTTAACACATTTCAAAAATTATATTATGCTGTGTGAAAAGTGGTTCATTTAGATTCCAAAACAATCTGAGCAACTTCAAACCTTATTGCTGTTTTACTGTTTGTACTTTATTATAAATATTGGTAAGTACACCATTCTAAATCGTGGAATGGGCACCGACCAAGGTTAAAGAACAGCATTTAAAAGATTATTCTCAGGAGAGAAAGGTTGAACTATTTTAAGGCGAGCAAGGTTGAAATGCACTATTTTAAGGAAGTAACGCATTAACTTTACAAATGTTCCTCTTTCCGCACAGTGGCGTATCCAGCCCAAAATTTTGGGGTTAGGCCAAAATGTTTGACATTTGCCGAGTGTAGTTACACGTAACCCGTCGTCGTGCCTAGATGTAGGCTTTATTACACTCAAATCAGAGGCGAACGTAAAAAGCAGGCAGCATGAATACAACGGCAGCGATTAAGAAACGGTGCACATCATTCAGCAAGTAAGTAGAAAATGACTACGTTCAGAAACAACGGGCCACAGTTGCAGTAGCAATCAGGCAAGATTGCTCAAGGGCCCAAGCGCAATTTACGAGCGAAGCAAAGTAACATATCACCACACCGAGCAACAGTGTGTTTGTTTGGGACGCCACTTCTCAAAGCACAAAATGACTAGGAACCGCATTTACTCGATTTCACTGGTCAACACAATTTCTTTCTGGGATGAAAGTAACCACCCTTTACTAATTTTGGAGCGAGGAATCCGAAAATTAGTCTTTAAATTGTCAGTTAGCTCTAGTTTTCAAGATATGGACACCAGCAATATATGCTGGGGAGACATGTAACCCCCTGGAATTCTGAATCAACTACCTGTGTATCTCTTTCAAAGGGCCCAAAGACATTTTGAAAACAACCACTGCGTTACCTTTTTAATAACCACATGTTTCTAAGGCCTGTGGTGACAGTTACATTTGACCCCCCTTAACATATCATTTGACACCCCTTTCTAGGGGATTTAGATTTGCCGAAAGTTGAAGCTGAACTATTGGCTTGAAGACTAAAACAATGGAATTTGCTTCAAAGTGGTGTCAATATTTGCAGTTTTCGAACACCTCAACAGTCTTTGGCCCAGGTTTTTAGCATGAAAGGGGGGCTTGTATATTGTACAGATGTTGATGGCATTATGCAAGAATTGGGGTACTACCACAGATCACAAGAATGGAGACTGTTCATTGATTCGTCCAAACTAAGTCTAAAAGCTGTGTTGCTGTACAATGTTAATATGTTGCCATCAATTCCCGTTGGATATGCAGCCCATACGAACGAGACATACGAAAATATGAAGCAGCATTTACAGTGCATAAATTACGAACCGTACTGCTGGCAACTGTGTGGTGACTTCAAAGTAATTGCAATGCTACTGGGATTTCAGCCTGGTTTTACAAAGTATTGCTGTTTTTTTGTGTGAACGGGACAGTCGTGCAAGACATGAACATTACCTTATACAGGACTGGTCAAAAAGAGGCACTTTGAAAACAGGTACAATAAATGTGAAGTACACTCCACTCGTTGAAGCATCAAAGATCTTATTTCCCCCTTTGCATATTAAACTGGCCTAATGAAAAGATTTGTAAAAGCGAGGAATCAGCATGGAGCAGCTTTCCAGTACATTTCCAAAAAGTTTCCTGTATTAAGCCAAGCAAAGCTCAAAGAAAGTGTCTTCTTTGAACCCCAAATCAACAAGCTATTAAAAGATGAAGACTTTGATCACAGCTTATCTGGAACAGATAATGTTGCCTAGAATGCATGTCAAGATGTGGCACACCTTTCTTGGAAATGCAAAAGCTCCAAATTATACTGAACTTGTGGAACACATGATAGATTCCTACAAAAATATGGGGTGCAGCATTACTTTGAAAATATACTTCTTACATTCGTTCTTAAATTTTTTCCTTCAAACTGTGGTGACATAGGTGAAAAACATGGGGAGCTTTTCCACCAGGATATTGCAGTCATGGAAAAACGGTACCAAGGAAGATGGAGCCCATCAATGTTAGTTGATTACTGTTGGACTTTTGCTCGAGATCAACCGGACTTGTCTTACAGCAATAAAGCTAAAAGAAAGTGATTGTGAACATGCACGTTTCTGCTGTTGCATTAGCATTAATGTATGCATTTGTACAACAATAAAAATTGAAAATATTCAAAAAACGAGAGCTAATCGAAGTTTTTTATTGTCATATTCGGATTCAGCGCCCAAAAATGTATAAGAAATGACTATTTCCATAAAAAAAAAAATTTTTTGAAATTTTGTTGACCTGTGATTAGCCGCCCTTGATTGTCAACCGCACGACATATTGTTAAAAAATTAATGTAAGTCGCTGTTGATTGTAAGACGCACTTGAACATACCCTAGGCTAGGTTATATAAACCTTCTGATATATATTCGCGTACTAGTACGTTTCGCCTTGAATTGACAACCCTCGTAAAGATGCTTCACCACTACAACTGCCTTCTGTTCATAATAATCCCTCCGGTGACGGATGTGCACGTGATTCCGAAGAGAACAGAATGCGAAAAGAGAGTTTGGCCGACAAAACGTAGCCAAGGAAAGATTGGGCGTCATTTGGACCTTTCGATAAGATAAGGTAAAGAAATAAAAATGCAACGATCCCGCGACTACCAGATGCATGAAACGATGAAAAAAACTTATAAACCGCGGCTTACAATCGAATAAATACGGTATGTTAAAAACTTGGGGAGGGCATGACCAGGGAATGATTTAGGGAGCGCGGGACCCTAGGTCATCTTAGTTTTTGGGGCCCCACGCAAATGTGACCTATGTGGCCGTTTGTCTGAAAAACGTGCAAGTATGCCCATCAAAAATCTATCTTTTGTTGTGTCGACTTTGGTTCTACAATTGCGTTAGATCTTCAACAGAAATTTAAGCCTTTCCTACATTCTTCTAAAAAACAAATGGCATTGCAATGTTTACTTGGAATTTATAGCTCTTTCGTGTAGTTCAGAAGCATAGGCGTAGCCAGGGGGGGCCAAAGGGGCCATGCCCCCCCAAATTTTTGGAAAAAATAGACATTTTGTGCTTTGAGAAGCGTTTTTCCAAACAAAATAGTGTTATTCGCCTAAAATCAAACATTTTGGCCCCCCAAAATTTTTGGGCTGGCTACGCCACTCTTCAGAAGTTCTCTTAGTTAAATTTCCGTTATTTCTAGCGTTTTTATTAGGTTTGATTTTCGGATATACCGTATATATTATCATGCGGGACCGTGTTGCTGCCCTCGAAAATATCGTCTAGCTGTGGATCTGATCATCTGTACGTAAACGCCTTTTTTATAGTAATAATAACCACATGTTTCATGAACCAAACAAGCACAATCCATTCAATAGACACAGGGCTCATATATGCCGTTTTGAAGTTGTCATTTTCCAAGCAATACAAAATATAGTGTTTTAATCCTCTATCTATCCCATAGGCCGATGGTAAACAGCATGAAGACAAGTTTGGCACAGCAGCAAAGTATTGTCTCAAGACATTCAGTTAACCATATGAAGTAAACCCAATGCAGACACGTTTTTCCAAGTAAAGCTCATGAGAAACTGTTCTAGCTGATTTAACTAACATATAGAGTTTCAACAAGCAACCTCTGTTTGCGGGAAATCTTGTAAAAACCACCAAACGTAGGATCCAATGCTGACAATATTGCTTTTCATCCGAGTTTTGCAGTGTCTGGCGGTTCTTGCGTTGTTGCGAGCTTTTTGGCAGTGGAAAACTAAACATCCATTAAGCACCATTTTTTTCTTTTTCATTCTTTTTCCGTAACCGCTTTCATACAGACGGCCTGCATCTCTCTCACGCCCAGATGCACAGTATTGTCGCATTGTTAGTTTATTGGTAAGAGTCTAGAGTAGATATTTGCATTTCCGCTCGTTTCAAGGAAAATTGTGAAGTTATGCCTCTGCGCAGTTTCGCAAATTTTTAGTTAATATTGAGCCGTTATAAGATAGAGCTGCGTGGACCCTAGGCCATGGCCTATTTGGCCTATGCCTAAATCCGTCACTGGGCATGGCCCCTTCGTCCCCCGTGGCTACGCATATATTTCCGCAAATAGTTGATCAATAATTGAAAACGCGGATATGAAGTAATCACTGAAACATAATGGGCTATGCTAGAGCAATTCTTGGCAAAGTTCTGGCAAAATTCTGCCATTATGTTCAAAACAATTTCTTAGTATGTTTTATTCGTTTCACTTGAAATTTTAAAGTGCACATCGTCAAAACAAATTGCCATCAAGGCGAAGTCTAATTAATTGATTCTGAGATTTGAAAATATGAATCATTAGCGATAATTTATTAGAACACCTAATGAGTTTAGTTGTAACGCAGTTTCAGCTTTGTCTTTGGCTGCTGAAGGTGTTTTGTACTTCATAGAGGAAAACGATTTTAATGTTACTTATATTGCAAATACCAGTGCTAACCTGAAAGATTTCGGCAAAGCTTAACCTTGAACTGAAAGGTTTTCCTTAATCACAATTTTTGTTGATAGCCAAACATTCTTCCATTAATAGTCATTCATACATAGCGCACTAGTCTTTAACTTACACTCAATAACAGTTTTCTAGTTTGAAACAAAATTGAAGAAAAAAAGAAAAACCACACATCACGGTTACACTCAATACAATTTAAGTTAACTGAAAGAAAAAAGAAAAACGCAACATCACGGCTACACTAATACAATTTATCCTAACCAAATTTGGGAAGTGGTGCATGACCATCACAAACATCCAGAAAACCAGTATTGACTCACGTTTGTACTTTCCTTCCACGGAATGGTGTAATTCTTTATCTGTTGCTCGGTTACGTTGTAGTACAATTTAGGGTGGTTGTCTATTGGCGGTAGAGCACACCTGTGAGTGGGAGTGGCTTCAAGAAACACTGATCCCACCATGTTGATTCCAGCTGGCATTGTGACAGTGTAAACAATCAAAACCAACAATAGTTGGTATCGGCCAAGATCGCCAATTGCTTTAAGTATCACATTGAAGTCCATTGTTGTTTCATCTTCGTCATTAATCAGTTTTTCTTTGTCACTGTCAGTCAGAAAATTTCTCTCTTCTGGATCTTTGGTCATTTTGTTCACTTTTTTTTGCAAAGCAATCTTCAGAACAGCTTATTTTTTACAAAAGTTAGTGTTTATTTATTTTGAATAAAGGCATGAACGTGCCTGGCGCTAAGTGGAAAATTTACAGTGTTCAGAATTTCCATGGAGTGCTTTTCACAAATTTAGCTTTCTATTTGTGAGAACAGGTTGTTACATAAATTACCGAGTGGAAACTACCCGATAATGATTAGCTGTGTGACTCCTCAGAATAAGACATTGGAGAATCTCTTCGAAATAAGGGTTTGTTAATATCTTAGGCAAGGCAACCAAACAAACGATCGGAAACCAAAACATAAAAATTAAAACCTGCTCAAAAGAATTTTTATGATTTTTTCGTACAGTGCACAGAGAGTTTGTTTTGAACTGTAGCCTACCACCAGCAAATATTATTGGCATGTTTTACAGAAAACCACACCGACTTGGCCAAAGTCAGTATTGCTAGGAATTTAAACTTGTTTGCCATGAAATTGCAAACGTAGAACACATCGCACGGTGGCCAAGGCACGCCTACTGAGCTTTGTGCCGCAAAGCTTGATGAGTGAGTTGAAATTTCTGACCTAAATCTCTGGTATAATCTGCATTATCTTCAGAGATGATTCACGGCCCATGCGTATGCAATGCTTTGATTGGCCCACGACTTCGTTATAAGTCATCTCAAACAGTTTCGTTTCGAAGATTTTTTGCATCTTTTTTGTAAGAAAACTAAGGCTTGTATTTGCAACGCAAGATTGGTTGTCACACTTGTTAATTCTCTATCTCAAGTCGGTAACTGCAAAATTTACAAAGAAGCACATTGCTTTCTGCGAAAGCATTTTTTCTACAAAAGCTGCAGAAAACAAAATAATTCCAGCTAATGAAAATTCAGCTCAGCTATTGTGTTTCCTTACAGATTTAGATTGAAAAATATTTCTAAAGCAACTGCTTACCATGGAGGTTTTTCGATGCAAACTGTCCTTAGGTTCTCCACCAGCTGAACAACTGCAGCTTACCGACGAGGGACAGCAACGAAACGATTGCAAAAGCAAATATTAACACAAACAAGCGGGCATTACAACATCGCAAACAGAAATTCATGTGACAACAGATATGCTGGTTGGAATGTTCGCAAATAAACAAGGTTTCTTAGTAGATTTATTTACCTACATCAAGTTCGCCGAGACGACAGATTGTACACTGTTCTTATAATTGTTGGCATTTGGTGAAATTGGCGATTTATTTCCAAATAACAATTTTTTACAAGTGCGCAGATGCATTAGAATCATATTAAACTAGATTGCAACCCTCCGCAGTATTTGTTATGCGCTGCAATCAGTTGATCCGTAAAGAATCGACTGCATGAAAAGATTGGAAAAGCAGCATTTGCTTAGTGTGATGGCGAACGCCATTTTGACTTCGTCATGGCGAGATGCCAGACAGGTCAACGTCTGCCCAAGCTTAAGTATACAGTACAAAGCGCTATAGGGACTCGCTCAGACGATGAAAAAGATAGAAAGTGCTAAGATCGGGAGATAATGAAGAGGTACTGTTTCTGTGAAATGTATGGCTGCAGTCACGATTTGCTGAAATTGTCTTAGATTAACATACTAATGCAATTCGCAAGTGCATGCTTTCGGCGAGTTTGTAACAAACGCACTGTGAGATCGTAACGGAACGAGTGTCTGAAACAGCTGTGTCCAACCGAAATGTCTTACTGGGCCAAAAGTCATGTCACTATCTTTATGAGGGCAGCACATTGAATGCCTTGTTTTCATTTTACCAAAGTTTAGTTAAAGTATTCGAATTCTAACTGCATCGATACAACTGCATGGTATTTCTAATCAGCCTCAAACTGTGATACTATATATGGGCAAATTTAGCGCGAGTGGAACAACAAGGGTAGTTTGAAATCAGTTTAGTGCAGAGAAACACATGAGCAGCAATCACAAAGGCAGAAATCAGTTTTGCGCAGAGGTGGGAACGTGGAAATCTACCAGTGCATAATACATAATAAACAGGCAAACGCCATTGCATCAAAAATGTCAAGTTTAAGATTATCAGAATAAAGACAGGTTGTCATTGTATCAAACAGACCCAATAAAGAAAAGCTAAAGCTTACTGGGTCGCACAATGCCTTTAACTAAGACGCATGCGCCCCGAGGGCCACGAGTCTGATACAAGTCGTCTACTATTTATGATCGCACAGCCCATCTTTGCCTTGAGAAACCGTAGAGCTTTCTTAACTGCCCTGCCATAATAAAAGCCTGTCTGGAGCCACACTGAAACAACCAAGTCTGACCCACAACAAGTGAATAACATAATGAGTTTTAATTCACAGCTCTCACGAGTACTTGCGGGGTTCCGCCCGTTCGCTGCTCTCTTGAATTAGTATCATCAGATAGACTGGAATGGGTTTGCAACTATGCATTTATGCAGCTATTCATTCATGCAACTATGCATTGTGCAACTCAGCATTCATGCTGTTGTGCAAACTATGCATTTATGCAATATTGAAACGATTCGTCACCCATGTTCCTAAAGGCCTAGCCACAGTAAATTTGGCGTCTTCATCGCGCGGCAGATGGCACGAAAATGGTCACGTGACCGTGCCTGACCTACCAACAACGAGAGAAAGGCAGGATGAGGTCGCACCAAACGACCTGAAGAGTCTGTAACGCCCTTGAAAGCTTTACAAACAGCAAGGATTTTGCATGCAAAGCTAATTCTTTTAGTTTTCTGGTCGTTAAGCACTTCTAAATTTCAGACACACAAATTGCCTTGACGGTATTGAAATCAACAGGACGTCTCATTGGATACGCCCATGGGCGTCCGCAGGGGGGAAAGCGGGCATTTCCCTCCCTGGAAATCGGGACTAAGAAGCAAAAATTTCGAGAAAACCTGAAATTAGCAGCTAAGTTCCTATTAATTCATTTAATTGTTGCAATGACACTTGTTGGTCTTTATTGTATGACAATAAAGAAGGCAAAAATCTTCAAACGCGCACTTCAAGTTACGGTAGTTGGCTTTTTCCGCAAGTAACCAGAGCTCT
>Ga0210059_1007125_pt1 | contig 17830 bp, 8 predicted proteins | sample Ectturendosymbi2_FD_188042 | JGI IMG/M metagenome (GOLD analysis project Ga0210059, IMG submission 188042) | Ecteinascidia turbinata endosymbiont from Florida, USA - Sample 2 (SPAdes) (version 2) | ecosystem: Host-associated > Tunicates > Ascidians > Unclassified | place: Key West, Florida... | reverse complement strand
CACTTTCGTGTAGTAAAGAAGAACATTGTGTTGAGCTTCGTTACAAAAAACTCTGAACAGGCCGTGATTCAAGGTTTGGCTTCTGACAAAGTTTACTGCACTCACAACAATCGACAACACATCTTTAAAATTTTCATGGCGTGTATGCCTAAAAATGCTGGTAGTTTGTACCCCCTGTTGCGGTGTTTGGTACCCCCAAGGGGTACGTGTACCCCCGGTTAAGAACCACTGGCATAGAGTCAATTGCCGCTATGTGATAAGTTCGATAAATATTCGTCCAAATTTTATGTCTTAATTATTCATGAAATTTAATTTTATTCAACTAATCAGATTCCGTGTTGACAACGTCAGTGTCTTCCAACGAGTTTCCATGAATCTCAATTTGACCGTTGGCCAAGCGTCATGCCAACCATTGTGTCGATATATTCAAAGCCTGCAAATATTAATGATACTTTTCCCGGCAGCCAAGAACGATTTCAGCCAAGGGCGTACGCATAGGGGGAGTTGGAGTTAAAACCTCCCCTTGAGCTTGATATTTTACAAAAAATTTATTACCTGCGCAAAGCAGATTAATTGTTTTCGCATACGTTTTGCTTGTTAAGCTGTCGACTTAATGCAAATACCATGGAATAAATTTGCGTATAAATTTCAAGGAACATCGTAAACGGGCCAATAAGTAATAATTAGGTTTTGGTGGGAACATGGGTTATCGTCTGCGTCCAGAAACCATCTCACCATATTTTGCAGACCTTTCGTCCACTACGCATAAGATTGTGTTCCACGATAGTTCACTTTATTCGAAACAATTGTCTATATATTATGTGCTATGACTGATCAGCGCAAGCGCTGACCGCATTGGCTACATTTCCAATTTCTCTAGCACAGGAGTTCCCAACCTGGGGTACATGTACCCCTGGGGGTACATTTGCTTATCCGAAGGGGTACATTTAAGGTTAGCAATAGAAGGTAAAAATATATTTACATTTTCTTTATTTTCAAATCTTTATACATATATCACTTAATATTATTTTCAAAAGTCATATGTATATTGTAAAATATATCTGAAAATCAGGAGAAAATATTTTGTCATAAGGAGTTTTAGGGGTACATGTTCATCTGTCAAAGTTCGGAAGGGGTGCATCGTTATCTGTTGAAATGCTGCAGGGGTACATGCTCATTTGTCGGAATGCTGAAGGGGTACATGGTAAGAAAAAGGTTGGGAACCCCTGCTCTAACATGATAGAACTGTTGCACGAGCTCAAAAACAGCAGTTGTTAACATAGAAGCATTCAGGCATTTGAGAATGTCTCAGTAGGGAAAAAGGAATGTACATAACAAAAATCGAAAGTTTTCTTGCGTATATTATGCGCATTCTCAATTCTTGTGTGGTTTAGCAAGATTCAATCTTGCAAACCGGGTGTACGACAGCCAGTCTAGCCGCACACCTACGCTCGACTGCTCGTATTCGACGAGACATTAGCGCAGCCTGATTTTGCAGTTGTAAATTGCTCTGACGCAGTGATGAGTGTGTTTTACTCGTCTATTTTAACGCGCAGCCTGATGTTTTTGCAGTTATGAACTGATGTGTCGTAGCGTTGAGTTTCTTTGCCTCCGATATCCTAACCTGGAGCGCTGATAGTTTATATTCAGTGCAATGACGCATACAAGAAGGGGAGTGCGCGTAGAAAAACATGCAATATTATGTCAACAAACTTCGCCAAAACGTTGGTTTGTAAACATGAATATGACGTCAAATCGTGACGTCACAAACAGCGCACACCAAATACAAATGACCACCATATGCCACTGAATGAACCCCCCCAGGAAAAATTTCTGCGTACGCCACTGATGTCAACAACTCCGTGTCATTGAACGCTTTTGCGTCGAAGGCAGCAAGAAGCGCAGTGATCGTGGGGCACTCTAGTAATGATTTGGAATATTTTATTGACGATACTTTTTTAGAGCTTCAATATCGTCATTTTCGGCTTTGCGCAAATTGATTAACGCTTTTCAATTTCATCCTCGTAACAACGGCAGAAGGGGCCTCACAAGTGGATTAGCCTAGAGCCTCGCATCAGCTAAATCCAGCCCTGCGCGTAGGGCATACGTTCTCTGTATTGTGCACACCTGTTTTAGTCGTGTGAAAGCACTTACCTGCCAAGCTCATGCTTCCTCTATTCTAAATCACGTCTTAAGCTGTTTATCACTTAAATTACTGCGTAATCTCCAAAACCTTTGCTTGACTACTCATTCACGTCAAACTTTGTTTATTGCGCAACTAAGTCAGGTTGTGTATTGCAGTAATTGGACAAAAACGTCTTAAATTTCCGCTTTAGGACTAGAAAGTCTGTCTTTTTGAAGTACAGTAGTTGGTGTAGTAGAATATGTATGTACGAATTGTAACAATACTTTTCAACGCAAAATTGTTTTTATATGAGATTAAAGACAGCCAAGTGCTGTTTTTGTGTAAAATGAAATTGAAAATTGTAAGAATTTTGACCTAGCATAGCTATCCATGAAAACCAGCCGCACTTTGCGACGAACAAGATTTTATTGAGTAGAGACATCTTTGCTGAAAATAGTCACACGTGACAAGTTTAGCTCGTATACCAGGGGTGGGGAACCTACTTACTACTGTACCACGGGTCGCATGAAATGTGCATTACCGCTGACGGGCCGCAAAATCAATTGAATTTATCCGAAAATTATATCTTTATCTAACTATGACGAAGAACCACTTCTCTTGACTTCTTGTCTAAGTACTGGTACCTGCTTATCATGGAATTTCTTTTTGACGCGATGTTGTAACATTTTGATGCGGGCCATATCAAATATTCACGCGGGCCGCAGGTCCTCCACCCCTGCCGTATACAATCCTGGTTTGGGGCACAAATGGTTGTTCAAAAATGTTGCTGCACAATTTTTACCCCAGTCACAAGTGCGCTGACAATGATGCGCAATGATGCGTACAAACGTGCTAATTCAATTCATTTTGGTCCAGGGGTTTAGCGTAAGCTTTCCATGCAAGCTGACAAGAGTATTGCTGTAGACCAGGTATCACCAAACGCTTAGCCCAAAGGGCCAGGTCACTGTGAGAACGGAGGATCGCGGGCTGGATATCCACTTTGTTCAACACAATACAGTCATTCAAACCGAATGGGGAAAAGAAACAATGCCCGGCGTTCAGCGCAATTTTTTATGGAACGCCGTCCGGTTTTCTGGAATCCTCAAACACTGTAGTCAAGCGCATCATTGTATTTTAACCTGCGTGTTCTTCACGCCTGTTGTTGTCGGCTCTCGTACTTCACTCTTACCTCTGAATGAATGTAAGTGTGGGGTTTTAAAGCCAAAACGTCAGTTTTAACAATTTTCTTGCCGCTCGTTTTGAGTCTTCTGCGTTTTTTGATCCTTTGAAGATGTCTGCCCAAGAGTATGTGCAATGATGCTCAGTACTGGATCAACACCACCTCATCTTCCGATAAATGCCCTTCAGTTGCGGAGATCCAACCTAATGTTGTGGAAATTAACAGAGCTGAGGTATCTTTCATTGTGCTCTCTTGTGTTTTGAAGAACATTCTCAACCTTTATCACAACTCTTATGACAAAGCTTAAGATTTGCTTGAATAACTCAGAATCGCGTGATTTTATAGACTTGTGAAACCTTTTGTGGTAATCTGCGCAAAATTGTGTTTTATCTTCGTATACACATTCTCTACCACGCCCAGATTCTTACTGATAGATTATTAAGCAAAATTTTTGCTTAAAATCCAGTGGAAAAAAGTTTGTAATTTTTATCTTAGCCTATGCGATAAGATACCTTCTTTGTGAACGCTAGCTCGTCTTGTTGCCATCTCAATCGAATACTATTGTTAATTTGGTTTCGAAAAAGTTTTGTTACTCTGGGCGCTTGTTTTGAATAGATTTTGTGGGACAATTTTCGCTTTGGTGCGAAAAAACTGTAAAGACGTCCCGGTTTCCTAATTCCTAATGCTACGTGTGAATGCAACAACTTTTCTGATGATGCCAGTTGCTATTAACTAGCGAGCGGATGGAATTCTGATTTCAATCGATATGCAGATGATGAATCTGACCTTCAGCGGCATTGAACTTCCAACGCAAACATTTTCGTATCAATGCGCGTTCTCGTCTGCTGACGGCAATGAAATAACGTCGGATCTGGTTGGATTTCCATCTGCACCACAGTGTTCATTCAAACCACCTTCGTGGTTGCGGCCATCAGTAAACTCAGGTACTGTGTTGTAGTAACTCTCCTGATTTAAGTACTTGTTTGTTGTATCAACCAGAACAGGTGATATGTAATAACGTCGTAGATAACGTTCGCAACGTGAGGCGCTCGAAAACAAGCATATAGCACGAGGTTTGAGTCTAGGACATGGTTTCTCAACCGGGGCCCTCGGCTCCCCTGGGGGCCACGGAGCGGTTCTCCGGGGACCTTGAGCAGAGGTCTTCACTAAATAGCTCTGCTGTGATATTGCACAACGCCAAACAAGGCTAAATATTTTTATTGATGAGCAGGGGCCACAAGTGTTGAGAGACTTTGGAAGGGGGCCACAAACCATGGAAGGTTGAGAACCACTGCGCTAGAACCAGGATTAAAACCCGGACCATGTCAGTAAGATAACTGTGAGACTACTGTACGTGTCTTCATGCACCTCGGACAGCTTAAGCACCGCACTTTCTTGGTATTGCAAAGTTTAAAACCACTCTGCTGATGAAAACATTTGAACAGCTTGCAAATTACAGCATGTACGGAAACCCTTTGTTTTAATCCTGCATAATCTCATAATCTCGTAAATCATCCTAGAAATTTGAAGTTATTTTGAAGCATAGTAAATGACACGAAGGATCGTAATTATCTGCCAATGCGTATATCGCTTCAGGCTACAAAGAGTGCCTTTAGTACAAAATCTAGTACGTTACACTGTTTGTTACGTTTTGAAAAACTTTCATCACACGAGTAAAATCGCCTGCCTGTATTTCAGAGGTGACATCCGTCAGGCTTTGGTTGGTGATCGTAGTCTGTGAAGTGGCTTAGGAATAATTTTCGCGCAATTCTACTTCTGCCACATACTGTAGTACTGATATTGTTTCGACCATTTTTCGTTTGTGATTATTCCAAAGATGATTTGAAGCATTGCTTCAATCCTTATTTTTGATATAAAGTTTCTGATTATATCAACGTAATTTTGTATTTCCAGATCACACGAATGTTACAGTGGTGATCAAGTATGGCAACAAAGTAATGACATCTACGAGGCAGCTCAAAGTTTACGATTGTGGACGCGTGAAGGAGCTACAATTAAATCAGAAGAAAATGTAAGTAAACGTAGTTATTTTTTGTCCGGCCGGCATCATAACAGCGAGTCGTCGAACAGGACACATGCAGTGTGCATCTCATCATTGTCGTTTTGTTCACTTCTGTAAAAAGACTTTGACACCATATCGAAATTCTTTAAAATTATTTGTCGAAACCGCTAGAAGCTTCATCTTTTGCCAAATTTGAATTCTAAAAAAAATTAGTTAGTATCGTAATTTCTTTCCTTATTAGTTCTACACTTGCATCCTGATACGTTATTTTCACGTTGCGCAATGGCGTTCTCGACAATTCGGAATAATTTTATTTGGTGATCAATCAATAGTTCACTTAGCACTCGCAGTCTATGCCAGCGGAATTTGTAAATAAGTTGCCATATGGTTGAAAATGAGGTTCATTGGTAAATAATATTTCTAGATGTACGTAGCACCATTCTTGAAACAAAACGAGCTTTTAGGCGATTTTCAGGTTGAACTAGTGTGAAATTTTAATCAGTAATAAGTTTGCAATCCTCAGTTTCTGTTTTCATTGTCTTGAGGGCAAATCCTTGTCGGAAAACGCTTGGTTTAATCAATTTCCTAATTATAGAGTGCAACCTAAATAAAGCTGTCAGTAGTATGCGCAGAACTGAAGGCGATTAATATAAACAGCCACTAGCGGAAACCATTCATCAAACTGCCGGTTTTTTCATGCTTGGTTGGAGATGTTGTAATCGATGGTGATTTTGTGTGGGAAGACCACTGTGTAACAACCGCTATGAACTCTTTAAAGTAAAATCTGCCGTTGGAAAGTTTCATGCTCACGGGTCCAAGTGTGTGCCTTGCACATGCCCTATGTGTATGTTTACACACGCGTCGTCACCTTAATTCTCCAGCAACAACTAACTTAAAAGCACGGTCGAAAAGAACTGCTTCACTCGCTGACGACATCTATGCCAGCTCATAAGTCGAACTTCAGAGTTTCAAACTATGACTGAAGGAACGCTTTTTTGGTGTAGAATGGCACTGCGTCGAATCAAGCACAGCAACAATAAGTTATATATATAATGTTGCGAGCTTTGCCAAGTAATGTAAAGTCGTCAACCACAGCGTTGAATAAATTGCACAATTTTGCGCACTGTATTTGCTGCACGTTGTGTTTGGAAGTATGAGGTTTAGACCTTGAAATCATTTTACATTTCAAGATAAACTACATGCTTATTGCGTTGCTACATACCATTAAATCTTGTTCGTCCGAGAAATATGATTGAGTTGTCAGGACGGTAAGAAACATGATGAAGCATTGACACAACTCACTGAGTAGCAACTAAGTCGCCTCCTGCACGAGTGTGCTTTTGTGATGCCGTAAACGCCACAGTCTGGCACTCAGGGGACACAGTGAATATCCTTGTGTATTCCAAGTTATTTCCTTGTCTTTCGCAGCTAATACGTTGGAGTGTAATTGTCTTCTTAAGAAATGTGAAAAAAGTCTCAAAAAGTCAGTCTCACTGCCAGTGTTCCCTCTAAGAAAATTTTGCACTGAGCAAATGATTGTTTCAGTGCGCTTGCAATTGCGCAACCATGTAGACACACAAACAGTGAAGCTTGCAAGCATTACAAGGGCTGTGCAATATATATACGATATTAAATTTGGATTGTTATACGTGCGCGAGAATGAAATTTCACTGCGCAATTGGCATGATGGTACTGCGCAGTAGCGCACCTTAGAGAAAACACTGCTCACTGCGAGAAGGCGAGACGTCTGATTGCAATGGACGTAGAGATGGCCATTATTTTCCACAAAGATAATACAGCGAAAAAACATGCTGCAAATAAAATTTAAACTGCGTTACTTAGGGTTCAGTTTCAACTTGCAGCAAGAATAACGCAAACATTTACTTGGTTCGGCCAGCTCAGTGGTACAACGGTGGAAGTCTTGCTTCCACTTGCCCTTGTAGACAAAGCTCGATAACCGGCATGGTCGTATCGAAGACGGGTATGCTGGCGCCTCGCTGAACAAACTCGTGCAGAAACCCTTCTACGCGCGATGTTGTGACATTACAAGACTGCAGGCACGTCATCCCTCGCAAAACCATGCGTCAAACGTTGTTTCCCGACGTTTTACACCGTGGCACACGACTGCATAGAACGTAAGGGTCTGATTGTTCCAATGTGCTGCTGTTGTGTTTTTTAACACTAGGAATTGGCATAGTTTTGAGTACCTTTAACAGTAGCAACACATGGCCGTAATATTCATAATTCTTTGTATTTTATAAGGTGTTTTACTTGCTGAAAAACGAATAGTAAAAGCATAACGACAATAGAAACAATTTTTGAGCGCTAAACATTCGGTTGACGTTTCATTTAAAAGTCCAATGCATGTTTTACTACTATTGTGCAAACAGTAGTTCTACTGTAGACTTCTTCAAAGCTTGGTAAAAACTAAAATGTATTTTTGGGTACGAAATTCAAAATGTAATGAGAACTCACTTGGAAAAGTCGGTTTAGAGTAGTTTGTATCGTCTCATTTCTAAAGTTTACAAAATTTATTTATTCGTAAAGTTACAGAAATTTCGCTCATGGTGTCGTGAAAAAATCACAAAGCCATGGTGGAAAACTACGGAACCATAGACCTGTAAATACTTACCCAGCGAGCCTGATCAGCCTCGAAATTGTGCGAAAATGGATCGCGACTAATTTTTTTCACATCTTCTGAAAACTGCTTATTTACGTAGGAACTTTTAGCTCCTATTTCATTCAGTTTTATGGGACAATTTCTTCCGTGCATGGGAATCCGCACAAACGTTTTCGTGGTGAATACCTGGCGATATTAGAACTGTGCTACGATAGGGTACAATTTTAATTTTCTGTGCTGTAGTTAGTTACGAAGCGATAGTAACAAATCTAACATTTGCTCTCATTCCGTAACATTTCACGGATTTTGACGGTTTATTAATGGAGTGGGACTTGCACTGTGGACACGCGTCCTTGGTAGAGTTTAAGCGGCCTTCCGTTTGCAGCAATCGTGTCGACATCATGTTGCAAATAGTGTGACGTAGTAGTTTTATTCGCGGCTGCATCACAGAGGGGCGTAAACAAGCTATCTCATACCTGTTAGCATTAGCGTAGCCCGACCAAAATTATTTGGGGCCAAATCTTTTCACTTTAAGCGAGCAACAGTATCTTGTTTGGGACACCGCCTCTCAAAGCACGACATGACAAGATATGCTATAAATTTGTGTGGGGCATAGCCCCCCTGTCTACGGTTTGTTTTCCAAAGATCCTGAAGCAATGCAAGCGTAGCTTTCGAAATTCTGCAGTCTTAAAATCGCAATCGATGGAAAAAAGTCAAGCAAACACATCTCCAACGCATGCGTAGAACCCATTTGTTTTCTGACTTCATCATGGAAATGAACAAGTATTCTCTTTTTATTGTGTCTGTACTACGCCGACAATATTCATAAAATCTTTCATAGGTTTCGAAATGTATGCGTATATTTTCAAGCTACGCATCGCAGGAATTTTATTATGGCGTCCACATAAACGTGGTGAGAGGTGTTGACCATAAGTACTCAGGTGCAATAGTCAGTAAGTGCCAAGAAGTTTGCTATATTCGCGATAAGCAATTCATGCATTTCAAGAAGTAAGGACAAGTTAAAGGTCCTAAAAACCGCGTATTTCATTTTCTGCAACTAGTATCATGGCCATTTTAATGAGGGTAAATGCCTGATTTGTCTCCCTTTCTGTTCTTGCCCGTGCTTTCATTGTACTTTCTGTGCCCACGATGGCACGTATTAGAAAACTAAGGGAACTGCGACTCTACGAATGTATTTGTTTTTTGATAACACTTTTGATTTACTCATTACCTGCGTCACGGCGACTTTAGGTAAAGATGTTTGAAAGACTACTGAATGGTTTTAGCCAAAAGGTAGTCTCAAACCTTGCTCTTCACTTGACGAGGCTGTAAAGGTTGAAACGGTGCCGTTTAGAAAAGCTTTTTAATCACTCTTTGTACTCTATTGTAGAAGTGTTCATACCGTTGTTCCGTATCCATTAAACTCTATGCTAGCAAGACTCAACGTTTATCTTCATGTTTGGATTTGATCTGGTATAAAACGCTTGGCAGATTTTGTCGTGATTGTGTTCCTCTAAGTTAAGTGAATAGAACCAGATTTGCGTAGTTTTGGAATTGTCAATTTCAGTGTGCGCAGTTGGCACAGTCGTCGCCAGCAGGCGGTGTTTCGGGAATCTCTTGCTATTGGCTCCCTCATTTGATATTTAACGTTGTGGTATTACATAATCGAATATTTTAAAGGTTTCTTGTCAATATGGTTATGGAAACGGATAATGATTCCCTTTTCTTCAGCGGTTATCGCTGAAAATTCGAAAGGAGTATGGGAAAATAATGGGAAATTTTTCTTTGTTTCTCGCTGTCATCCCCAAAATATTTTTCTCACTGCTGGGTTTGGACCACATTTATGAATGTGGCCTTCCCCAGCAACAAAAGCCTGGCACAGACCTACTGTATTTATATGGAGTGGAGCGGTTTCAGACACATATCAGGTTAACTTGTTTTGCATGAAATTTGTGCTCTAGCGAGATGTTGAAATGGAAACATTTTTCTCACATGTCATGGAAGGCATGCTGCACAATCTGGCACATACCGCGTACCCTTTGGTTAACGCAGGGGTGGGTGTTTTATGGGCGTTCTAAACTCAGCTGGAATTTTACAAGTTTTACATTTGACACCTTGAATGGTTATGTTTGGAATTTGATACAAGTGAAAATCCACGAAGAAACCTAATTGCTTCTTGCACGAATTGATTTCATTTGTCCCAAGTAAATGTTTTCCCAGCCAAAAGCATTACCTGCGACAAAAGTGAAGAACAAAGAAAAGGGGTTTGTTTTTCGTTGTGTCATCTTTACAGCACTGCTCTCGTAGCATCAAATCGCGTTGGGGAAACATCATGTGGTCAATCATTGCGCCTTCTGCGAAGCAAGCGCTGTTATTGAATTGCATCACCGATCGTTCTGGCGGTTTCCGGTTGTGATGGGCGTAATGCGCATGCAGAACACGTTTGTGACAAATGTTTGCATGCGCTGCAGCGACTGATGTAAGGATTGCTTTTCGCAGGTGCTCGTCATGCCTTGCCAGCGAGTGGAACTGCAGCTGGTGTCTCGACGCCAACTCTTGCACTTCAGCTAACTGTCCGGCAGGAACTGTCACCGACGCTTCCCTTTGTCCACGTGCTGTGGGTTTAGATCCACCTGTGGCAAAAGTCGCTTACGGAACAAGGCGTAGCTTCAACATCAACGTCGTTAATCTGCCTTTGGTAAGACGCCAACTTCAATGCACCTTTCTGTATTATTATAAACACCCATCTTTCTGTTTTTTCCACCGCATACATTTTTTGATTTTTTACGTAAACAATTTCCAGAAAAATATTGCCGAATAAAAGTCGTTCGTTTTGATTGAAATGTATGGAAAACTAGGATTAAAATGAGCCAAAATTTCCGTATATGCCAAAAGAATTCCGTTGGGGGTAGAACTTGCTTCAACGTTTTTTAGATGAAAACTGCAACATTTTAGAATAACGGCCTGGTTGCTGATTTCGTAGAACAGGCAGTTGTTTCAGTGCTTCTGTAGTTACTCAGTTGTATGTCTTCAGAAAACTGCATGGTGTTTAATATTATGTGATAAAAAATGACCAATAAGTCCAAACATGAAAATGGAAGAACATAATAAATCCCAAACAGGTACAACGCAGTGAGAGAACAAAAACGCCCGTTTAAAATTAAGTTTATTTTCCTGCGTGTGATTTATACTGGAAAAACGGTTTTTCTTGTTCCCGATCATTTTGTGCTTTGTGTGTTTTATCGATATATTTTCGAACGCTTCTCAAGGTTGTAAACCTTGTTCAAAAACCTGCTTCGATGCATTGTTTGTACTACAATTTTGAAATGTTTCATGTTTGGGCTGTTTAGTCAAAAATGTTGAAGCAGAATGCTTAAATAATCTTAGCTGAGTTTCTGACATGTAATTTCTAGCTTTTATGACATAAAATTCATGACATTTATTATGGTGATGGCATTACTGCGTGAGATCTAGATCAAGCAACGGCATCAGTAAGTCCTCATTAAAGTAGAACCTTTTTCTGAACTTCCAGGCCAGTTCAGTTTCCACTGTACTCATATGGCATTGACACGCCCTTTTGTTGATTGGACCCGTTACATCCGGTGAAGTTTTTGGAACTGCTTTGGTGTTGGTGCATTTCTGGTGAAACAGGAACAAATAAAAAAAAACTCTTAATGAAACAACTTTTGTCTATGGGCAAGTTGAGCACAAAGCACATCAGAGATTGACGTTACGGTTTGTGAAGTCCTTTATGGCTTCGACTGGCGTATTTCGCAACGTTTTTGAGAGAATTCGATCGGCAAAACAATGTTATCGAGTCACAAAATTGATCCGACGCGCTTATCCTGTTTTAAACTTAACCGCTGGAAGTTGGGCGAGGCAACAGTACCATCTTGCGTATAGACATACGCCTGGGTCTCTTACCTGCCAAGCCACCTGCTCCTCTATTTTCGTAGACGAGCCGTTACGGTATTCTTGTACGCATACGATTAGGCTGATGAATGTGTATATGAAGTCCTATCAAGTTTTCGAATCCCATTTTTTGATCTACGTACTTGGAACGACAAGAGGCAGATTTGTCTTGCTGCTAATCGCTGTCTTTCCGTAAAGCATCTAATGCACATTAAGACCTTCAAACATTATTTAAAGGATAAAATAGGCGCTTAATGTAAGATCAGATTGTTGTGCTGACCCAGGGGCGGATCCAGCCAATAAAGTTAGGGGGGCGATTTCAGTAATATTTGGCAGTCAAGTCTCATAACGGCTTCGCTACTGTAGAAAGGTGAAGTATACTTCACTGCACTGCTGTGAGAAAACGATGGGCGACAGAATTGCCTCATGTCGCGAATGCTGTTTTCCGAATTGTAAAAAATCATGGTGCATAAAGTTACTTTCGTAGTATTTAGGGACCCCCCTTGGATCCGCCACTGTGCAGACCACGCTAATTTGTCTCAAAAACCTCGGTACAACGTTGAAGGAAGAATTTTCTTACCCGTGCTTGTGTAGAATAGTCGGCATCGTATCTTTAATTAATTTTGTCGTATTTTTCCCAATATTACACCATTTTCTTGATAGGCAGTTTGCTGTTGGTGAAATCGACGTGAGTTTTCAAAAGTTGGTGTCTTAAAACTAATCAAAAAGTGTGCTTTGCGCAAATAAAGGATAAGTTTATACTTCGGTTGTTTCATAAGTCTATTCTGATCGGCTCAAATGTTTAGTTTTGCCGTTTTTAACGGGGCCTTAATTATAGAAGTGTCAACTTGCCTAAACAACATGTTTAACGGATAATGATGACAATCGTTGAAGCTGCTCGAAATTTTGATCATGTAAAATTGTGCTGGTGTTTATGAAATTGTTGGCTAACCAAAGTTCGCTTTCTTTGATTGGTGAAATCGATTTAAAGTCCATTTTCGTATGAGGTGTTATGGTGTTATCAAAAAGAACATTGTGACAGCCTCGATATACTCTGTCATCATACTGGCTTTTTTTTAGAAAATTAGGAACTGGAAATATCATCTACTCGAAGTGTCGTCTGTTACATGCGTAACACCCTGACAAAATGCCAAAATGAGAACTGTTTCCTTTCACTATGCCCAATTTAAGCGTTTGTAAATTGTATTAAGAAAAAGAAATCCCAGACGGCTGGTTCAGTTGCGTCGAACTTTCGGCGAACTTGCTTCTGAAACTGACACGGTTTACCACCATTTATCATCAGCATATTTTGTCACAAACATTCTAGATATCACCTATATTCTATCTATATTCTATAATAAGTTTACAAAAATGTGTTTATACAAACCTGTGTCGCATATTTAGTAAATTTGAGTGCGTCGTGTGTCCCACTTGCATTACTTCGGTTAACTACAAATCTTATTGAGTGTATCGTAGTTACTTACACAATATGTGGTGAAGAATTTGGTTGTTAAGTGCATTTTAAGGTTGTTACATTAAACAGCTGAATGTGAAGGTATCGACCAACAACGAGTTTTCATAATATTAATGCCCAGAGCTTGATTTAGCCTCCAGACGTGGGTTTAGCGTTAAATAGTTTCACTGGAAGAAAATGCCTTTGTTGGTCTTGATATTGTACAGGTTTTTCTGTACACCATACAGCAAATTTAACTTAACTTTCCTCAGACAAAATTATCTAATCAAGGCATCTTAGAAAAATCTTTCTGCATCTCTATCAGTTCTTGAGTAAAGCATTGGTAGTTAAACATTGAATGCACCAATCATATCAATGGACAGATTTCACAAAGTATAATACATTAACACGTCTTACAGTCGTAAGAAGTATCGTGGTGCGTATATGCACGCACGCTGTAGTTCAAAATTGTTAAATTTTTCAATTTTGCGATGTGCGATTCATGCGAGGTAAGAGCGCATTTGTATTTCGCAGCCATGCAATATGGTCTTTCCTTCGTAGTGGTTGACCCTAATCACCTTCCTCCGCGACTCGCCCATGTGTTTATGATTATATACTCCTGATGACACACCCATTTTGACACTGTGTATTTAGCTATGCAAACGTGAGCCTTGTGTTTCTCATCTTAGGTAATATTACAATCTTGCATCAAATATTGTGCTTTCAATTACTGCAACTGATTGTGGATTTACTGCTATCTTACATGTACCGCGATGTGCGAACTGTTTTTGCCTGATAAATATCGAAATGGGTGTATAGAGATACTTACGCAAAGTCTTTTAACTGCTGTTATAAGTTCTTTACGCCTGGCTGAGTAGAAGAAAAACAATGGCGGTACATTGTTTAATACTGCAACAATTTAAAGAAATGATAGATGAATGTTGTTTGTGGACAAAAGATGTAACTTTTGTTTTTCTCTAACATCGGTTAAGAACCTGTATCCAGATTTGTATCAGTTGCATGACTTCAGTTTAATAACAAGTACAAATACTCCTCACATTTTTTAATTAGTTGCTCTCAGTGAAAACCATCAAATTACAATTACCTTTTAACATGTATTTAATTTAAACTACCAAAATGCATTGTAATATACTGTAATATATCTTAAATTTAATTCATAATAAAAATAGTTTTTGGTTTGCAAATCAAAGCATGGAGTATGGAAAGATAATGTAATTAGTTTTGTTACAAAATTTTGTAGCCATCGAATGGTAAATCAGTTGCATTTTAAGGCGATATTTTTCATGTGAACATCCATAGCAATAAAAGTAGTTCACAAACCTAAGCAGTTCCTGGAACGAAAACGATATATTACCTCAAATACATAAACACTCCTTCAAATTTAAACTCTTAAAATGCCAGAGTAGCTGCAAAGTTAAAAAATGAAAAGGGAAAACCTTACTCTGTCTTGTCGTTGTTGTCTAACCTTAGCCTTTCGTACAGGGCGGTAGCGCAGTAGATACTTACAGATCATCTAAATCTAAAGCAAAAGTACAGCATATCTGGGAAATTTCACTGCTCACTCAACAAAACTGCTGCAGATTGCATGGCGAGTGTTTTTCATTGGTTTTGTTTGTGTTTTTTTTCGAATGAAGTTCTTGAAAGCAAAATGTAGTTGTAATTAGATTAAAATTTTTAGCAAATCACAATTACACAAAAACGGAAAGTGTCTTTTAAAAATTACCATTTACGTGAAAATGCGTAATTACGTACATTCAGCTCCATTACAAATTGGAGTTGATTAAACTGTGTCTGCATCGTGTAGTTAAGTTTTGGGATGCCGGTATAAACTAAAAACCTGAGTATCGCTATCGGAAGTAAAAATGGTATTTTCATGAAAAGCGAACAAATAAGCAGAACGAAGTGATGTAATTTTTTGCAGTTCTTTTATGAATGACATGTATCTTGTATTTACTTGCGATAAAGTCTAGTTTGTAATAACACTAGCACACCTTCATCACGCATAGCATCATCTTAGCAGTGCGCGAAGTATTGAAGAAAAACAAACATTTTTTTAAATCTTGAAATTCTACTCGCAACTCCTCAGAAAATCCCATTGTGGCCTTCTGGTTAGGTTGCGTTGGGAATTGGGATATTCTCTTCTGTGTTTAACAATGTCAAGATCGCACAACAGTGTTATTTTAGCGGCATGTAGTGTCAAACTATGTGTTTTTATTGGACGAAAGAGAAATCGTATTATTGATCTGAACTGGATTATATGTATTTACTTGGCGTTCTGTTGCGTAGATTTTAACCCTGTGACTCACACAATTTCAGAATTTACGAAAAGCGGATCGTGTACTGTCTGTTTGAAGGTCTGTGCTGATTGGTGTGTACCACATTAGAAGAAGTTACGTGTGATTGTAAGAAGTTTTGTCAGTGTTCATTTCGCTGAACTTACTTGAAACAAAATTCGGATCGTGGTTTAACACGCGGTTATGATTCAGTCTCGATTTATTTGCGATCTACTGATGGTTGACCAAAAAAGGCCAGGAAATTCGCGCGATGATAACCTGAGCACAGGTGTTTGATACAATGCTTTAATGAAGTTGATAAAATGCACCTCAATTCGTTTGAGAAAAAGTGTGCAAAACTTTCATTACGCATTCACTGCTGCTTCCTCTGTAAGTTAATGAAAAGTGATGGAGTCAATACTTGTTTCTAGGTAAGTTTGACATTATGAAGTTGGTGCGAGGCAAAGAATACAAGAAAGCAGCTACAATTTTCAGCTTCCAGTGGGTTTTGCGAAACTGATTTCTACTTGAAACATGATCGCATGACCTTTATATTATTCAAGTGTGCTTTGGCATACTATCTCCGAAACGTCACAGATTTTTATTATTTTCCTGGTTTCATCGAAATACTGCATTGTCAATTTCTTCATTTTTTAATGCAAGCTTTTACTCATAACTCCCAATATTATTTAACACAAGCAGTTCTTGCACAGCCTTATAGAAGTTGATTCAGGGATCCCAGAGGGTGGTTCAGCTTTTCTTGAAAGTTTAAACGCCCAAATCTTTGGTTTGTGAGCAAATGAAAAAGTGCGAGACCAAAACAAAGAAGAGGTTGGAGGTTAGGACGCACTTATGCCACAACTAATCATGGATGCAGTTTGTAAGACGTACAATTAGTTATGTACGTGAACAAAGGTTAATTCAGTATTTAAGCAATAAACAAATGCGTTTACGTTCAAGCGAACGTGCGAAGTAATCGCCCATGTTTTAAGTAATGTTTTTGATGAAATGCTTGATACCACGCAACTATGATGGCAGTTACCACACTGAAAGGAACTTTATAATCCCCGAACAGGCATTATTTTACTTGAACGCTTTTCAGGCACACGGTGTATGTATTACACAAAATGTTAGCAAACAAATCATTTCAGCGCTACTACGAAAAACAGAAGTGGACAAGTACGCTTTTGTCGAGTTAGTAACAGCGTCATTAACATATATTTGAAGTATGCAAGAAAATTTTTGTATTAAAGAAAATCAACATTTAAGTCATTTTAGCGCTGCAATAAAAAGTTTGTTTTTTATGGGTGTTTGAATGCGCTAAGCACTCGCTAAACTGCATGTTCCAAAAATTGTTCAACTTTGATCCTTAACCACATGTCACAGATATCTATCATCTCTGGATCGAGACTTGGCAGCTGAGATGAGAAGAAAGTTGCTGTTAAAATCAGTCTCACAAAATGACTTTTTCCTGTTTTTTCAAAAAATTATTTAGCACTTCATATTGGCGACACAGGCAATTGTGTGGTGGCGATAGACTTTTCAGGTCGTGAAACTGCTCCTTTAACTGACCATCATCCTTTTTTTCAATCTCCTGTATGAGGCATTATGGTAGTGTATTGGTGTTTGTGACGATACATTGGTTCATACCGTCAGTATATCATACAGCATTGCATATATAGAATGTAATGTGGAAGCTGTGGCATATTTAAAGAGCAGGATTCTACACAAGCAACATTTACTGGTTCCTTTGTCACAAAGGGTTGGTGAAATCAGGCATCTAATCTGCTAACCCTAAATTAGACGTCAAAGCATTAAGTTTTAGGACAGTGGTTCTTAACCGGGGGGGCGCGCCTCCATGTTCTTCTGTGGTGAGACCAGGGGCGGATCCAATCGCCCCCCACTAAAACCTACGAAAGTAACTTTATTCACCATAATTTTGTACAAATCGGTAAACAACATTCGCGATATAAGGCCATTTTCTCGTCCATTGTTTGTCACAGCAGTGCTGTGAAATATACTTCACCTCTCTTGCAGCAGCGATGTTGTTATGAGACTTGACCCAGGGGTGTAACGAGGTTAGATGGCACCCGGGGTAAGAAGCAAGTTTGGCGCCCCAATATTCAAAACTGAGGTCTTTTGGAAGCAAATGTTTTGTATTGAAGAAAGTATTTGTCACATTGTTGGGACTTTTCTGCGCTTTCGCAGCCATTGGGCGCCCCT
>Ga0210059_1007124_pt1 | contig 17830 bp, 11 predicted proteins | sample Ectturendosymbi2_FD_188042 | JGI IMG/M metagenome (GOLD analysis project Ga0210059, IMG submission 188042) | Ecteinascidia turbinata endosymbiont from Florida, USA - Sample 2 (SPAdes) (version 2) | ecosystem: Host-associated > Tunicates > Ascidians > Unclassified | place: Key West, Florida... | reverse complement strand
ATTGCTAAGCCGAATCCTAAACAACCGAATCAAACCAACACTCAAGCAAATCATTTCAGAGCAACAGCACGCAGCCCCGGGGCTGTCCACACACACAGCGACGATCGTAATCAGAGACGCCTATTATGAAGCGCAGAAATCGAAAACAGACTCGTTTTTCGTAGCTGTAGACTTTCGGAAAGCTTTTGATTCAATTAATCACGACTGGTTGATAAGAGTGTTAAAGAAAAAGAATTTTCCGGATGTATTCTTAAAATGTATGAAATCGATGCATTCAAAAAGCTTCTCAACTATTAAAATCAACCAAGAATTGACAAAACCGTTTGCCACGCAAAGAGGGGTTCGCCAGGGCGATCCGATGAGACCCACTTTGTTCATTATCGCACTAGATCCGCTGCTCAGGGCGTTACAGGAGAACAAATATATCACGCCTTCACCAAACCCAATCAAACTGCCTCCCAAAATAGTGACTTATGCAGATGACCTAACTTTGACCATCAGCAAAACAGCTTCCCTTCCCATTATAAAATCCATTTTAGAAGATTTTCACAAAGCCTTGGGCCTGATATAAAACAAAGAAAAAACTTCAGCCATAACTACAACCCCAATTTCAAATAAAAACAAGCTATGGGATATATACTGGCGACCACAATATATCGACCCTCTGAACATAGTAATAGGACCACCAACAGCAGTTACGGAAATTTGGAATCGAAAAATTACAGAGACGAAAGAGAAGATTAAACAATTAAGATTACAACACGCGACCTATGACTTAAAAGCTATCATATCAAAAACTATTTTAACACCAATCATAACGCATCTAGCAAACACGTACTACCTTCCAAAACCCAAACAAGAACTAGTTAATACAATCATCGCGCAATATGCCGTAGGATTTGTAACCTCAGTCTTAAATATCAAAAAATTATCAAAACCCATAAAAGACGGAGACTATGACTTTGCCGATGTTTCTACTTATGCATGCCTAACGTATGTCAAACATATTACTCCGTATATCCGCGCTAAAATAAACAATGAAACACTGCCACCTCACCTCCGGCATTTTGAGTACAACATAGGCCTGCAGATTAGCAACATTCTTCAAATACCAAGAACACAAAGCACACCACATGCTGCTCTCCCTTCCCCGTATTATAAACAGTTTTTAAAGATTATAGAAGAGTATAAAATAACAAAAGAAGAATTAATTGAAGGCAAAATAAATGAGATGTATAAAAGGTTAAAAGCGATACCCAAGATTCGAAAAGAAATTTCATACAACCCTCTGAATATAACAACACCAAATCTGGAGTGGATTCACCATCCCATACTGCCGAACTATTTGAAAACATTTAATTATAAATTATTAAATAATCTTCTGCCTCTAGAATCTAAATTCAAGCCAAATATAATAGATCTCAAGCCAAATTGTCATCTTTGTTTGACACAATACGAAACAGATATCCACGTTTTTAGTAAATGCGTAATAATTAAACCATTATTGCATCATGTTACAAGGTTATATTTTAATGTTACAGGACAACACACAACGTACTTTTTTGACACGGCAAGAATACAATTTCACACCCCTCTATCCCGGACCCCCTACTGCAATAACCTGACACCATACCTCAACTCAGTCCTATCATACACTATTTGGAAAACTAGAAACAAAAACAAATTCCAACACTCCCCAATCAACCCCCATACTCTAATTATTAGATTTAACGTGTTACTTCACTATAGACAACGATATTATGAAAAGTATGACAAACAACCGTATCTGGACCTCATTAAAAAGATAGTACAAAAACTTCCAAGTGTGTAATGGTAAACCTACGCAAAACAATTGTAGTAGACGATGATTCAAGCTAAATTCGCGAAGGACTATATGTAAACTTCGCATAAAGTACCGCTACGACGCGGTGCGGTCCTCTAGAGTTCCATTAATTATTTTGTGTTTTCTTTCTTGTATCAAAAGCAGTATCACGTTGGGCCTTGCCTCAGAACTGGCCTGGATACCATCTTTGTGAATAGAATGTTGATCGCAACACGATGTTTCATTAGCTATTAAAATAAGCCATAAGCCAACTACGCACGTCAGTGAACACGCCCCACTTCTGCTTCGAAAATAATTACCATACAAGCTGCCGCTAAGTATCGCGTATCAGAAAAACAACTCTTGCTGTAACCCAATGCTGCCGATTTGTCTGTTCGACGCACGTAAGTGACTGCGCCATACTTCTGCTTCGAAAATAATTACTGCACAAGTTGCCTTCAACACGCGAATCAGAAAAACAATCACAAAATGAGAATGGCTGGTTAACCAATACAAATATCTGGTGATTGTATTGGACTCTGAGCTCTAAGATGACAAAGACATTCAGACTGCGAACCTCTTTTTCCCGATGTTCAAATGCAGTTAGAAATGTATTTTTCTTTCCTTTTGTACGCCCATGTATGCATCACAATTATGGTGTTATTTCAGGAAGTCATGCATGCGGAGATTGCTTGTGGCCTGCATGCGGAGATTTAGGATCATGCATGCGGTGATTTTGGATGCAGAGCTCTACACCAGGGTCGCAAATAGTGGGTCGCGACCCAAATTTGGATGGGTCTCGAGCCAATTTAAATTTACACTTTAAATTTCCCTATCTCATTAGACAGAATGAATGCAATTATTTACTGTTCTAAGTGCTACGTTTCATACAATTTTGTGACAGAAAATTGCTATTGTCAATAGAAATCATAAAATTTATATTTAATCATATATTTATAATATAATAATAAAAATATATTATTGCGGACTCATGGTCCATATCACAGACACAAGAGCACAAAAAGTGGTTAGTTGTACATCAGCGCACATTACAGAAACGGTGTTTGCACATGACCAACGTCAAGAGGAGCAAATCGTTTTATCTTCACCACAGCTGTATCATCATTCGCAAGAGCACAGAAAATGGATAACCATACAGTAGCGCAACACGCAACCAGTGTTAGTGCGTGTACGACCGTGAGAGGCGCAAAAGACTTTCCCAGCACTTCTTACTTTTATTTTGCTTGGTGTGTACACAGTGCCACATATTTTTACTACACAAAAGCAATACTGATGAAACTCAAACACCGAAACAACTCACGGACAACTACTGCATTTGGTATCCACCACACAAGAACGTTGAATAATTGAGGAAAAATGAAGATTTGTAAAAAACATCAGACATTTGAAGTGATCGAATAAAAAAGTTAGATGAAGATGTGCATCGTATAAAAAATAGATAGAAGCTAGTTCTTATAATATGCATATTTAATTACCCTACAGTATTTTCTACAAACTTACTTGCTCATGAAATGTTTGGGTCGCGACAATTTAGATTTAGAACTACAACAGTGTTTGCATGCGCACATCAGGTGAGAAAGTACGCATACCGCATGAAGTAGAATGTGTTCAATCGGTTAGATATCTTCATATAAGATCATTGTCGGGGTTATATAAATATAATGTTATTGTCTCTAGTGCCAATTGAAGAAACTGGTGAAACAAGGGTTAGGACTGATTGTTTAAATTTCGATGTTTTCCCAATGCATACAAGTCAAAAACAAATTTCAATTAGAGCAGGGTTCCCAACCGGGGGTAAATTTTACCTATTGTGGGGTAAGTTTAATGATGCTGAAGTTACAATACTTCGTTTTTTTTCTGCAGCGCTAGTGACTAAACAGAAAACAGGAGGTAAATTTTATGTTAGGAAGCTGGCAAGGGGTAAACTTGAGAAAAAAGTTTGAGAACCCCTGAATTAGAGGAAGAAGGCATTGGGATTATATTTTTTGTGGGATTTTAGATCCCGCTGCAGTTCAAGATTGCACAAAAGTTCCTAGTTTAATAACAAAGATATTCCTACAATTAGTAAGAGATATCATCAACGAAGTATGATACCAGCGTTATGAAAAACGTCTTAAGCAACAAAAAGGTCGTCCAAAGGTTAATGCTTGCGCTGCAGAAAAAATTTTGAAACAGGAACTATTATCGTTTCAATTCAAATAAGTACACTCATATGTTTTTGTTCGTCGTCCTAAGCTTTCTGGGTTTTTATTGTACGAATATGTTTTTTTGGTGTGCAATCTGGGTTTATTTGAAATAACCGAGTGGGAGCCCATAAAGCTTGGTGGTGTTTGGTTCAATGCTACCCTTTAAGTCTCGCGAGGGCCACTTTTTTTGCAGAGCTTTGCAACACCATACAATTCTCCAGTCGATTGAGCTAGAGAGCTGTTCAAACCCTTTACATATTGGGCAAGTGTTTTAGTTCAGATTGAAGAAATAATTTTTCGTTTTGGATTTTCTGTGGGTGACGTCATAATGGGGGCCTGTTTCGCCATTTTGGCCAAGTTTACCTAGCCCTTGGCGCCAACTCAACGAGTCATATTTTTGGCTCAAAATTTTTTTGGAAACTAGGCTACGATCCGAGTTTTTAGAGCCCTTGATTGGCTTTCTAGCATATCTGAAATTTGAGCCAAAAAATGGCTCGTTGGGTTGACGCCTAGGGACAGGTAACCTCAGCCAAAAAGGCGCAAAAACCTGCCCCCATTATGACGTCACCGTCAAGAAACCGCGAACCCAAATCAAAAAAATTCTTTTAAAATCTAAACTACAAGATATCCCGAATCGGTAAATGGTTTGGAGAGCTCTCTAGTTCAATCGGCTGGCGAGTTAAGGAGTTGCAAAGTGGCAGAGCATCTTGCAAAAGTGGCGCACGCAGGACTTACAGTGTCACTCAAAAACGATAAATGCCAAAGTTTTCAGTTTCCTAACCTATATACTGTACTAAACGCAGTCATCATAAAGCTCTGCAATTTTGACGCGTGATGAACAGCCTGAAAACATCAAAAACCAGTAAAGGAGTGTTTAGACATTCAAGCGCGAGACTCCGGACATTTTCCCGGTTTGCCCAATGGTTAATCCGGCTCTAAGCGGGATGACTGCTAAACCAACAAACACTGGAACGTAGCCACTAGCTTGATCTAAATCAGGGCTTCTCAACTCATTTTCGTCCGTGGACCACTATGCCTTTTCAGACAACTCTGTGGACCTCAGTAGACAACCAAAAAATTAATCAGACACAAATCAATTTACACATTGCACTTAAGTTGATGCAAATGGCAAAAGTCGTCTGATTGCATAAATCATGTGGACACATTAAATAGGTCGCCATATACACTCAGGGGTCCATGGCCCCCAGTTGAGAAGCCGTGATCTAAATTGTATCAGATATGGGGTAATCGTAATCGATTGAACTGACCAAGAATGAAATCGTAATCGATTACATTGTCAATTTAACCGTGATCGACGATTACTTTCGCGATTAACACTTGGAAATCTTCACTCTACATCACTGTGCGATGAACCGCGGTTGTGGTTGCTGGGTTTCCTCCTTTATCATCGTTTGTTACGGTTATGTTTCAAGGGAGGCTATTTGCCCGTCTATGTGGGTTAAATTCAGATAGTCCAGGGGAAACACAGCGTTTGTAGATGATTCTCGCTTTGTTCCAGGTAGTCTTATTGTTGGCCGCCAGAAGTAACGTAGTAAGTCAAAAACAGCTTTTCTTAAAAAATGGATTGACACTTCGGCAACAGAATAGCGGGACATTACAAGGAGAGGTGTGCACATCCGGATTCACCATCATTTGTCATGTCTTTTCTGAGTGTTGCCTAATAGGTCCCCTACAGAGGCAAGTGGGCCTCTTTTCGCTAAGTTTCACCTTTCGCTCAAACCTCCAGTATCGCCACTGGTTTGTTGACTGCATGAAAATCTCAGTAAACAATCGGTGTGTTTTTTCTTTTTCAGGTGGTAATTTTACAGATTAGCAATTCCTTTTATTGCATTGATTCATATCTTATGTTATCTGAAAATATACATACATCAAACCATGCAAATCGGTTTTGTTTTCTTTCTGAAGTGTTTTAAGACAAATGTAGTCGCGATTGTAATCGTGAGTACTTTCAATGTAATCGTAATAGAATACAATGTATTTTGTTTATTCGTAATCGAGCAGGTGGCAAGTAATCGTAAATGTCTGAATCGTATTACAAGAAAGCACAAGATAAATGTACAATAGCGGTGAAGACGAAGCATTCGCCGCACAACACATTTGTGTTATGTCCTTGCAAAATTTGAATACATGCAGTAGCGAGTAAAAATCAGTTAGAAACACGTACTCCAGGATTCTTTGTAGTTTACACTGAGACGTTAGCAAGCCCGATACGTTGCAGACGAAACAGGCTCAGAGTCTACGAGAGCGTGCTAATAGTCTTCTTCCATTTCGTTTCAGCAAAAATCGTCAACAGCAACGCATTTTTGGGCAAAGATTGAACTTTTTACGGCAAATATATCATTAGCAAAAATTAGCAACATGTAGCAAGATCTTCCTCAAGACAGTGAAATAGTTTCAGGTAACGAGAAACTGCCGATTGACCGGCAAGGGAACTGTTAAGGTCTAAAGTTCAAACTCCACTGGGATAAGCCTCCACTGGCTGCCATGACTTGCGAAAGCACACAGCCCACTCTCAATGCAACAACACAGCGCGGTACATCTGTACTAGAGTTCATTCAAAGCGTAGCAGAAAACAATTGCAGGAAAAGATCCACTATGATCACTCAACAGAGTTGCAGAGGGTCAAATTACACTTGCAACAGTGTCGTGTAATATCGTGGCGTGTCTAGAGAGAAGGTGATGGTGTTTTACAAACATTCACGGCACCAGGGGGTTCAATGATAATGCACCTGCGTAGATACAACAATGGTATTTATCCCTGGTAACAACTTAGATGCCGCCACAAGTACAACAAACAAATCAGGTTTACACCAGCCAAGCCAGTACTCTGGCAGCTGAGTTCACTGCCGCTCACCGCAAAGATCACTGCTACTTCAAAGTAACCAAGTGGCACAACGGCAGCTTAACTCACGATGCGATGAACAAAGAACTGCTGGCACTACGAGCAAAGGAACAAGGCGACGATGCTCTGCTTCCGGCATTCTACGGAATGCACTTGATTAATTGAGTAAATGGCGTGATTTGAGCGGGCGAGTAATTCTTCGACCGTAACAGGAACCGCGACATATATGACAAGTTCGTGACAAACAAGGAACAACAGAGAGATAGAGAAAGCTAAGCTGTAAAGCAGGGGCGGACAATTTGCGGCCGGCGGGGCATATGTGGCCCGCAACAGCGATTTCGGTGACCAACAAAATCTTCAAATCTTAAATTTCCTACAACTTATCACAGTTAATGCTGGTGATGAGGCTAACTTGAACATAAACTTGCTTAATTTCCATTAGAAGCCCTGGCCCTCCTCTAAACACGGCGTACTCAAAGTGGCCCCCGCATTAAACTAATTGCCCACCCCTGCTGTAAAGGATACATTATCATTCATTGCAACGATGCTCCATGGGGAGGACCGTAACTGACGTCGCGAATTTTATAAAAACTTAAACCACTCCCTAATGTCACACTTTCTCGTATCCTACAAATATAACGTCACAATTCGCAAAACTCCTCCCCTAAATGGCACAATTTCGACAACGGCGAGGCTCTGTGCGGGAGAAAACTAACGAACTTATTTTCCTGTTCACTACATTTTTACAAAATATCCGTTAAATTCCAAACGATAGATATGAACTATGCATAAAACAATTGTAAACTGGAGCGTTCAAAAATTTTTCAGGGCGAACCGCTTCCGTTCCCCCTGAAAAATAACTACCCTTATGTCTGTGTAGTCAGTGAAAAAATTGTAGAGCGATAGTTACATCATTTATGGACAAAGCCCATAGTGCATGGTTTGGAACCTGATAAAAAACTGCAGACGGATATGAGTAAAAACACAGCTTGCAATATAAGACCATAGCTCAGTATTTGATAAAAACGCTTCCTGTATGGAATGCTGCAACAATGAAATATCGTGCAACAACAGGTAAGCGGCAAAGCTTGGGCAGGCAAGAAAATAACGTTAACACAATCGGATGTGTAGAAATTACATCATCAAAAAAAAAACACTTTCGACATCATTTACAAATTCAAGACGTGGCCACCAATGCGGTCTTAACGTCACAAGTTCGCTTAATGCCAACACAGAGGATCAAATAAGCAAAAAATCGGCGTTGCCGGATTAAAAAAAGTTCTATTCTCATAAAACGGAGCCTGAATTTGTGATGTGCATTTTGCGCAGAACCTTCTTTGCATATTCGGTTGTGTAGTTCTTTTGATTACACCGAGTCATGTCAGTTTTACGCTGTTGCGTCATGGAAGCGCACAAGAAAGCATTATTAACAGCGACAACACCGCTGGTATTTCACCGGTAACCTTGAAAAGTAGCGTTTAAGGGCAAGCCTGGGCATATATTTGATCCACGGGTTCCGTCGATTGGCCTGGAGCGTACTCGACCGTTGACGAAGGCAACCAAAGTGCGAAACTCCATTTCATTCGCTGGATCTTCAGCAGAATCTTGTACTTCCAACTTGAAATGACCGTTGTACTCTTCAAATGAGCTTGCAGTCTGCGGATTGCCCTATTAGAACAATAAACCACGTAAAATGCATTTCTCAAACGGCGAAATGTTCCACTGAAATTGCAGACAAGATCATTGTGAAATGTTTTTGTCTTTAACATTCTGCAAAAATGACAATACAACAGCCGATATTATGGAGTTACATCAAAAAGTAATACTAATACTAATGTTCTTTTCAAAACGTGGTAGGGTTGCATTTTTGAGTGGTTTTCCATAGACAATAAAACAAACCTGTCTCCAGCCTAAGTCTCTTACACGAGTTTTAGTCTGTGCGACTGGTTGCTCGAAGACATGTTTTTATAAGAAGCGGAACGAGATTGATCACACTTGGGTGGTTTTTGTAAAATGAGACAGAGACTTGAATTTGGATTGGGGAGAGAAAGTTTGAGACTCCCTGTGGCCCAAAAATGTGAAATACCAGGGGATTCAGCTGATTTGGTATTAAAATAACATATATCGAAGCTAAATCGAACAAATGATGCAAAAGAAATGTGACAGAACGTGGAACTTACACGAGAGACGATTTGCAGCCAACTGACTTGACGTTCAGTTTATATCTTTCTGTTTAAAAAAAACAACTAAAAATCGTAAACCTATCTGAGTTTTTTCCTCGTATTCGTGCTTGTTTTCGACCGAAATCGTTTGATCTCGCACCTTTTCCAGGGAAGCACGAGCATTGAGTAAAAGTTCAGCCAGCCGACTTTTACTCCTCAAGAATTATTAAAAAAACTAGTTGTCGTGTTTCGATCGACGTTGCTTTACGCCAGCGGTACTGGCCAGATCAAATCTTTACATACAAGGCCTTCAATATCTTGGATGTCATGTCATCAACAGCAACGCACAAGTGAACATTCTAAAGCGTTGCAGGTTAATATAGTAGTTGACGCTTACGATGTCCGAAAATATATTTTTCAGATAGTGAAGCAGGCGTGTCGTCAAGTGGACGAGCCCAACAATGAACATTGGGTCTCTTTCATTAATACAAACAACATCGCTGTAGTAAAACAAAACTTGGAGGAAAAAGGGAGTAAAATACTTTTTCCGGTTTGTTCGAACACACGTTTAATTTTCGACGAATGGCTAAAAAGAAATTATATCCAAAACTCAAATATTTCTGGAAACTTTATCATTAACAAATTAGACCAACACGCAGTTTATACACTAACACACTAGAGATAAAGCTGAAGGCATCAAATTGTGTTTGGGTCAGCGCCACCACGCACGCAACTAACCAAGACACACCAGCTGCATTGTTCCGCTGTAACCAATACACTATTTAAAATAATTGACTCACCACTATCCTGTAATGCTGGACACCATCGTTAAATTTTAGAGCCAAGGAAAACGCACCTGAAAAAATGAAACCAGTGAGTCAAGTCGCGTACTTGACAACAGGGCACAGAATTTTGTGCAAATTTGAGAAAATGATCTTTAAAATATGCTTTCTGATCTCAATCCAATCCAAACGCGTTTATCAGCAATCAAGCTCACTTAATCTATCGCCAAACACATATATGGGACGCGATTATGGTATCGGTTGCATTGCATACAAGTCATATCGTTCACATTTAAATAATATTCAGTACCACTGTTGTATGAAGATTTACATGTGCCTGTAAAACGCAACATTTACCCAATGGCTGAGAAAGATAGAGAACCACCGCCGCCGCCGCTGATGTTAAAGTGTATGAGATTATGTACTTCGCAATAAGACAATGCAAACACGAATGGCAGAAATTAGCGCGATTTCAAACGTAGATGTTGTCATCTTTCTCAAAACACGAGGAAACTTCGAAATGAGCGCAAATGACAGAAAAAAGAATAAGATTAGCATGACAACATTTCATGAATTCATTTGTCTACGTCTTGAGGTAATACTTGTGGTTTAAACTGCATGTGCAGACATGCAATGGTGATTTTCATTTTAACAGTATGGCTTGCCTTTCCCACTACGTGTACCGTATATATGATTTCTTCAAAAAATGGAAAAACATGAACAACAAAATTGTATTTTGGAAATACAAAAATCCGCGATCAACTTGTGGAAATTTGCGGCTAGAACAGAAGGTTCACTCGTTTGAGCTGATAAATATATAAATAAAAACAAGGATACTTTTTTGAAAACTCGCCATGTTTCTCGATGACTGCTAACAAACAAATAAGGCGTAACTCCTCCGTTGGAAAATGTACATGAACGCAGTCACTTACTGCCAAATTTACAGTGCGATTGAACTGGCAAAAAATAAGCAACGTCACATGCTTGTATTGAAATTTCAGCCATCACATAAACTGGCACAAAAACGTCCTTGCAAAATGTATTCGCTCCACATCTGCTTTTGCGCTGAAGACACTGATTTTGAGTGCTATCATCACGCTCAATGCTCGGAAGTGTATTATACGTCCCGGTTTGGCCGGGACTGTCCCGGCCAGTGATGCCAGGTTATTTTTTAAAAACAAGCAAATTTGAAAAACAAGCCTAAAATGGATAATTTAACGGAAAAACAAGCCCAACGCGCGTTCGGTAGGAAAGTTCAAAAAAACAAAACCAGCAGGTTAGTTAAATACAAAAACAGGGAGGGAAATCAGAAAAAACAAGCCCAAAATGAGCAAATTTACACAAAAACACGCCCAACTTTCGTTTTGTAGTGAATTGAAAGAGCAAAATGGCCATGAAATTTGATAAAAAAGCCATCCGCAATACAGAAATCTCCAAAAAACAAGCAAATTTAAATCAAAACAAGCCCAAAAACAAGCAACCCGCAAGTCTTAAAAAAAACCGCAAACTGACAAAAAATAAGCCAAAATTCGCGGGAAAACCGCAAGGTTGGCAACACTGGTCCCGGCTTAATCGTCTGTCCCGGTGTCCCGTCCCGGTTAGCAAAATGTCCCGGAAATTCACTTCAGTGAAATTTTCAAAATTAACTCCAGCCTGATGATGCATTGTTATGAAATAATTCCGCTCAATGGCGATTTGTAAAATTGGGGGCTTATTTTTGCGTCATTTTTCCATTGTCTTCAATGGAACTACAGCAACTGCTGCAGTTAGAAGCAGTGTTGCCAACTGGTATATATATATATACTACATTTGAAAATTTTGGTAGATTTTTAAAGTGCTTGGTATATAAATTTTCGATTTGGTATTGTATGAAAAATTTGTATATATTTGGTAGATTTTCGTTGGTGGGCTTAGTTAAGACTGTAAACCAAAATATTTGTTTTTTGCAAAGCGTAAACAAAGAAAACAGTGATGTTTTTGCTTAACATGGAATGGGAGTAAGCATGCACTTTGGCTTAATGGAGAACAAGACTAGAAAAGAGCTGGAAGGTTCTAAAAAAAAACTGAACGTTGCACAGTGGCGCAGCCAGCTCCATAATTTTTCGGGGGCCAAAATGTTTAATTTTAGGCGAGCAACAATATTTTTGTTTGAGACGTCGCTTTTCAAAGCATAAAATGACTATATATGCTAAAAATTTAAGGGGGTACAAACCCCTGCCCCCTGGTTACGCCTATGACGTAGCGTTTGGTTTGCACTTCAGTCAGTCAAATTCGCCAATGCATCCTAAAGTTAGAAAGCTGCGTATGGGAGTGGTAGAAGATCTTGAGAAAAGTGACTGATAGAGTTTGTATGGTTTGGAAATCAGGATTCTGCTGGGGCTGTACATCTCTTCTGCAAACTGCAAAAAAGAAAATTAGACACCGCTGCTAAGCGGAAATAATGCGGTGGACCACAAAAGAAATTAAAATGCAATTGCAGGTGTTGCAAGGTTGAATATTCCAGTGGCTAATAAATCTGACACTGCTGAAGTTAAGTAGAAATTGAGTTGCAGCTTCTTTATGATGTCACTCCACATCAGCAACTGTTGAGCATTTAAGTGAAGTAGTAAAAGCATGGAAAAAGCAGCATTACATTAAGTTTTATGTTACAGGTAGCTTTGGTATATATTTGGTATGTTTTTAGACCACATTTGGTATATCTGTTGTCAGAAGAGTTGGCAACACTGGTTAGAAGCCATTTTGTATGCTTTGAGAAGGCAGGATAACTTTCAGTTAGTTTTGAGTCATTTTATGCTGAAAGTAAGCTAGAACTTGACTTCATGCAGAGAAAAAATTGCCAAGCTCAGGCCTTCAGCCACACATCAGGCTATTTAATTCATGGTTTTGGATTTGTCCCGGTTTACGTCTAAGAAATTATGGGAAGTCTAGTTATGAACCTGCTCCAGCACAAAACATTTCACGCATAAAATGCTGGCTAAAAAAAACAAAATTTAGTTTACTCTGCTTTTTGCATTTAGTAAGGGAACGCTGTTATCTTTTTTGTCAAGTAAAATGCTTCGTGTCGCTATATTCTTGGAAAAAGGTGGTTAACATTTCATAAACAGGGTGTTTCTGTAAAAGTAAATGATGTCACATACCTTGGTCGGCCAAGTCTTCGCTAAACCGGACCAAAAAGGTCCCCTTAGGTTGGTCGCACAAACGTCTCTCCGCTTCTTCAATTTTCATGAAACCAGCAAACCAACTGCAATAATAACGATGTGCGTCTGCTTTAATTTTCTTACAGAAGAACAGCAAAACGCAAAGTTAAACCACTTTTGTAACTTTTCGCACTACATCCAAAAATGAAACATTACCAAAATTAAACGATCTGTTAAAGAAGTAGTTTACTCTCTACCAGTGACGAATGCAGACCAGATGTTTGGAAGGGCAGTCAAACAGGGGGGTGCCAAAAAGTATTCACTTCTTTAGATACCCCAAGTTGTCTAATAAAATCGTTGGTTATCACAAAAAGTAGCTACCTTCCGTCGGCCAAAAAGTGATTATTTTCGTAAGTCGAACTATGCGATTATTTTCGTTGGTAGAACTATCTTCAAGAGAATAACCACAGTTTGAAAGTGCGTATATCATTAATTCACAAAACATTTGAAGCAAGTCCAAGAAGACTGAGAACACTGTTGTGCCCCAAACAATCGCTTATAGCCTATCTACAAAAAGTATTTAAAAGATGCACCCTAAAGCAGGCCTGCACAACATACCGCATGCGGGCCGCTTACTGAAAATGTTGGAAAAGCCCGACTTCGGATAATCAATTGTCGTTCTTCCAAACTACAATGAAATAGACTTTTGCGTCCCGCGGCAAATTTATGTTGATTAATTTGTCCCTTCGAAATTTCTGAATTGTGCAGGCCTGCTCTGAAGCATGCTGCGCGTTAGTGTTTGACACTGCTTTGACTATCTCTACAACTTAAAAAAGCAATGTCTGAAACGTATTCCCGACCTGGTTAGAAGTGGCATGATTCTTCTTATACTTGGAAGTGACAACTCAAGCCCCAAAAGTGGAGTCTAATAAATAGCTAAGTGATGATCACGTTTCCAGACGAAGCTTGTACAGTTGAATGTACATGGAAAGCATATTTATTGCTGAAGCGACAATTCAAAAACAAAACATGAATGAAAGGTATTTGCTGTGACATTACTCCAACTTAGGTAGCTCAGCTGACTATCCTGAAAAATGATCCCATCATCGCATATGATAGATTCACACTGGGCCCAAAAGCAAAGTGCCCTAAAGTACATTTAACGCCACTAATGAAGGTATAGAACTTCAATCACGTGTTTAATATTGTTTCACATATTTGGAGATGGGACTGCTAAGTGCTAATGTGAATCAAAAACATCAATCCAACAAGCCCAAGTCATTAAAAAAAGTTGCGACACTGTTCAATAGAAGTGGAAGCAGGAGGGCTGAGGGCTTTAAATTCACAATCAATACCTCCAAACTCAAGCTCTTGTCTCTCTGATAAAGTCATTTTCTAATTCATTGTATGCTATTACAAAGCCCCCCCAAACAAGCTTAAAGCCAACTTCAATGATGCTGATCTTGTAATGGATCTACTTCTATCCTGGCCAACGAACACAGATGATAATCAGCCTATAACCAATTTAAAACCACGAATTTCAGCCAGCACCACAGTTATCAGTAAAAAAATTAAAATTTGCACCAGAAGATTGCTTTCTCAAATTTATGTGATTTACACGGATTGGTTTAACCAGCAAGCTACGCACTTTGCTGTCGGTTACAGATTTCGCAAGCGTTTTCAAATTTGTCTATTTGTGGCCGGTGTGAGTTGACTACGGGCTTGCAATTGCAAAAAAAGGGTCAAAACCTCATGGCCATCACTCTTTGTTGTCAGGCGCAGGAATTTTGTAAGGTTTGACCTTGCTGACCGTAACGATATTTAAAGAAACCGCAACTATTTTATCTGAATACCCAAGACGTATTTTGATGGTGGTATTAAAGAGAGTTTTTACTGTCTTTTGAGAAACCGTTGGAAAATTTGAGAGACCGTTTCGTTCTTTCAAAACACCTTATAAAACGCTGGCAAAGCGTGTAGTCGCCCTCCCAATTTTTTTACCGCAAATATTGAACCGTTGATAAAAATGGTCATGACCTAGTGAAGCCGATTATTATTCATTCCAATAAGCTGCAGATAGCTAGTACTTTGCCAAAGTTTCTACTGCCGAGATTGCACTCAGCAAGTCGATGCTACGTTGCGTTGTGCTCGTTGACGGAGTGAGGTGTTGCACAATGCATTGTTAGGTCATAATTCCTTGAGTTGATTGAGCGCGCACAATCCATTTTTACGAGATAGCGCCAAGTTGTTTGCGTACATACGTAACTTTTTACACGATGCAGTATGGTTCAGTCAGAGGCATCAGTTCTTTCAAGAAACTTATGCACTCACCTTTACGTTGCACAAGTACGATGCATATTGCAGACAAACTGCAGACTCACAGGCCGCACTGACAACAGCCCTGCAACTGATTTTTCGCTTTAGAAACTTCTATAATCTTGCGTCAGTTATAAATTTATCATGTTGCGTTCCTACTTTCACTACTGCTGTTCCCTTCAAGGCTACCAAGCATAAAAAAAGCCTTATAACTAGGGCAACCAATTTTTTGACCTAAACACATAAAATTTTGACTTATTTACAAATTTTGACTTTGACCTATACATTTTCGGCGTTTGCAACTGCAAAATAGTTCAGCCTTAGGTGTTCAGGTTAACCCAGAAGCATATTCATGCACTGTATGCTTCGAAATTTAAAAACATTTGGTTTTTGGAGATGACATATTGACAACTACATTAATAACTACACTAGAGTCAAACCTGAGAACATCATATAGTTGAAACAATATATGCATGATGGATTGAGCATTTACCAAACCAAGTACTGTTAAGTGTCTTGCCTTAACACGCCTATTCTACATAATATTCAATCGTCCGGTAGTGGCCAAAACAACATCATTACGTTAGAAATCGCAGCAAACCCATTATATTACAGAATTGCAACATAACTTGCAAAAGCATATATCTCTTATTGTAGTTTCAATAATATATCGATAAAGAGAAAAAATGTGCTGCAAGAAAAGTTTGACCCAACGATAAATTTTGACCTAATGATAAATTCTGACTTTTTTTGACCTAATAACTGGGGATTCCCTCATGGTATGAGCGTGAAATTTGGTCTGTTGACGTTTCATAAGCTTTAAAAAAGGTAGAAAATTTTTGCCTTTATCTACTTTTGGTTGCTCCACTTATAACAAAAGCAGACCAATTTTGACAAACCAGCAGCAGCAGCAGATCCCGAACTGCGGCAGCGAAAGCAATCGCATTTGTGATTACCTAATCTACGTATGGCGAGCATTTCTCTCGAGAAAGAAAAAATGCAACAGTTGTATTGTTTTGAAAGAATAGCATCACTGTTGATGCTAATCGTTAACAACGGCTGGGTAATAGTCCTGCACGTGAATCATAAAGTACAATGAAGTGAGTAGCGTTAATCTCTTCAACTTCGATAAGCACGAAGTGGAGCAGTGGGCGCATTTATATCAAAGGGGTGCCACAGACGTTTGAGGGGCTGTTGCCCCAAACTGCCCGCCCTGGATCCCCCACTGCTCTCCACTGACCAGCAAGTTTCGCTGCAACGAGCCGCACCAGCGTCTCTACTTTCCAGGCCTCAATGATTAGTATTTCAGCGTAAAAAATGATTTGGCAAAAGGTTTTCATTTTTTACACAAATCAGAAATTCGCACTAGGTTTATGAAACCACGTCACACAAAGCTGGTTTCTTGATGTCGCATTTGATCGTCACTGTTGAAGCAAAATTCTTACGTAGTTCAGGAGTCAATGGTACTTGGAGTTACGACTGTTACTACTAATCATTTTTATAGCTGTACGTGGACGTTGGTGTAGGTAAATGTTTTTTACTAAAGAAGGTATCGCCAAAATCTGTAGTTGCACTTTCCGTTGTAAAACTAAACAAGTTTTCTGCACCCTATAAAAACGACTTTCATTGTTTCAAAGAAGGTTGATAATTCACATTTTGCCACAATTGCTCGGCAGCCATTGGACATGATGCATAGAGGCGCCATTTCGCAGTTGCAATTTCGAGTAAGATATGATCTAAAGAATATACGGCCTGTTTAATTTTTGATTTATATAATCGAAACTGCACGCACCTGACAAACGTCTTTCCAGATTTATGTCCTGATTTTTCCATCAACATTTTGACCTGAAAGCAAAAAAAATTAAAGCATCAAAGTCAGAGCAAACTACAAAGCAGTTACACGCATCGTAAACTGCAAACCCACGATAAACCAGTAAAACTGTGCTTTCTAAATATGCAAAGATCAATAATGTTCGTTGACAATAAAGAGTAAGGTGCTCGTCACTAGAGCGCAACAATGCTTATTAATAGGGCAAGATTTTGCAACTTTTGCAACTTTTTTTTACAGCTCTCGACAGCTTCCGAAATACTCAGAATGTTTATAGTACGATGTTTCAAGCTGTTTCCAGGAATTTTATTTTGCAACTTTTTTGACTTTTAGATACAACTTTTTACTACAACTTTTATGAATATTAGCCAGCATTTAAAACTGTGACATAAAAAATGCTATAAAACTGTTTCACGCATAGCTCTAATTTCTTTTTTGCATGACAAAGAGTTATGTGACGAGTGAACTGCGTCCCAATGTTATCTATGACGCAACAGGTATACCACTTTTACGCCATTGTAAGAGTGAGAAGTGGGCTAATTTTTAGAAATATGGCCTATGAATTGCTTATTTTTATTAAAGGAAGCAAAAAAATCACCAGGTTCCCCCCCAAGATAAGCCCCCATTGCAATTTCCTGGATACGCGCCTGACCACTTTTTGTTTAAAATGCTTGTATATAAATGCAACTTTTTACTGCAACTTTCGTTAAAAATAA
>Ga0210059_1007123_pt1 | contig 17831 bp, 13 predicted proteins | sample Ectturendosymbi2_FD_188042 | JGI IMG/M metagenome (GOLD analysis project Ga0210059, IMG submission 188042) | Ecteinascidia turbinata endosymbiont from Florida, USA - Sample 2 (SPAdes) (version 2) | ecosystem: Host-associated > Tunicates > Ascidians > Unclassified | place: Key West, Florida... | reverse complement strand
AGGTGAAAGCGCATGCCTATGTACATAGATGAGTGGATCGAATTTAAGTAAAGGACTTTGGTGTGGGTAGAGTATTTTTAGCAATACAAAGAAATTAAAATAATGGTAATATAAAAAGTAAAAAAGATGGCATACTATGCTCTTTATTATTTTAGAAAATATTTACGGTAGTATAGCTTCAAACTGGCAAAGATATATTGACGCATTAGGGGTATACACCTTAAAATGCTTGACGAGAAAAACATTTTCAATTGTAGTGCAAAAGTCTGTTAGTTTCAATAGCAGCTAACTGGCAAAGAAGAACACAAAATAGTCTAAAAGCCATCTAGGTTATGGTTATTTCTTGCGGAATAGGTTGCAACGTGACATGCCAGTGCATTCATTGGCCTACCTAGGGTTTCCGGCGCCCGGGGACAATGACAGTTTGGGCGCCCCAACCCAGCCCGATCGTTGCCGTATAGATACGAAAAGTGAGTGGGCAGTAGAGGGCTTCGAAAGCTGACTCGAGCCCCGCAAATGTTTGTTTCTAGACATGTCTGAAATTTTCACATGACTGTGACGTCAGGTAATTGACGTCACAACCTAGGAAACTTGGAAATCGCTAACTATCAAAGAATTAAGAATCCTATTGTTTCGTGTGAAGCTATCCGTATTTTGAAATTTCGGTCACGATTGAACATTCAAACCGTTGTATAGCGATATTTCACATTGCGGTAATATATTCGAATTGTAAGAATTAGTGAAAGAAAATGGAAAAACTAGGCGAATTACTCTCTGTATATCTGCAAAAATCTGCATGAATTTTAATAACATAATTTTAGGCGCACAAAAATTTTTTGATCACCCCAGGCCCGTAGCCAGGTTTTAAGTATTCCGGGTGAATGTGCGTGTTATGGGACAAGATTTTTTAATTATATATTTCAAGCAAGGCGCGACAAAATTTGGGGGGCACTGCCACCGAATGCTCCGCGTGACTAACATTGGCCACAGTTGTTCCTTGATTTCTAAAGCGCGGGTTTGTCAGAGCCTTTTGAAGACCTAAAATGCAGAGTACCGCTTTATTGCTCCCTCGTCAGGTCTGGTCACCCTACTATTCGCGTCAGGTCTAGTCACAATCCCCGCTGTTGCGAGCTGTAGGGAGTTCTGGAGGATGCGCTCCCAGTGTTTCGAGTTTGAGAACGTCATAAAAAATTTACTGAGGGCGGACTCATGAATACATAAAAGAGAAGGACAGACAGAAACATGTATATAAAAAGCTGAAGGCTAAAGTTTTATACTAAACTACTAGAACTACGCAAACATAAATTTGAAAAATCCTCAAACATTTCTTTGGATATAACCCCCTGAAAAGTCAACAGAAAATAAAAATAAGACAGCTGTGTAATGCTTTATTTGTAATTATCTAACTTTAAAGACACGTTTACTTGCATTTACTGTTGCAAATTTTATTATTTGTCCAAAAACTGATACAATTTAAATTCGTCCCATATATTAACCTAGGAAATGTCTAAGGCCAGTGACGCTTCGTGAGAAGTTCTAGGTTAGTAATTTTGTGACCTGAATTTCGACAATCATATTTATGGAGACGCTCAATTTACAGGTCGAATTAATATAAAATACATGTGGCAGTAACCACAGGTGTAGGAACAATTTTTTGAGGATGCAAAGGATATTTTGCCCAAATTTGCCTGAAAAACTTTTATGCGACAAACTTTCTTCTTACAAATTTTCAGTAGTTCTTGGTACGTTATATTTTAGTCAACTATGTTGCCATAAACATGAAACTTTGATACTTGAAATTTGGTTCTTAATAACCCATCTGAAAAAAACGTACGCTAGGCTGTGCAAGAACATTGTAGGAAGCCATGCAGCTGCTTCAGTATTCTTGAGCAGCTTCTTCACAGTTCTAAGGTTTGCCATTCACATTCCAGTTGCTGCTATAATGCAGCAAGGAACCTCAGACCTAGATTGAAGTAGGCCTAAAGCGGCTTCCTTGTCAAAAGGCATATATGTGACATATGTGGCATGTATCATAATTTATATTACGACTATTTTGTGGGCCTCACAACATTGCTTCTTCGACTGCACATATATGCAACATGCAAAGAACAGTATGGCAAAATGTATTCATCCAAACACTGCAGTTAAAATTAAAAACAATAATTTTTCTGTACTTGCCTGGCATTGAACTCTACTAATATGAACTAGGTGCCCTGCAGTATGCTCGATTCCCTCAGTGGACAATAAAGCACATAAATAAAATGCCTTCTTTTGCCAAAATTTCCAAGTGAATTATTTCTCATGAACATTCACAAACTAAAATACAAAGTTACGACAAACAGTTTGTTGATTTTATAAACTGTGTATTTAGTTTGTTTGCTATGACACAATAAACTTTTATTTGTACGCTTAATAATAAGAAAGTATAATTTCAGTAATATTGTTTACAATTCTTGAAGCTTCTTTGCCCAAATTTTTGACAAATCAAAACTGATATACTCAACGCTGTTGAACAGTTGCCATTCGCATCTTACAGGATACTCTGCATTTATTCAAATATCCCACAAATAAAAATCATCGTAACTACCTTCAGAACCACAGAAAATCCATTTCAACATGACGTTTTCCAAACCACTAAAGCTCAAAAACTTTCCTAAACATCAGAATTGTTGTAACAACATATTGTATGTTTTATCGCTGCTCTAAAAGCATGCGCAGTGCAGTGGTGCCACTCTATTGTTACGGAAAAGTACTAGATTTCATAATAAAAAACACTAGATTAAAAAACACTAGATTACAAGTACGTGACAGATTTGTCAGATTACAAGAAAACTGATGTTGCACTTAAGTACAGGCGGGTGTTTGATGAACATTATATATTATTTATTTGTCTCAGATCGGCTGGTCTACAGAACACATACACGCAATCAAAAGATTATTTCTTTACGCCTTAAAATCTTTCAATATGACTTGAAGTGCAACACCTTTACACGATGGTAAATTACCACATACGGAAAAGATCAACCACACATCCACGTCATTGCTCTTGAGAAATTCGTTGTGCTCTGAAATGCGAAATTAGGCAAATGGGGAAATGGCATCTATGTTTCACGACTTTCAACAAGACCTCCTAGAAAATATCTAGGAGGCCTTGCTTTCAACATGGCTACAACTATTTCAAGAACTTCGATGTTTGAATTTCCCATTCACCATGCACTCTCCTTTCAGATATATACACTGAAGCAATTAGTTTGGTCAAAAGGCAAACTTATACACCATGAAAATGGCCAGAATGCGTTGCAATGCCAACAAAGACATTGCGCATAACTCACTGTAAACCAAAGACAAAGAAAACAGGAGATAGCAGCAACACTTGTGTTTGTTTGTACAGCTCACTGAAACGTTTAACAGCTGAACTAGTGACCTCATAGTGGTTTAACTCAAAATAGATTCAGTCCCGTCGCCGCAGGGGGCTTTGGTGGGCTTAGCCCCCGAACAAAGCTCCAAGCCCCCCCAAATTGAAGAATGAAACACCATGTATCAGTGGAGTTTTTGCCAATTTTAGAATGTCAAGCCCCCACGCGAAAACGCAAAACCCCCCCGCAGAAACGCAAAGCCCCCTTTTTGAAAACTTCCTGGCAACGTTTCTGAATAGATTACAGTTGTGTAATTATTAATTACACATATTTGTGTAATTAATCACATTCAGCTCACTCACAAAAAAAAACTAGATAGCTATGACAAAACGACTAGAGCGCTAGTTGAAATGCAAAAATACTAGACCTAGTGGCAAAACACTAGGAGTGGCACCACTGCGCAGTGGCATACCGCATGTAGATGTATTGTGAAGCGTGAACGCTAGATTCCTGTCCCATTGTTACGAAACTTTAGAATGAGAACAAAATCGGAAAGTTCGCAACCCTGGCTATCGAAAGCATTGTGACGCAACGTCTAACCACATGCGGGCGTTGAGTGCAGGAAAGTTGAAACAGAAGTTCCGCTTTGAAACGTCACCAAGATTAAGAACTCCTGGATTTGAGAATCTTGTTGATCTTAATGACATTTCGTAACTGGGTAGCATCCGCTAACGTTCATTCAGCATTTTGAAAATTGTAATTATTAGAATTCGCTGATATTTCACATTTCGTAAATATTACGACATTCCAACCTCAATTTTTCGCACGCAAAGTTCTACGCCCTGGAGCAGATGTCCCTTCTTTCCACCCTAGTAACGCCACTGAGTGCATTGCAAAAAAAAATAATTAATTTTTCAAGACTGAACGATTGCTGCATATAGCTTTTGGGTGATGAGACACTTTCAAATCCATATAAGTATTCAAGAATTAAAAAAATGCAAACGAAGAGGAAACAAATACCGTCATTGGCAACGTAATGGTTGACAGGTTAAACGATGTCACGTGTAAAATGCTTTCTTTTGCATTGTGCCTATCAACGAAAAAGTGCTAACATTTGAGTCAATATTGTATTAACTTTAGAATATGACAATGACACAACTATCAAAATATGCATGCTTGACAAAGCGAACAAATATTCTAACGGGCGTCGGAAATCGCCCAGAAATGCAAAGTTTTCATGTGAACTTAATAGGAAAACCAACGCTGCTCTGCCAAATATTTGTAGATCGTTGTTTCAAAGCAGCAACGACATTGATGTTTTTGTTTTTTCGGTTCTTGCGAAGTTCATTTTGCAGTTTTGATCTGAAATTTTCCACTTCTTTTCAGAAATAAAAGTATGAGGACACTTGGCTTGAAACAACTTTCTGAGAGAAGGCCCAAGCAGATCTTTCATAACAACGTGGATATGCAACACACTGTGAGATTAAGAGGTGCATATAGCAGAGCAACAAAATTGAAAAACACAGTCCTAGTGATCACCTTGTTGTAGAACAAGCAACGAAATAACACTGAAACGTTTGACAAATTGCTGTGAACGCATTCGCAGAGTGACAAGTATTGCTGTACAAGCAATTGGAAAATTAAAAATATGTTAAACAAAAAATCAAAACGATGAAAAATTTATTGGTTTGTTGGCGATTTGGTAAAACCCGAGAACGTTACGACTGTTTAGTCCAAACCAAGTCATGCGGAAATTATGTAAACAACGTTTTCTGGTTATCGTCAACATCTTTATGGTTTCGTTCTAAACTTCCATAAAATTGCATTTTAACTGTGGGTCATGCTTATAATTCTTCAACTTTGGTACAAAGCACGAGAATTACAATCAAAGCTATGAAAACAAATCTACGCTCAATGAAGCTTACTTTCTCACAGATATTCAAATAACTTAACTTAATTTTGGTGACGTGGTCAAAAACCTTCGAAATGCATCCTTTTGTAAGAGCAGATAAAGGTAAATACGAAAAGAAAAACTTTGTCAATAGAATCAAGAATATGGAAGGCTTTTCAACAAGTAGTCGCATTTGAATTTATCTGAACTCTTAACTGACTTTTCAACAAGTAGCAAACAACATTTAGCTTCGCAGAACTCTCTTTCTAGTTATTATTAGGTGTTTTTCTGTTGCTTTGTGGCTACTTTGTGTTACAATCAAAATATGTAGATGAAGACCGTTATCGAATTTGGAACAGTGTAACGTGCATCACATCACGTACAGTACAATATGTACCACAACGCAGCTTCGTTTTCCAAACAACGTATCAAAAAATAAGTTAAAAATTGCATTTCTATAAGTTAAAAATTGCAGGTTTCATCAGATGCTCGCAGTTGTTTCATTTTTTTATATTTGTTGAAGAAATATTTGAAATTTGATATTTTTTATTTGAATAGGTTGATAACACCATTGCTGCGGATACCCAAGTTTTGAACGACTGCTTCTCTGAAACAAAGTAGCCAAAAACATTCCTCAAACAGACTCTTGCTTTCATTGTGTGAATTGCCAATATACGTCATTTCTAAACTCTTGAACTGTGCATCTCTATGTAAAGCATTGCCACTAGAAATCGATTTTGTGTTTGAGAAAGACGACAGTTAAAGAAACATTATGAAAAGTGTTGCGATTTGTACTTGTTTGTTGTTTGTCACTGCTGTCACTGCAAAGAACATTGGTGATCCCTGTGACCAACTGAAATACGTAAACTTTATGCAACTGCGCAGTGACAAGCAGCTGAGTCGACTGTTTTCGCAACACAAAGTACTTCAACCAATTTTGGACGGCATGTTTGCTTATGTTAACTGCAGCTTGCGAGGACTGACTGAAGTACCTAAAACAATTCCAAAAAAATGTACAGTATTTGGACTTGAGTGGAAACATGATTACCCGCATTCGTCGAGACGATTTTGATTTATACAGCGATATTGTAATATTGGCTTTCGATTACAACTGCATTTCTGCCCCTGCCAAGGCACTGATTGTGGACTCTTCCTACAGAAACCTGCCAACATGTCAGACAATGTTCTACATTGAAGAAGGCAGTTTCTCCCACCTCAACAAACTCTGGGTATTAGATCTCATATTTGACCGGATGTCTGAAGCTCCAACTCATCTGCCCCCATCAATTAAATTTCTTCGCCTTGACTTCACGTTTATCGGAGGGTTAACAACAGGTTATGTAAAACATTTGCCTAACCTCCTATTCATTTCAGTGGCTTATAACTGTGGTCTTATCCTTGTTTGCCCGAGAAACTTTACAATACCAGCAAAGTGGCCACATTCTCTACAATACCTGAACATATCTGGAAATGCTTTAAAAAAAATTCCAACCAAAGCGTTTCCAAACAGTTTGAAAGCACTCTCCATCGATTTTAGTGGAATAACAACGATTTATGACAAAGATTTTGAAACAGTACCTAAATTAGAAACTTTGTCCTTGGCGGGAACTTGTTTGGTGTTCAATGGTTCCACTGTGAAAGCCTGCAGTCTTGTCATTCAAGAAAAGGTGTTTATGCCGTTACAATACATTAAAAATATTGATCTTTCTTACAATCAACTAGAACACCTACCTCAAAAAATCTTCATAGATAATTTAAGACTTGAGTCTTTATCACTTCGAGGCAACCACTTGTATCAGTTGCCCGGAGAGGGAAGTTTCTTTCATCTTTGCAAGCTTTAAAACATTTGGATATTTCGGGAAACGACCCTTGTTTCAAAACTCGCTCCATTGAAGACGCAGGTTATCGTCTTCAACTTGGAAAATCTTTTGCTAAACTGTACGCTCTGAAGGAGTTGTATATAGGACTTGACCCCAAACATTTTGCACTGTACAATGATTGTCCCCGGCCGTATATAGAAATAGATGAAAGTACATTCATACATCTGGCTCAGTCTTCAAGACTGGAGACAATAAGTTTGAGCTTCTTGTGCGTGGGTAAACTTGCACCAAAGTCTTTAAAGCATTTCCCAAACCTAAAAACAGTTTATGCCAATCACAATCAAATAGGAAAAGAAGATATCAAAGGAATTTGCGATCGTATCCAAAATGAGCGTAGACAAAAAAGAAACGACATTGCTGTTTTTTCAACACAAACATTGCTTTTATCCTCACTTGCAAGCTCTACTCAGGAAACCAGGAGCTCTGGATGTGACCTCACACACTCTGCAGATTTCTCCCACTGCTTAATCAACGCTGTCAAACAAGCTCTTCTGCCTGTTAACGTTTCAATTTTAAATCTTTCAAATAACAACTTGCAATTCATCCTCAATGACGACCTGGAACATTTACACTTTCTTTGTGACCTTAATCTTCAGAACAATCCGCTGAGCAGGATATATCCGAAAGCGATTAGCAAACTTCGTTATCTGCAAGTTTTGCTAATACAAAATACTGTCTCACGCTTGTCGTTTGATTTATCATTTTTTCAATTGACAAGCTCTTATTTAGCTTTCCAGTTCAGAGGAATGGGTTATCAAGTTCTCTCCACTCTTCAGCAATTGCCTGTCTATAGTTGTACTTTCCCTGCTGTGGAAACTTTAGACTTGTCAAAGAATTTCATGTTTGAATTATTAGATGCTTTGGAGAATAATAACTTTGGATATTTTTCAAACATGCGTGCCTTGCTGCTTCAAAAATGCCAGATCAAAAGTCCAATCCCCTCATATCTTTTGCTCGGCGTGAAACATCTAGAACTTTTAGAACTGCGATACAACGAACTGACTGAATTCCCGTCTTCGACTCTGAAACCATTAAACGGCTCTTTGTTGGAGTTAAAATTGGACAACAACAAGCTTTCATCTCTCGACGTAAGGTTAGAAATCATTTGCCCACAACTGAAAAGCTTTACTGTTTCAAACAATCAGATCAGCTTCATCAGCAAATCGTTATTTTCGTTCATGTCTCTCAAGTACGTTGACCTTAGCAATAATGCGATGATACGCTTGGGGGAAGCTTTGTCAGGACCAAAATTTTTATCGAACTTGATTTATTTTGACATTCGTTTCAACCCATTTGACTGTTCTTGTCAGACATGGACTTCATTTTTCCTTTGGTAAGCTTCAGGGAAAAGCGACGAAACACAACTTCCAGGATTCTACCCCAAGTGCACCCGAATGCTTGAACTATATTACGGTGGTTGCGTGTCTTGCCACTCTCCCCTATATCTTAGAGGCTCGTCAGTTTTGAAAGTGGGAATCAACATGTCGTGTGAAAGCAACACACCTCGAACGCTTACTGTAGTTTTCTCTACAGCGGTCCTCTTATTTTTGACATTCGGCCTCGTTTTCTCCAGCCGATGGTTTTTGAGAATTTTGTTTGCAAGGACGCACAAACACATTAGGTCCAACTGGTTTGCTCATTCCAGGCCTCAAAATGATAACCTCTACCTCTATCACGCATTCATTGTTTACGATCTGAACGACGAGGAAGTAGGAGACTGGGTTGACAGTCGTTTGCTTCCAGCGATGCGTGACGGACAAGCATCATTTAATATGGCTGTGATTGGACGCGATATCTCATGTGGAGTAGGCAGTGCACAACAGATCGTAGCATGTATCGAAGCAAGCCGAAGGACGCTGCTCGTAGTAAACGAAATGTTTGAAAGACAGCCGCAGTGCAGGTAAGTCGAGTTGGATTTACGGAACTGCTAACAATTAAAAAGATTGAACATTAAAAATTTCATCAAACATATGGAATGATCGAATTACTTTTTTTTTCCCAGAATAGGTGGGTATCACTTTCACGCACACCTGTAGAAAACGTGCAATTTTTTGTTTCCCACCGCTGGAATTCCCTTGTGCCGTGCGTGTGATTTTTTCCCATCTCTGCCGCTCTTCGTAGGGTTCTTTACTTGTAATTAGCAGTACCGTTCCGATCACCTTTCAGAAATTGGTTGGCGCTTAATGTGGATTTTGACGTGTGCGCAGCTGGTCATGTTGAGGAGCTGCCTTTTACCTTAGTTAATCTTTTGAATAAGCTCATCGAAGATTTAATAAGTTCATTTGAGCAAAGAAAAACGCTGTAGTTATTGTTCGTATATTACGATACTTTGAAAAGCTCATTGTTTGTTCAGTTGATTATTCTTTTATATTATGAATGCAAAAGGATTTTCGATTACAATTGTCCCTTCTTTAAATATAAAACATCGACACTCAATCAATGCTTGGTATGCTGGTTTCAGTGCAGAAACTTTCAACCGAGAGGCACTTTGTTGCGTCAATTCTACGCAACAATACCTTTGTTTTTTTAAAACTTCTCTGCAGTTTTGTTTATCCTTGGTTTCTGTACAACATTCGGAGTGTCACGGGCATGGGCGCAATTAGATGGGGGACACGGGGGATGTGTCCCCCCACTTTTTCAACCGGGGGGGATATAATATGCCATGTCCCCCCACTTTTTTCTGTTTAGGTTTTGCATTTCGAGAGGCTTCAAAAATAAAAGTGATGTTTGTCACGTTTTGTGCGAAGAGCTTTTCATGTTAGATGGTAGGCCACACATAGTCAAGTTGATGTTGAAACAGAGCTTTGTGTGGTATCACTGATTCTGGTAGTTTATAAATTTTAACTTCGATAAAAACAAATTTTAGCATTTTTCAAGTTTCCAGAGACCGTGAAAGATGTTTAACTGCTTCTGTCCGACATTTTACCCTGTGTGGTATACTCTAAGAAAGGTTATTTTCTTATAATTTCTTGTGAGAGTATTACAGCTGCACATGTGAGAGACAACAGAACAGCCATAATTCGTTCCGTGGAGAAATGTAACTGGCTTTGCTGTAACGTTGGCTGTCATGTATTCAGAAACAGACAGTGTATAATTTAATGGTGCTAGTGTATGTAATGTTAGAAAGTGAGATTTTCAGACAAATCTCTGAAAAGCTTTTTGCCAAAGATAAAAAGCGGCACTATTGTGGAGACTTAGTTTTGGGATGGGAGTTTAGCAAAAGACTGTTTTCATCCACTAGTGACCAGGATTTCAATCAAAACGTTGGAGAAGTAGTCTACAGTATTTGCTCAGCTGTATATTGACCAATAGCTCAAAACGTAGGGACTTGACTCGGAAATAAGGATAAAATATACATTCAATTTAACTTCTTGTCATGTCGCAACAATGGTGACCAACAAATCCAAAAATATTTTTTCCTTGACTCTTGCACTTTGTTCTTGTGCTGAATGCATTGGTTCGTAAGTCATCTGATTTACATGAGTTTAACCAAACCCACAATGCAGCAGTGTTTTCACCCAAGTTTGAAACATTTGCTTTACAGATACAATACATCACATGACCACACCTAGCGTTGTTGCACATTCTTTTCGTGTTAAAGACGAAACTTGGTACTTTTTGCCAATTCACCGTTGTGCATTTCGATTTAATCTCAAATATATTTTTGTGTCGTTGTGCAAGTCGAACTCTTAGAATGCAACTTTTGACATGGTGCAGAGTTATAAGTTTGGCGGGGCTTTTCGGGTCGGGTCGGACCGGGCTCGGGCTTGAGTTTGTCAAAATATTTCGAGCCAATTTCGGGCCTGCATACAAAACTTTTTATAACATTAAGAGTAACGACTTTTTCTTTCGTGACGTAGATTTGTTGTGCTCACCGCGGTAACTTCTGTGAGTGAAGTGATTGTGACTTTTTTTCAGCTAATTCTGTTTGCTGCTTTCTTTTATTCTCTGCTGGGATTAGTCTCACACTGGTTTTGAGAAGGCGACAACGGTGAGGAAATTAACACGCGATGGCGTTACGTCGAAAAGATCAATCACTCACGCGATTCTTGGCTTGCTTTAAGAAGCCTACAAGACCGCTTTTCATATCTATAGAGCTATCCTAGAAAGTTTCATTTATGCCTATAGCGCCATCGTAGATAGGTTCGTGATAGTTTCTTCTTTCTTGAGAAGCATTACATTCTGCAGTATTATCGTTGACTAACATGCCACGTTTGTGCCAGATGATGCCAATGTGTTGGTCCAGGTGGTTGCTATTTTCGGTGTGATAAACCGTGTACCTGCAACTACACCTGCACACAACGTTTTTTGTTACTCTGCAGTTGCGCATGTCTTAACTCACTGGTGTAGGAGACGGGGTCTCAGGGGGAGCAAACACCCCCAAAAGTTTTGAATTGGTGAAATTCCTGGCAAACTTCTTCAAAATCCGGCCAAAATCTCTGCAAACCTTCACAAACTCCGCGATAGTATGAGCATAAATGGCGCCCAACATCTTTTGATTTGAAAAAACTGGCGCCCAATTTTCGGGGAAGTTTGTGAGAATTCAAACAAAATTCCTTCGCACCCCCAAAAATTTGCCTGCTCTTACATCTATGTCTTAACTACCTCGGTGAATTTGGCTTTCAGGTGTAAATCGGGCTTCAAAAATAAATGTCGGTCTCGAGCCGTGTTCGGGCTCGTGATTTCGGGTTCGGATCGGGTTCAAGCTTCAAAATAAGGCTTTTTTACAACTCTGTGCGGGTATGTGCGCAAGGGCCAACAAGGGGAGATTGAAAGGATACATCCTCCATCCACCAACAGTAAAAATAGATTGAAATCATTTTGCGAAGTAGGCTACGCTAATTTCAGGTCAAATGTTTTTGCTGCTGGTAAGAGGATATCAATGAATATGCATGCATGATGCCCAGTAGCCTTAAAAAGATTTGTGGCTTTTTCAAAAAACGGAAATGTACAAGAAAAGCATTTATCGTCTTTGTAACGTTAAGCGACTTGAACAAGACATCAAATCGCGCTGTAAGCCACACTTCATATGAAATGCATGAAAACTGAAGTGTTCTACTGTAAGAGTGATATGCACGTGCGACCAATGCGATTAAGCATTTTGTGCACTGCAACTGACAGCTCTGATAAAACTCAATTGGTGTGTCCAGTGTCCAGCAACAAAGTTAAGTATATTAGTATGTAAATCATCTGCGAGGACAAAGCAAAGAGTGATTAGTATTGCTCTCAAAACACCTCTTGAAATAAGGCCGGGAAACTGTATATATAAAACGTAACTTCTGCATCGACCCGATGACCACATTGGTTTTGCACCAAGCTACCCCCCACATTTTGCAACAAAATTGCGCCCATGGTCACGAGTGGTTTGCGACGCCCATCCCCGTTTGCTTGCGCCTTGGGCCACGCGGTTGTCTTCGCAATGAATGCTGCACTGGTGTCGAGTCAATGGCAGCACCGCGTGTGAACCTCTCTCTTGCACCCACCCATCAACGCCGAGCACGGGGCTGGTCAGTGCACAAGTCACAGTTTCCATTTTTCAAGTCTTCGGTATGACCCGACCCAAGGAATCAAACCCAGCCCATCAACTTTAGTGTCACGTGCTCAACCAACCGTGCCACCTACTATGAAAATAACAACGGTTGCATCTTGGTCACTTGAAAGTTGAACGAAAAAACCTAGCGATGTTGTTTTTGTCATGCAATATAGCAGCCCCACGACAGTGTAGCTCAGTGAATGATGTAATTTTGCATTCCGAGTTCCAGAATCAAATACCGTATCACAACTACATTCGCCAAGGGCATGTTTTAAATCAAATTAAGCACTGTTCTGGCGAAAAGTGGTCTGTCTTTGTAAAAATTATTACTTTTAATTATAACAAAACATCGTGTGCATCACTTCGCTGCATAAGAACTTAGACAATTCACGCAGAATGTCATCAGTTTCTTTCTAAATATTAGTTAGATGGTTTCAACCTCAGTAGTCACAATGGAAAATCCTTTTGGGCAGCACGTAATTGTTGACATTTTTAATTTCCCATTTTCAGCATTAACGGTATTTTCTGTTTACATGCATTGCTCTTGTCTTACAAGTTGAAAAACGATTAGATTTGTTTTCCACACCGTCCCATTGCGCAGCTGAGCTTTATCTTCTTCAAGCCAAGTCAACTTGTTTTCGTTCTCCACTATCTTGACCTTAATTCTCTTTACTTTAGTTTGTTTTCAAGCTTTCCTGTGCTATCAATTAGTTTTTCCAATTTTTCATTCATGTTTTCGATGGCATGCCAGATTTCGGTAATGACTTCTTCGTTTGAAGTTGATTTATTCTTCCATTTGTAAAGCGTCATCAGGTATATTTCCCATCATGTGACAGAATACCTGAAATAAGTGGGCCAGACAAATCAGCAACAAGTCACAGAATTATTACTTGCAGTATTCATAAAACTTTACTTACGCTATTCCCAGTCTTAAATTAATTCACATTGACTCTATTTTATTAACGTAAATATCTTTATAATTGCATTGTAATCTTTTCACGGTTACTTCATCTCCACATAAAACTACCGAGATCCTAATTTTTCGCTTTCGCAAGGAATGCTTTCACATCTGAGGATCAGACACGTACATATTTCGCTTGATATATACACATTATCAGTTCTTATTCAAATAGACTCCCAATTTTTGTTTTTTTTAATGTATCGGTGGGTAACACTGGCACCAATGGAGAACAGGGCAATTTTTGGAGGCTTTGTGCAATAAAAGGTGGAGACTAAGGATCATTTGCTGTGTAAGGATATACAAACTCAAGTAGGGGATGCTTAGGATGTGAAAAACACCCTCAAATGCTTTCATGAAAACTAAGATAGGTGCCGTTGGACGATAATCACAAATGAAGGCAAAATATGCATCAGACGAGGTTTCATGTCTTGGTCAAATGGTAAATTGTAGTTAAGCTGACTTTTAATCTTTCCGAATGACCAGTTAATGTGTTTTGGTGTTCAAAGGCAATAAATTGCTGAAATACTTCAATCCGGAATTTCTGACTGATTTATTCGCGTTTATCCGGGATGGGATCTTAAACGAGTACGTATTAAACGGCATTTAACCTTATTCTCCCAATCACCACCTGTGAATGCTGATCTTCAATAGGACAATGCTTTGTCTTACGTCGTCAAGACTGTATTGTACTACAAGACTCTATTGTTACTGCAAGTGCTCCTTGAACCGAAATCCCACACTGCTTGTGGACTGTTGGAGTTGGTCGGCCCGACCTAGCCTAAAATGCCAACTTTCCACAGTCCAGAATGTCCATTGTCAAATGTGACTGGTGAGATCTGCATTTCCATATTGATCAGAATTTGAAAACGCGCGCTGGCTCGCAGCGATTTATGCACCGGAATGCTCCTGCACACAACGAAAGGATGGGAGTGGAAATATTTTCTGGTTGCTGATTAGGGATTCAAATTTGCAGCATTTGACCTAAGGTAACTTTTGATGATTAACAAGCTGGAAACATTGCTCGCTGTGTGAAAAAGTTTCTCCCCTGATGATGATAAGCCAAAGTGTTTGAATCTTGTTATAACCGAAAAGGCAAGGAATTTAATGCAAAGTTAGGGAAGTTATGATTGCAGACACATTGTGCTTTTAGATATTATTGAAAAGGTCAGTTGCGATGTGATAATAGTTATGACTGCAGACAACAGGCACAGTGAATCATAGATGAGAAACATTATGTTCTGTATTTCCAGTGCTCTCATCACAAAAGCTTGCCTTATATCAAAAAGTGCAAATTCAGGATTGTTTTCAACATCTGCTATAGTTTCTTTGCAGCAAAGTTCATTCGCATTTTTTTTGTTCATGATGTTTTGCCAACAAATTTGAAACAATCATTTACAGCAAAACGATTGGTCGCTCTAAAACACTTTTTGTGCTTTGGGCAAATTTGATCAGCTATCAGTAGGAAACTAATTCGCTTAGTTATACGTGATTTGTCATTTTCTGATGGCAGAATTGCAATGACGTGCTTGGAAGAGCTCGAAAGCAGAGAAGGAACAAACAAAACGATTCTTCTCACATTTTCTGCCGATAACCGACCTACACCTGTGCCTGAACGCTTTCGACGAAGACGTTTGCTTAATCCTTTGATGTTTCTTCAGTTTCGTTTGTTTTATGATGACGACCAGCTGATATTCGAAGCGTTGCGAACTTGTTTGATGCAACCCAATGCTTCTTTTTAATAAGTTACGAAGAATGTCACATCATTGTTGTATGTGCCTGCTAGGCGAAGCTTTACAAAATTTTTCTAACTATGCTTGGATTTCTTGCAGTTTTCCAAGTCAGTTAACGGTTTGAAAATTCATGACGGTTAGTGCGTAGAGAACCTATGTAGGGTTCTTGGTTGGTTGCGGTTCCGTATGTAGTCGGTGGATTACGATTCCACAGAGATACCTGCATGTTGAGGGGTCAACCTAGTTGTTGCAGTAGCACAGGTCAGTCTCCCAACTGAGCAACCTGATGTCTTCAAGTTGCCAAGCCGATGCAAGGCGAAAGAAAGGGCTCTCAACACTTTGTAACTCTCCAGTAGCAGCGCAAAAAGTACTTATCGCAATGTACTTACCAGTAGCAATGGAATGTACTTGTTTGCGAACAGTCCATGAGTCCAACAGTTGACACGATTGCCTGCAAACCTACATCACCGCAGCTGGTCGCTGTTTCCTGTGGCGCATGCGAACGCCCAACGCTTTTGTTCGCCGTGATTCAACATTGAACCGTTTAACGTTACGTTGTTCTGACTTCACGCTCAAGCATATCAGACGTTTTATTTTATATCTGAATACGCAATCAACTCACACTGCTACTGGAGAGTTATTAACGGAAATGGTGGTGAGAACCTTTGAATTGGCCTTGCATTGGCTTGGCAACTTTAAGACGTAAGGTTGTTTAGTTGGGAGACTGAATTGGGCTGCTGCAACAAATAGGTTGACCCTTCAACATGTAGGGATCTCTGTGAAATCGTAATCGACCGACTGCATTCGAAAGCGCAAACAATCAAGAACCTTACATTGGTTCCCTACGTTGGTTCCTACACTACAAAATAACAAAAAACTACCAGAAACTGGATAAAATAAAAAATAAAAAATTAACGTGCATTTTTCAAATTTCACATTCTAAGATAACAATATTTTTGACAGAATTGCAGTACATCAAACCGCCCGTTCTTGGTTGTCTCTTTGCAGCAAACGGTTCGTGGGTTGTGACCAAAAAGGTGTTTTGAGCCAGTATAAGGGCTTTCTCGCTTCGAAGGGTTAGCTAAACTGTTTGGAAACTCTAAGACTGGCAACAAACAGATAAGCTTATAAAATCTTTTACATGAGCTTTGTTGGAAATAGAGTTTACTGACATTCCCGTCAAAGCATCATTTGAATAATAACAACATTGCAGTTACTGAAAGAAAATTCAAATTAGGTTACAATGTGGCAAAATTTTGACCCTCTAAATGTTCTTTAGGTTCAGTCAAAATTAGCGTGATTTATCCTTGCAAATGTCAGTAACTCTAACCGTGTATGCATTGCAGTATCAGTCGCAAAGCAGCAACGAAATGTTGAGAGAGTCACAACCCCTATACTGACCAACATGTTCGATTCAAAGCCAGAATATCATAAGCGGGACGAAACCAGTTCAAACCAGTTTGGTACACTGCTTGAGAAGGTTGTCTGATTCATACTTTGTCAAAGTATTTGTCAGCAAAGGCTGTGCAGTAGAGGTGTGCGGACTCTAATTTTTTGAGTCCAGATCCAATCCTGTTTTGCAAATTTTGAATCCGAATCCAATCCGGATCCGGCACCAACCAGACACAAGCAATCCGACTCCTGTTTGAGTCCGGGTAAATATAAGTCAAGCAAACAACCAGCAACGTCTTTCAGTAAGCACGAAATCCAAATCCAATCAGGCCCGGTTACAGGAAAGAAAACCCCACTACTGATCCTGTTGGAAGCAGCCGGAATCTGGATCCAAAAAATCCAAAATCCAGTCCTTGTACACCTCTGCTGTACAGCGATGTACTGCACTAATATTGCTAATCATTATTGTTTTTCGAATTGTTGGTTTCATGACGCAATTTTTGTGTTTCTCACAGCCGACATTAAATCATCAATTGATCGCTTATGAAATGTTTAACTCATGAACAGGCTCACCTTGACACCCCGTCACTTGCGCTTTTTTCGGAGAAGCACGTGCAATATAGCGAATGCTTGAGGAAACACCTGGTTGCTTGTTTGCACATCATGATTTCTTGCATTACCGCGTATAGGCAAACTGCTCAGAACAATTTTTCGCAATCGGATTGTTCGAGAATTTTCTGTGCTTACGTCGAGTGTTTGCGCAATGCACGGCAGCCATAACTCGAGAAAAAAAGTAACGCGAAGTTGGTCCGTAAATAAAAACTGCGGTATTCGAGGAACCGTGATTGTGAAACCCTATGGATAGAGTTAAAACTTAATAATAAAAAGTATGCTGTTGGTGTCATATACAGACATCCTGATCCTAGTTTTAAAACATTCCCAGAGGAGCTGTTTAGTATTTTGCATGAGTTGAATGATAAAAAGTATTTATACTTTGTCTGCGGTGATTTCAATATTAATTTAATGCACTACTCCAAGGTTAAATGTGTAACAGATTATGTTGATATGCTTCATAGTTTGTCTTGCAA
>Ga0210059_1007122_pt1 | contig 17831 bp, 10 predicted proteins | sample Ectturendosymbi2_FD_188042 | JGI IMG/M metagenome (GOLD analysis project Ga0210059, IMG submission 188042) | Ecteinascidia turbinata endosymbiont from Florida, USA - Sample 2 (SPAdes) (version 2) | ecosystem: Host-associated > Tunicates > Ascidians > Unclassified | place: Key West, Florida... | reverse complement strand
TGCAGCAATGTTTTCTTCTGTCCTTGCACTCTTTCTCCTGCCTGAATAAGTTCCCCCTGTGGCTTTAGAACATAAGTTCACTACAGTCCCATGCTCTCTGAACTTCGTAACCCAACTAACAATCGTTGATTTTGTGGAAAGTTGCGACAATGGAAACGTTTTCGAAACTGAATCTGTACACTCTGGTATGATTTTGTTGCAAAATAGGTCTCCAGGGAGAATATCTTCTGCTGATTTGTCCAAGACATTTTTGGGGCAACTATAGCTGCAAACGATCATCCATAGATTCACCTATCATGTCCTGCAACAGGAAAGACATTCGTTAAAAAATGGGTTTTTTATCGAACAAAATATGGGTACGCATCTTTTTGGAGTCACCCTGTACATGCAGACATGTTTATTAGATTAACTCTGGGGTCTCAAATACATGGCGTGTGGGCTACATGCAGCCCATGAGGGCATTTTGTGCAGCCTGTGGTGCTTCCTTTTTAACCAGTTCCTTTTAAATGAACGCAGATTCTGCTAAAAATGATTTGCCTATAACCCACGACACCTTTCGCAGGAAATAAAATCTACAAGCTGTTTCTCGTAAGGTTCAGGTGTGGCCATTGTTGTGTCAGTGTTATACTGTGGCCAATGGTAATCATAATGCAGCCCTTGGGTTACTTCATAATAACTCACTTGGCCCTAGGAGCATTTTGAGTTTGAGAACCATGGTTTAATGCCAGTGTTGGATGCTTCTATCAGTTCTCAAAGTGTTAAGCATACTGGTTGAGAACACCTAGCAGTGTCCATCTTCTGGTGATTCGAATTTCCCACCAAAACCACCTGGTAACAGTCGATATTGCCATGGGAACCCACCTGGTTCTGAAGGTGTTGAACTAATAGAAAAGCAACCAGCAACAATAAAGTTCATGATTTTGACACAAATGGATATCCTCTTGTGTTTCTCAGTACATTCAGCAATAATATCAATTGGTGTCACCAGTTTCAAAAGTGTTAAACCATTTGATTTTGTCAGTTTTCATCCAAACTTCATGTCATTTGCTTATGGTTTTATCAAAACTTTTGTGCATGGAATTAGTTAAATACATTAATCTCCCATTAAAACTAAACGTCCTACTTGTGTTTTTCAATTTCTTGCCTGTTCTTTTCTAGTATTTTGTTGTATCTTTATATTCATTTCACAGCTTTGCTGTGTAGCAAACGTATGTTTTCATATTGCATGTGTGTTATTGGACAATGGACTCCCCCCTGTATTTTATGAATGATAAGCATTAGGTCTGAGATAAGATGTAAGGTTGAAGGCTTAAAGCTGTGTTGTTATTCAGGAAAATCTGTAAATGAACTTTTATGTCAAATCTAATCACTGTATTGTACATTCTGCTTGTTGGGATTTGTAGTTATGCTGTTGTTGTAACTGATTGCAACAAAGACCTTTGTAGATGGTGCTAACATGTCATTGAATCAAATGCAATATACTGTTGCTGGCCTCTCTGCGATAAGCTTGTTACTTCATTTGTCATCAGCTGGAAATTTTGATGCAACTACTCAGTCATGGTTTATGATTAATATGTTTGGTCATCTGCATTCTCTTTGCAATGTTGCAGGTAAATACAAATTGTTTGTGTTGATTTGATTTATGCTGGTTGAATAAAAAAGCTTAGCATGCTTTGAATCAAATTCTTGTCTGTAAAATTTCTATATATGTTATGTTGTCTTCAGTTCACTAAAACTACTAAAACAATGTATTTTGAGGTTTTATCTTTTTGCATTTTTTTTGTTACATTCTTTTGGCGTACATCCTTTCAAAGCAACTTACTTTTCTTTCCAAAATCTATATTAGTCATTATCTGTTTGTGATTCTCTTAGCAAAAATGGCTGTTGACTCAAAGATGTTAAAATGTTGATGGCTATAGAGGCAATCCTAAGGTGATTGTAAAAAACTCAGTTAGGTATCATCTTGTGTTCAGAGTCAAAGTTCTGATCACTTTTCTGATTGTGACTCTGCTTTCAGTGACCAAATTTATTTAAAGGCTTGAGTGTGAGTCAAATCATGTCTTGTAATTATTCAGAGTAAGGTAACTTTTTATCCATGGATGGCTGACTTTGAGCTTTGCCCTATGGTTTTCCTTAGCCTTCACATGCGGTTTACCTGATAATTGTGTTTTTATTTCTTCACAGATAATTTATACATGGTGGCATTAGTGACCTCAAAAAAGCATTGTTTTTCAGCTCGCTTGGGATTGTTTGTGACGGCCTTGACTGCTGCTACTGAACATTGTTTCCCAGGAATGGTAACTGCTTGCACTGGTGTAGAGTCTCAGTATTTCTCACTGTACTGGTACAAACTGCTCACTGCTTCATGTGAGTGAGATCTTACGTCATTAATGCCAGTTTTGTACCATTTTGTGGACTGCAGCGCAAGTAGTTTGCTTTCTTATGTATGTGATTTCTGAAATGAGTGAATTTTGTGAGATGGCCAATGGCCACAGGTCAGGATATCCCAAATAGTGCACCTCATGAAGTGATCAGCTGCATGATTAAAATTGAATATGACAATTTCAGGATGTCTATAGATCAGTGTTTCTCAAACTTTTTTATTTCATCACCCCCTTTTCATTCTCGACACATCGTTTTCGCCCCACTAGCCTTATAAAGCAAACACAAGGCAGTATATTTAAAGAATGTATTAAATAGCTGAACCAAGCCATTAAAAAGCTGAACAAAGCAACTGTATTATGATGCTAATATTATGTTCATAATTCTTGTGAAAGTAATCCATGGCTCTAGAGCAGGCTATTTTGCTTGGAGCTAGAGCTCAGATTAAAAACCAGGAGCTGGAGCTCATTTTAAATTTAGGACCAGAGCCGGAGCTATACCCATTTCAGAGGTAGCTCCAGGTCCCTTCCTAGATACTAACAGTTTTGACAAATAGACTTGTGTTGGCTTTTTATTCCACACTAAGCGCAATTGTTAGGAGTTACGACACCAGACTGCAACAATAGATCTGCAAGCCTTTCATGTTTCTTTGGTTTGATAATCGCTAAGGCTGTGACATCATAGCTGGACAGGCATGGTGTTACTTCTTGAATAATAATTCTCAAATACTGTTCTAAGAGCTGCATGCAGCTTTCATGCATCCTTTGTGCAGCTTTTAGCAATCTTTCAGTAACAGATTGTATTTGAAAAAGAGCTGATGATGCCTACCTTGTAGGCAAAACATACTCTGTAAGAGCTTAGTGTCTGATTGTTTGCTGGGAAAGGATTCCTTTTGATAGGCAATGTCTGTCAGTAACACCTCTAATATTTTGTGTAGCAGACATTGTTTGTGTCATAAAAGAAAACGTGTCAATTGACTTGCGGTAAAATCTTTGTATGCGGCTCTCTAACAACTGTTTTTACTTTCTAGTCAAAATGATCAAACCAAGTCTGTAGTAGTGTAGCGATCTAAAAAGAACTGAGCTATTAGGTATACAATATCCATAGCTTTTGTAGCTGGTGTAGTCATGCTGTTAGTAGGGAGTATGATTAAGGTATGATACCACTGCAGATTTAAGCGTGATATACACGGCACGCCATTGTAATGTAAGAATGTTTATAAGAAACCATTAGGCTTACTAGCAAGGTTCACCAGATAACTGGCGAAGTTCACTGGGAAACATTACATTTACAAGCAGTAGCACAACATCAAAGTTATAAATAATTGGCAGCACACTAGTATTCCTTTGCATAGCTGTACGCCAGATTAAAAAACTACCATATTAAATTGCTCAAAACGGTTTGGTATATTCGCTTAGTTTTGTGTGCTTGATTTAATTCATTTCCCATTGAAGTTGAGGCACATCAAGGTAATTATAATATTAATGTGTGAAAACTAACAGAAGCCAGAGCAGGAGCCGGGAGACATGGCTCCGCAGCCCTGAAATAATCCACACTTTAGCCAGGCGCATAGACGATCCAGAGTAAAATTTTAACATATAAATTGCTTTAGCAACAACCTGCAACGATATCATAGTGAAGTAAAACTTGCAAGAAACTATCAAGTCATAATAGTAGGCTACTGAGGTTAACTCAGTGGTCGATTAGTGGTTTAGAACTTTCTTTCCCTTTGTGTTGTTTCACCTGCCCCCTATCGCCCCAATTGGTTTTATCACTTCCTTGCCCAGGAAAATCGCCTCCAAGGGGGCGATTCTGCCCACTTTGAGAACCACTGCTGAAGATCAAAACATTTTTTGGAAAATCAATTTTGAGATATTACACACTGAAGATACCTTTGACAGTTGTGTTCATACTTATGTTTGCAACTTGCAATAAAGATAATGCCCAGCACTGTTTGACAGTCACCACAATGTTTATGAATTTGAAAACCATTAATTTTATGCGAGCAAAAAGTGAATAGCATAATGTGGCATGGAGAGCGAAGCATTTCTGCATATTGACCTAAGTTTGATTATGAATTATTGTGGCAATAATCAGGGTGTCTGAGTCATAAGGAGTCGGAGGCTTTTGGGTGGAGTCGGAGTCAGATTTTTAACAACACTTGGAGTTGGAGTCAAATTTTTTGTCCGACTCCGGAAGTCCAATTGGATCATTTTTTACATCACACACCTAAGTTGGGAATTCGTGATTAAATGTACACTTTCTTTCGAAACTTTTGTGGAAACGGAGATATCTTGCTGGGCACCACGATTTCCATTCACCCGTAATTGCTACAAAGTTGTTAACAGCCAAACTTCATTCACTTAATGTGAAGGAGTCGATGTCAGAAATTTTGGAAAGCTTGGAGTTGGACATTTTACCTCTGACTCCACAACCCTGCAATTAATACTGTAATTCTAGGTTGTTTTTTTTTGGTCATGGACCGAATTTTAAAAAAATGACCATTGAACAAAATTATGTCATTTCGGTTATAATTGGAGATCGACCGATACTGCCTTTTTGTGGTCGATTACTGATGTATCGGCCATTCATAGATCGATATCGATAACCAATATTTCTAAAATTTTTAAATTTGTTTTTCTGCTTCATTATCAAAAATGTAATGTGTTCTACACCTTACCTTTTTTCAAAAAACATCCAAAATCAGGATTTATGAGCTAAGTTTTTCAAATTGCAACAATTTCAATATTTTCATATGATTTTTAATTAACCTGATTAATGACGACGCATTTGTTTTGGCTGCGACCGCCGATGCGTGGTTCATGGTTCATCTTGTCTGCTTGTTTGTGAAAACGCACCTGCTAGCTTTGCTGCAAGATAACTGTCTTCACTTGGTTCGTTGTGTTTTCTTGCGCAAGTTGTCTGGATGCGTGAGGAATATAACAGCATTTTGTCAACACCTACTGAGGCCAATTTTGGCCGATACCGATATATCGGTGAAACCCAGTATGGCCGATAGATCGGTCTATCTCTAGTCATAATGTCCAAAATTATAGACTAGTGAATACTGTTGCAGCACTTTTAGTACTATTATAGGACAAATGGCCAAAAATCCAGGTGTAAGTTATAGATGAAATGTCCCACTCCATATTGTAAGGCAGTGGTGCTCAAGCCGTGGCCCACAAAGCAATTTTCATTGGAAAGAAAAATTAACACTTTGATCATTTAATAGAATCTTTTAGGGAATTTTTATTGAGATTATTAATTCTTGTGGCCCGCGAATGGTTTCTGAAAGACAAATGCAGCCCACGAACCAAAATGTTTGAGCACCACTGTTGGAAGGGTTTGAGATGTGAAGAGATTTATATACGATACTTGTTTCTGCATACACTTCCGTGTTTTGTGCCTGGGTTTCTGCATTCTATTACTTGGATAGTTTTATTTTGTACTTTCAGTATACACCAGAGAAATATGTTGTATATTTATATTGAAGATACTGTGCCTTGCAGCAATTATGGATACACCATGTTATTCAAACGATGTGTAAATACAGATTTGCAACATTGTAAAGCATAGCTGGTATTTTAGCTGCAGCTTGGCAATCAATATAACAAATTGTCAAGTGAACCTTTCAAGTCAACTGCTTAAATATTTCCCCTGATTATCTTCACAATCTCATTAAATTTGATGGTTTCATTGGCCTTACCGCTTTGTGATAGAGAATGAACATGAATTATATAGTGAGTATGATGGTCTATTGAAAGGAATCCTGCCACAGCAATGAAGAAGACACTGTACTGTTTACTGAAATTTTGGCTACTGATCAGGCATCTTTGACTCTAGTGTTAGCAATTTTTAATTCATCCTTTTCTCTCTTCTATATTTACGTTTATTAATAAGGTTCCTAAAGGATACTATTAATTTTTTATTAGTCTTGGTGCTACTAATGTGCTCAGCTTTTTTGTTTTAAGTGACTCACTATTATTCTTTGAAAATAGCAGTGGACTTGATGTGGATGCCTTGGTACTTTGATTGCATTGTACCTGTGTATTCTTAAGTCTAGTGAAATTTCCAAACTTTATATCTCTAGGTACGAATCCCCATAATGCGATCTGCCAATATTGTTGTATGCTATTATGAAATACTGTTGTTTTTTATTAAAAATATTTTCTTACGTGTGCATTTCAGTTCTGACCACTGTGATTCGATTCCTGCTGCCTGGTCCATGCCTGCCCTTCTCGCGGTTTTACACTTTTGGGCTTGTGGCCACCCTTGCAGCTGCTTTACTTTCTGCGATAGATGCCAACTCAACAAACTTTCTCGGAAAATCTCTTTTGCAAAGGAAAATGGCTTTTAAAAAGAGTAACAAACATGACGATGAGAGAAGGGAGTCTCGTTCAAGGTATCAAAATTAAAATGTGGAAAGTTCGCAAAAAATTTTACAGGATTTAGTTTGCATGAGCACCGCTTTTCATTTATTTGGGCATTTGAAAAGTGCAATATCCTCCTAAGCTGCCTGGAGGCGTCACTAACCAGGTGGCCATGGATCGAAGTTGCTCTGTGAATAATGCCTTCAAAAGCTTAAACGTCTTGCTTTAATTTTCCTTGAGGTAAATCTGTCTCTAGCTGTTTTTTTCAACTCGTGTCTCTTCATTTGAAGAGTGTCCTGTTGCATTTTTCATCACTAAAGAAAAGTGATCAGGATTTCTCCAAGTGTCAGGCATATTGCACTGTGCTTGGTATCAATTGAATGTGTTAAAAAACTTGAATGGATGAACACTGGGGTTTAGAATGAGCAATAGCTGGTATAGGGGGTGGGGCCTGCTTGAACATTTGATATGGCCCGCGTCAGATTTTGCGTTACCCAAGTTAGAACACAACATCGCGTCGAAACGACGTCAGGTACGTTGATAGTAAGTCAAGAGAAGTTACTCTTCGTCATAGTTAAAGGTAGAATTTAAGATAACAATTTTTGATTTTGCAGCCCGCAAGCGATAATGCACAATTCATGCGGCCTGTGATAGCAAGTTGGTTCCCCGCCCCTGAGCTATGACATGATGTCAGCAACAGAAACACAAAAATGGCGAAAAATGTTGATGACACTTTGCAAAACTGGGTGGTTTTTCCCTTCTCAGATTTTTATTTGACATTTTATGTTGATAAATTAATCAGTTTCAAAATTTTTCATTTTTGTCTGCACGTCTATATCTGCGAAAATTCGCTTGTTTTCGGTTATAGACCGAATTTTTTTAAATGACCGGAAAAAAAATAAGTCAATTTGTTTGGTCATGACGTCCGAAGAGGTGGGTTAGTGAAAACTGTTTTGGCGAGTTTTATTATTACTATTATTGCGGGACAAATGACCGAAATTCCTCAGCGAAAAAAAACGGTGCGAATGTAGTTGCAATTGTAATTGCATGGAGGAATGTACTTGGTGAATTTTTGGTTGTCAGCTTTTGTGTAGGAAAATAAAATACAGTAGAATTCTACAACGCTGTAGGCGAATTGTCGTTGTAGCCGAACTACAAGAAATCGTTCCTGAAATGGCGTTTTGGTTTAATGCCAGAACCTGGCAAGAGTTGAAAGTGTTCTTTGATCAAGATTACCACTTAATGTATCTTGTTTTCCTGTACACTCCGAGAAGAAAGTAAGAAATTATTTGTCTTTAGTTTTCGATAGTGTAATCAACGTGCTTCTTGGGATATCGAATGGAAATCTCGTGAAAGTTTTGCCACTTCCGTGCCATTTTCGCTATTGAACGAAACAACGATGTCGTGCTTGTTCCATAATGGGATACTGCTTCTTTTTTTTGTTCGACAATTTACGCACTGCTCCACAAGACTATCGATCGAACTGACTACAGTCGCAACAACACATAGTACAGTAAAACTCATGTAACGATTTTGATGCTGACTGCGCAATCCCTGATGCCATTCTTACGTCACATCTATCACGGCTCAACTATTGGCCGCTTAACTTTAACTGCGATCCTATTCGGTTATCAAAGATTTGCGTGGCGGCTACACGTAGCCGAGCTTACACTTCAAACTGTACAGAAAACTTGCAACTGTCGTGTCGTTATAAATGCACAAAACATTCTGCAGGGACCGACAAAAAGTGTCGTAGTAGTCGAAGTGATGACATAGCTGAAGTCATTGCAGCCGAACACGAATGCACGCAAAAACAGAATTCTGCCAGGACCGACGAAAAAGCGTCGTTATAGGCGAAGTTTGACCTACAAGTACCTTAGCGCATTTTAGAATGAGATAGTGAATGAAGAAATCAGTTCCTTCATATCCGTGGTTTTTAAAGTGTGACCAACCCACAAATAAGTCTTGCGCTATACATGAAACACTCCAACAAACAAATCTTTTACTGGATAAAATTTGGTTTCCTTTCTGTTGGCAGCGCACCTTGGCAAAGTTCGCAATTATATTTTCTTGCCTTGAGTGGTGTAACAAAAAAAAACATTAATTTGTTGACTGCAGCTGATGTTTTTGTATGGTAAGATGAAACAGGGACTGTTGCGATCGGAAATTCCGAGCGGCATGTGCGCAAAGCTTTGCACCGTGGCAGCAAGCAACAATAGAGATAATGCTCGCAATCTCCCTGCTCGCGCTACATATACAATGGTGTTATTTTTCACGCACATTCCGTTCGTGGTGAATCACACAATCAACGCAACACCACCGGAGAGGTTGCAACAGGACCATTGTTTGGTCACAATAGTCTTGTTTGAATCTGGGAAACGCAGCTTACTGCGTGAAAGCATATGCATTCTTGAAACAATGTTTACCTTGCTTCCTGCGACACTAAGCAGAAGCGGCCAATGAATGTTTGAGAACCACAGCTTTAAATCTAGTCCCTTCCGTTTTTCAAACTGGATTCATTTTTTGGTTTCCCTTCCAGATCCTAAACCAGGGGTCACCAACGTGGTGCCCGCAAGCACCAAGTAGGTCGCCCGCAGGCCTGTTCTAAAAATAACGTTAGCATGATCAATGTCTTCACGTTAACGAATATCAATACTAAAATAATTGAAAGTAAATTGATCAAATTTTTTATTTCAGAAGTGTGTATCAAACTATAGCAGCCCTTCGCATTTATCGGTACACAAGAAGTAGCTCGCAGTTTCAAAAAGGTTGCTGACCCCTGTCGTAAATCTTGATCACAGGTTTCTTTTTTAGTAAGCATTGTTTGACAAGGATACCTCCAGGACTGAAAGTGAAAAAAGCTTGTATTGAGTTTTTTGTCATGTAGTGTACTAGCGAATTTTTAGAACAAAGTTTTGTATTTTTTTTCTCAATCACAAATTCTGAATTGTTTTGTGTAACTACTTCTCGTTTAAATACAAATTCAATGATTTTGAAAAAGTTGTAGTTAGATATCTTGAACATAATTTAAAACAAGCTGTTAACTTTGACATATAGCACTGTTGTTTCAAAAGGTTTTTGGTCCACTGTAGGCAAAGAAGCAGCAGTGTTACGCTTTTATTGCGTTCTGCCTCTTCAATCAATCGAACCGAAAGTAGTTGGGATCGACCTTCGTGTTACTACTGTTACTTCGGGTCAGATAGAAACGTTTAGGAGAGACGCTAACATTCACAACCTGTTAGTGCAGCAGTGATTGCACGAGCAGTGCCAAGGTCATGGTGCACAACCAGCCAATTGATAACCCGTTAAGGAGTGTCGAAATTAATTTGTGCCACTTCCAACTTTTTTTCAAATGAATGGATATCCCTTGCGTTTTCAATTGCAAGCCGCTGCGTGATGCCGCTAGGGTTTCGCTTGCTAGGAAGTTCCGTTTTCTTATTTCCTGCTGCGTGGGAGGCTTTGTTGATAAATGAACGTGCTTGCTCAACGTAAGCATTTTCAGAATGATCTGTTTCATTGTGAGCAGGTTACGATGCCGCTTGGCGTGTTCGCGGCAACACACCAGCAGCGAAAACTTGTGGTCGGCTGGTCTTTGCAGTTTCGTGTTAATACCAGCAGTAGCAGAACATGAAGTTATCTAGAATGAGCTCCGTGCTTAGCCACTGTATTGATGGCATTGCTTGCTGCTGACAGCAGGTCAGTCTTTGCTAAGGTACAGGTCTTTGACCGTTGCTACAGGAATAATAGTCGCGTCAATAGTCCACAGATCATGTTTTCCAGGAAGTTGTCATGTGAGGCGAACCGTCAGCACTGCCTTGCAAATTTTGACATGGTTTATTTTGTAGAACAGTATTAAGACCACGTAAATCAATCGCACTGCAGACTGTGCGACCGTAGCTAAAATTGGTGCGCAGACTGCAGTGCAAATATCCCGTTTCTGTATTCTCTGATTGATTCAAACTGTTGGCTTAGCCATGTTAGCGACATGCAGGTCTAGTTGTGGCAAGTTGTTCCGCTAAAGCATCCATGAATCTTTAAAGATGTTGGAACTTTGGGCGACAACTAACCAGGCGTTTAACGCTTATGCAGTACATATTGCGCACATCATAGCAAGCAGTGGTTGTAATTTCAGTTGCAGCGCGTAAGTTCAAATTCCCAAGCGCTGCCCAGAGTTGCATGTGACTTGGAACCGCGATGCTTCCATGCCGCACCTCGTGCTTCCTGTCGAATATGCAGAAAGAGGTAGTTGCTGCTTGCGCGCAGTGCTTCAATCAGCATGATTTGAGCAAATTCTCTGCCATGATTAGGATTTTCAGAGCCAGCGCTTGTCGTGACGATGGTGTCGACCACTTTGTTTCCTGCTTCGATATGCGGCGAAGTTTGCAACAAACTGACATCCTTTGCAGTCGACCCAGAGTGCAACAAGCTGATGTGGCGTGCGTGTTAATTTGTCACAGATAATTTTCCAGTTTTCTGCGTTGCTTGCCATTTCGGGGTTCAGTATGCCTTCGTAGTTTTTAGGAAAGAGTTATGGACAATAGGTAAACGTAAGGTGTTGGTCTTTCGCGTATTGATAGTTTGAGCTTTGCCACATACTTGCGCTGTTTGGTAGGTCTTAACTGTCTGTTCCAAGCACTCAAAAGTAAAGTTGTTTCAAGAATGTTGAAACCGAGCCAATTGTACTTTCGTATAATGTTTGTTTTTTATCGAACGTTTGAGCGATGTTTGTGAGGCCAATGTCGGTTAGTTTCAAAAATAACGATTTTCTGCATTGCTTCTAATATCGAAAGTAGACCAGAGTTTACGACAGTCAGATGTTAGTTTGTGGTTCACTTTTACAGCGATATCTTCAGCTTCTTTGCAAGCCACGTTTTTATAACCTGAGCGACATTGTTGTCAGAAGATCAAACCACTTATTTTGGCGCTGGAGTGATCTACAAAAATATCTGTTAATTTTGTATTCTGTTTTGTCAGTTAAGGTCACAACTGCTTTGTGAGAAAGACAACAAATGGTGCAAGCAGTGGATCAAAGCAGTGCTATTGAAGTGGGTATACGGGCTTTTTTTCGCTGAGACATTTCAGTTATTTGTCTCACAGTTGTATTAAGACTCTCCGTAACACTATTCATGAACCTATATTTTTAGACATTCTGACCGAAATGACTTAATTTTTTTAATTCGCTCATTTCAAAAGTATTTCGGTTTATGACCAAAAAAAACAGGGTACATCAATGTGTGCACCACCGGATCATTCGCTGAGGGTTTATGAAGTCACATGTTGTACCGAACTGGTACGTAAAACTAGAACAACCTGACCAACTTAACTGAACCTTTTCCCCCCTCCAGGTCACTTTCTCAGTGTGCCGTTCCCAGAAATATTTTGTTGGAGCGTAGCATTCCTTGTCGAGACTTTTAATGCACTAAGACCTTTGTTAGCTCCTCACTTCATGTTCAGTGTCGTCGTGAAATGGATCATGGCGGTTTGTACGGTTTGTTTGAAAACGAAAGTGGGGAGTGCGATAGAAAAGTCAAAGAAACACTGATATAGTAATTAAGGCGCACAAACTTTTTGAAAAATCGTCGATAGGGTCACCACGGCGAAAAAGATGGAAGAGCACTAGATGCAATATCCAGTTATAAGTCAGGTACTTTTAGTGCCATAGAAAGGGTACGATAGATTCGCATGTGGCCATCCTACAATGGCGTTGTCATTGAGCTGCGCCATCTTGGCGGGATATCTAAGTTGTCGTGACTTAGAAAATGAAAGAACATCAAAACCCCAAGCAAATGCTACAGTTCAAGACGTTGAGGCAATTTTGCACCAACACATGTTTATTCGTCAATGCAACAACCTGCGGCGCTAGGAAACATAAAAAGCGGTGTTTCTCATATTTTCGACTCTTTTCACCACACATCTGGGGAAGATTTTCGAAGCGTAGGGACAACAGTTCCGTATAAGTCGTCTGTAAGCTGGGTTGTGCGTTAAAAGTTTCATTTTCTTTCATCACGCTTTGTTAACACATCTTGTAAATTCTTGCTATGCCAAAGGCAAAGGCGTGACACAGCTCGTAATAACCAACTCCTTCCTGGTAAACGTCATTTAAGAAAATACCTTGCGCACGCATCAAACGGAGGCGATTTACTACGCGCAGCGGCTATTTGCCACTTCCATTGCCCAGCTTTCCCGAATCGCAGAGCCAGCTCCAGAAAATCCAGTCGCGGCTGCTGCAGTGTTCAGTGTTTTTACAGAATGACAAGTAAATGTGTGGCTGAGGAAAAGTTACGCCGCTGCAATGGCGTTTTGCATTATAGCCCTAAGCCTCAGCGCTTTGGGGTTCTTTTGTACTTTCGCTTTACGTAAGGTTATATTTGTTTAAGCTTGCTGAGATTCAATAAAACCGTACGCCTTCATGACGCACAGATTGACCATATGACCAACTTGGTTTAGTGAAATATTGCTTGGGATTGTCAACACGCTTGAGATGTGACTGTCTTGTCGTGACACGAAAGTGGAGCCGTCGCTCCTTCAAGATACCGTACTCTGTGGAAGCTTTGCTCATTGCTATTCGACTTTTAGTTACACTGTAAGTAACGACAGGGTAGACAGCACAACGAAAGCGGTGAGACGGACTGTTGTCTTAAAACTTTAATTGGTTGGCAACATTGGAAGAAGCCAAGGATTTTTGTTTTGCACAAAAAGCGCAACGTTTGCTCTGCAAATTTTTGATTGGAAAACTCTTGTGTCTGTATCACATTTGCAACAAGTAATTATTGTGGGTTCGACAGTTTGTTTGCTCATCTTTGATCCGTTGGTTTTGTCGACAGCTCACGTACTTTTTGCCTTCACCTTCAGCCATTTGAAAATTCAACACTGGTTGTCGTAATGCTTGTTGGCCCAATGACGGAATATTACAATGTAAGATTACTGCTAATGAAAAGCTTGTAGATTTTGAGCCATTCTCCCAATGGCTCAACTCAACAAATTTTTTTTTGGAAGCCACACCAAAAAAAGATCTTCATGATCTTTGTGGGAGAAAAGTTGTAGGCAGAAGTCGCAGAACAACTTTTCGGGAAAGTTTGGGGAAATTAGGGCAAAAATCATTCACACCCCCAAAAATTTGCTTGCTTCTACACCTATGTTTGAAGCATTGCGAAATACATCGAAATCATTGTTTTGCGATCACCTCCCCGCGAAGTGCGCTGGAAAAACTGCCACATGTCCTGACCCATCCACCTCGACTTTTCCCGCTCAATCGCACATACCTTTACCATCACCGGTGCGCTCCAGTACAGCTGTGCACGAAAGGCGAATTACGACAGTTAAGCTGTGTCAGGAAATCAGTCCCCAAGGTACTAAGCACTGCCAAAAATGACATGCGACTTGCAACATCTGTTATTGCTTGCGTCGCACGTCGTGCTTCCTGTTGAGTATGCAGAAAAGCCTAGTTTCGCTCTTGTACAGTGCTTCAGTTGGCTTGATGTGTAAAACCCCACTGGCAATGATGATGTGTAAAACCCCACTGCCAATGATAAGTACTTCCGAGACAGCGCTAGCTATAACGTACCGTTCCTTTTCCGAAGCTTTGATTTGATATGTGCCTCAGTTTCTGCAAACCGATCACTGCTTGCGGCCATTACTGTCAACCTGACCAATGCTGTTCAAACTTTTCAGGTGCAGCGCGGGTAAATCTCACGGAGCACCTAATTTTTTAAATTTCGGTGTTAATTTGGTCATAAAGTTGTTTGTTTCTCTGCTCTTTCTTTAGCCTTTCAGAATTTCACCCATAACAATTGCTTGCAGATTGCAGGAGTAGGACTGAAAATGCGTTGTTTTACGTGAAAACGATTTTCTATTAAACAATTTTGCTGATGGTATCAACCCCTCACCATTGTGGAGACTAGTTCAGTGTTTGTTTTTTTTTTTTGAAATCCAAAACGTTTGTTCATGAGAGGACTTGTTTTCTGTGTATCATAGTTTCGTGTTAACACTGTCTTTCGCACGGTGCATTTTTGTAATCTTTGTTTTCTACAAGCATCGAAAATCATCGGCGATCACAGGCAAAATAATTCGTTCAAGAAAGTTTTATATTAAGTCAAATGCACTCATATCTTTGCTGTTCCTTGAACGTACCGACCTTAATGTGTATCAGTGTCGGTTGATTAGCGCTTGGCCATAGGGCCTGAATGGGCCGGAAATCTATTAAAACAGCGGGCCTGGTCTGGGGTCGAAATTCTATGCAGACCGGGCTGAACCAAAATTACCGTGGGCCTTACTGGGCCACGCTATAGAAACGTCGGCTCAAGATTGACTCTAGTAGCACCTTTAGATCTACGTACACTGACTCCCGTTTTTCCTAAATGCATAGAAGTCAAAATCATAGCGAGCTCTTGCTGCTCTGGCACGACTTAAAATATTCAAACTAAGCAAGATGTGGGCGTGGTGGTGGTCCTACACCAAGACGGGCAGGGCCGCGAAAATGTTGGCTCATGCAGGCTTGAAGTTCACGGTTCTAATGTAGTTCAATGTTGCTTTACACTTTGATGTTCATTTGCATTCGCAGCGCTTCCCAACGAATGCGGAGTTGCGGTAAATACAGGGTATCTGATCTGATATCTACTGTACGATAAACACCAACTCGACCACAGGTGTAATGTCGACTGACTATTGCAACATCATAAGCAGATCAAAGCGCAGTAGAATGTTCTAAAAGCAACAATGATGTCGCGGGCTGTACAATAGATCGAGGTATATGAGGTGAACATAGCAAGCCTTCGCTAGCGAATCCGGTTGTCTTTGGATCATGTGCATTGGATGGAATTTTGAAAGTTGATACTTTCCTGAACTTTGAAATTTGGTATATTCTTTTAACTTTTCAGTAGAAAAATGTTTTGCTCTTCGTTTGGAGTTGGCAAAACAAAATTTTACCACTGTTGGCCCTCCCATGGAGAAAATCCTTCCCACACACATGCTGTGTATATAATTGCAACGGCCGTCGCAGGTGAAACAAGATTGACCGGCAGCGCTAACATGTTTCACGAACTTTTTGTGCGCGTCGGTTATAACAGAAAGTGCGGTTGAAAAAGCGCCAGGCAGAGAAAGGGGTCATTTATCCACTTTACTCTGCACTTGTTATCGGATTGACGCGTGGGCGATTCGTCGCCCTTGGCTTACCTTCGTGAACGCACTTGTGAACTCGATATTGCGGCGTTTTTACACTGCAAGGACTCAAAGATTTGCTTCGTCGGTTTGGCCTATGGTATTGCGAAAGCTGGGGAATAGGTGAAAATGAAAAGATGAAGCCTGATTCCACTACGCAAAGGTGCTTTTTGTAGGTGTTATTGGAATCGCCGAGATGTGATTTTGTTTAGTGTAGACCGAAGTAGACCGCAGCGACTATAGTAGAATTTGTAGACCGCAGCGACTATAGTAGAATATGAACAGCTTCTACAGGGCAGGAAATGGGAGTTAGTTTTTACATTGCAAAGCCACTGTTGATTTCAGTCACGATCATTAACCAGTGGGTTCTCTGCAGTACAATAAAAACGAATGTCAAATATGACGATTCACAGCACTTTGTAAGTAGAAATCTACGAACAGTAGGTGGGCTACTGCAATTCACCAAATTGCAACTGTAACCTATTCCACAAACTTTTATGCCACATTTTATGCTACTCCATGTGTTCTTGGAGTACCATAAAACTTTTATGCCACATTTTATGCTACTCGAAGCTTGGCTTAAGACGTTACTACTTTCGTTTTCAACAGATACAGATAGCTGGAACCAGTGGTGGTATCCAACCGGCACAAAGCGGTTCTTGAAATTACGAGAAGTCAGTTAATCGATTGTTGAATTGTATGTGTTATATCTTGTTTGACTTCAATTCGAAAATTATTTCATGAGACCCAACAATTTCAGTGGTTCGTTTGTTTTCTGTAGTAGCATGTTTTGTTTTATTTTGCAGACCAGTGAGTGTTTTCGTTGAATGTCGCTAACTCATAACCGATAGGTAGTTGCGACAGTCCGTTGAAACGCCGTAACCTCTGTGAGAAACATAAGCAGTTGTGGAGCTCAAACGTCCGCTGTGATTGTTTCATTTTTTTGGTCTACGATTCGGTGTTTACTACGCACAGATCACCACAAAAAAGTGAAACCTCCCGTAAGTCATGCGCCGATCTCGAAGGAAACAGTTTTTAGAAAAATGTATTTCATCTTCGCCTATGCAGAAACCATCATTAAACGTTTCTAAAAAGGAGTTATTTACCGTCCTGTGTTGCATTTGCACGCCATAGCCTACGTGTTTTCTGTGCGGTATTGTGAAATCGTTCTTGCAGATAGGCTACACTGCAACAAGTTCCTATGCTTTATTTTTGCTTCAATATTGCAAAGCGACCACTCCGGTAAATCCATGCGCAGGACTATAACCGCAATCAGTCATTGCCAGCATTCGCACAACGTAATTCATTCGTTTCGGTCTCCAACAAAGTAGAAAACGTTTTCCTACTTAATTTTTGCTTAGCAGTGTGTGCAGTATTTTCGACGTTTAACGAATAGAATGTTGGTCTTGCCACAACGTGCACAAATCAAATCTATGAAACAGGTGAAAACTTTTGTCTGGGCAGACACAAAATAGATGGAAATTTGTAATTGCAAATGTAAGGGGAGGAGGTTTGCAAATTGTGACGTTATATTTGAAGGGGGGGGGGGTAAATACTTGTGACGAAATGTGACAAGGGGGGAGGAGACAAGAGGGGGTAGATTTTTGCCCAAAAAAGAGTGTGACGTCATTTATGGACGGCCCCTAAGTTGGAGTAGGCCTCAGTGAGCACGAAAAAAATGTACATGTGGGTCTACAGCTGTTTCCTTCCTGTCTGAAAAATGTCTGGCATAATACGTTTGTGGAAATGCTGCACAGATGTGAGATTGTGCATTTAGATTTTGCTGTCTTCCTTCCACGCATAGGGCAGTCTTCCCCAATTTGTAATGCGAACCTGTTTTTGCGGCTAAGTGGTACAGTTGGCTTAGCACGCGCCACCAAAGCTGGTAGGCTGGGTTCGAATCCCTGCCGGGTCATACCGAAG
>Ga0210059_1007121_pt1 | contig 17831 bp, 12 predicted proteins | sample Ectturendosymbi2_FD_188042 | JGI IMG/M metagenome (GOLD analysis project Ga0210059, IMG submission 188042) | Ecteinascidia turbinata endosymbiont from Florida, USA - Sample 2 (SPAdes) (version 2) | ecosystem: Host-associated > Tunicates > Ascidians > Unclassified | place: Key West, Florida... | reverse complement strand
ATTCTGAAAGCATTCACTGGCTACCTACAAACTCGAAAAGTTATTGTCTGACTTTTATTACTTTGAACCTAGAAAAACGCCTTTCTTATCATAACAACTACATCTCATGCCGGTTCGCAATGAAAATGTGTGGTCTGGTAAAGAATGAAATATCAGTTGCGTAAGTGAAATAAGAGCGCGAAATAATCACGTGATGGCAGAAAAAAGCTGCTGTCCGATTGGTACGCTTGTCCGATAGGTCCCACACTTCCCTTACAAAAAAAACAAAGCAAAACAGAAAAAAAACAAAAAGTGTTCTTCATGCCGGAAAGCATAGAATATGCACACAGAAAATGCAAAAAAGTAATACACACAAAAAATAAAACAGAGTTACAGAATACTAGAACACACAGTATTTTGTTCTGGACAGGTGAAATGTTGCTAAAGTTCATAATTGGGATTTATTTTTTTTCATGTAGGAGGTGATTTCTAAGTTTCTATTTGAAGGTGAAGGTGGTTGAAAATTTAATATCGTCTGGTATTGAAGACCATACTTTTGGGCCAATAAATTTAAGAGAACATTTTCCTGAGGAAGAGTTAACTGTAGGTAAAAACAGGTTTCTAGAGGTTGCTAGTCTTGTGGAATGATAATGGATTGAGCTGAGTGGAATAAAATATTCATCAAAATGATTTGGAAGCAGTTTGTCATGATAAGAGTGCATGAATTTGCCTACTGAAAAGTTATATTGTTTGGGAAGACATAAGATGTTTAAGTGCTGGAAATGTTCTTCTAGTGATCCCATGTTAATTGGATTTAATATTTTTATAGCTTTATTTTGGAGCTCAATGATAGGCTGAATGGTTGAAGTTGAAGCACGTCCCCAATTGAGGATTGAGTAATTAAGGTAAGGATGGATTAATGAGTTATAGACAACTTTCAGTACAGGTGGTGTTGTATAATGTTTAAGTTTGGATAGAATTCCACAAGCTAGTTGAGTTTTTACCTTTTGTACATGAGTTTTTTAGCTTAACTTATTGTCAAGAAGGACACCTAGATATTTTAGGTTATGTTCAGGGGAAATGTTGTGGTTATTTATGGTAACTAATGAGGAGCAAAGCAGTTTATCCTCACCACAGCTATATTGTCATTTGCAAGAGCACAGAAAATGGATAACCACACAGTAGGACATCACACAAGCGGTGTTAGTACGTGTCCAACCTTGAGAGGAGCAAAACACTTTCCCAGCACTTCTTACTTTTTATGCTTGATGTGTACACAGTGCCCACATATTTTTACTACACAAAAGCAATACTGATGAGACGCAAACACTGAAACAACTCACGAACAACTACTATGTTCTGTCTAAAGCTGCAGTTGACCAACACAGACAAGAAACCACTGCCTGCTTGCCATCACTAAAAGCATGACAATGCTCATCCATATTGGCTGAAGGCAAAATAGTTCAAGGCGGTATTTTACCTCATGTGGCAAAATAGACTCTGCTTTCAAGCTTTCGGTGTGTAAATTTCCAATGAGCTTCGGAGCAGGAGCTGGAGTAACTTCCTTAGGAACAGGAGCAGGAGTCAAAAAAGGTGACTCCGATCACCTCTGCATCTCACTACTATCAACGTGGGTGATTGGGAAGTGACTAGACAATCCTCAGTTCGATTGACTCCTTTGTTGTATTTGGTTTTTCTTTTATTGTACTTACACAAGATTGTAAGTCAAAATTTTTGGACCTTTTATGATATACATTTCGAAAAGCAGACAAGTGTTGATAATCAATTAAGCTTTTGGACAAGGGTTAGGTTCAGCATTTTGTATTAGGGTTTTGTGTTAGTGTTTCAAATTAGGGTTTATAGTAAGCATTTAGGGTTAGGGTTCAGTGTTTGCGTCTAAGGTTAGGGTTTAGTGCAGTGGTTCCCAACCTGTCTAGGCTTGCGGCACCCTGCAGAAGAGAATTATATTTTGCGGCACCCAGTGGCGAATCCATACAATTTTGCTTCAAGGTTTGATGACAGTTTGAAAATGTATTTTTAATTTTAATTTTTTTTAAAAACGCATTAGCTCGCGGCACCCCTGGGTATTGTAAATGGCACCATAGGGTGCCGCGGCACCCCGGTTGGGAACCACTGGTTTAGCGTTTAATGTTGATGGTTTGGGCTTGCAGTTAAGGTAAATGGTTAGGATCAGAACTGTCGCCAGGAAGGCTTCACTAGGGGTTTTACATTCATGTGGGGGGCTTTGCATTTGTGACGGGAAGGCTTGATATTGAATAGTTGATAAAAACTCCAATGATTTAAAGTGTTTCATATTTCGATTTTGGTGGGCTTAGTACTTTGTTTGGGGGGGGATAAGCCCACCAAACCCCCCCCGTGGCGACGGGACTGGTTAGGATATAGGGTGAAAAAAATGATGGCCACCTTAATCCTTAATGTGAGAAGCAACTGAAATGTATTGCAGTGATCAGCAAATTCATTTGATACGTTTTTTTAGTCTTTTTAATGCGAAAACCGGATACGGTCGTTTAGACACTGCCAAAGTTTATATAATTTACTTTGGAGTTTGAGCAGGAGTCAGAGTGCAAAACTTTAAAATGTGTCGGAGCGGAGTCGGAGTATATTCAGCCGAAGCAGGAGCGGAGTCGGAGTCAATAATTTCAGACTCCGTACACCTCTACATTGGACTGGACATGGATTGGACTGGATCCGGACTGCGACGAATTGTGTTGATTTTGGATTGGATCGGGCCTGTAAAATGCTTCACAATTTTGGAACAGGACCGGATTTGGACCCAGTTAATAGACAAGAATTGTGCAATTTTTGTCATTAGAGAAAGTTGTATTTTGCTAAATTTTTGAAGTTTATTTGGACTTGGATTTTAAATTTTAAAAAAATTTTGGACTATGGTTGGACTTATGAGTTTTAAAAATAGGAGACTGGATCTGGATCGCAAAATATGACAGTTCGCTCATCTCTGAGGAAAATGGACATCACGAAATCCAACCATTTATGACACATGAGACCGGTTTTCTGACTTGCAAAAAATTTCTGACTTGCGAAAATTTTTGACTTCACGCCATGTGCGCATGCATGAAGTAATATTCTACATGACAAATACGCTGAAAAAATTGACGATTAGTGCTTAGGTAAGTGTGTCGGGTTAGGATTTGGGTGAGAAAAAGAAATATAATTGAGGTCTAAGTCCAATATTTTTCAGTGGTTATAGTTATTCCTCAGCTGTAGCTTGTTGTGCGTATCTGACATCTAACCAAAAAGCTTTAAAGCGAAATTTCTGACGTCTGCGAAATTTCTGACCTATTATTGTTTGTCAGTCATTTTGCTTCTCAGAGTAAAGAAATAAAGTTTGGCGATTACTTTTTGTATGTGTGATGTGTAAAATAAAACCTTTTCGTTAGATGTTACATGCCCACAACAAATTACAGTACAGGAATCACTATAACCACTAAAAAATATTGGACTTCGTCTTAGATCTCAGTTATATTACATTTTCTAACTCTAATCCAAACCCTAACCCATGGGTCACCAACATGGTGCCCGCGGGCACCAGGTCGCCAACACGGACCACGTGAGTCGCCCGCGGGCCTGTTCTGACAATAGCATAAACATGATCAGTGTCTTCACATTGATGAATATCTTTAATTTTTATTGATAACATAATTGAAGACAAATTGAGCAAACTTTTATTTCAGAAGTGTGTGTATCAAACTGGTTGCCCTTCGCATGACTTTGTACCAAGAAGTAGTTCTCAGTTTCAGAAAGGTTGGTGACCCCTGCGCTAACCTGACACACCTAAACACCAAACCCTAAGCCCCAATCACCAGTTTCCTCGGCGTATTTGATATGCACAATATGACGCAGTGCAGGGACCGAGTTTATGGGGGGACGGGGGGATATGTCTCCCCTACTTTTGAAGAGGGGAGGACATAATATATTTTGTCCCCCCCAATATTTTGTGATAAAAATATTGTAGATGTGCAAATTTCATGGTTGCTTTACTGTTAGAAACATTTCCCCAGCATAAAACCAGGGAAATAAATAAACAAAAAAGAAAAATAAATATTATCACTGGACTATCTGTGGACACAGTATACAGATTTACTATATAAATTGAATTGTCAAGATTGTTGAAAATTGTGTAGGTTAATTTGAATTACCAAATCGGTGTCCACATAAACTTCGCTCAATCAAGAATTCCTGCGCTGGTCTGTAACCTGCAATCAAAATACGGTTGCCACCGGGCGCGTAGCCAGGGGGACAACGGGGACAATGTCCTCCCAATTCCAAAGTGTTCAGGTTAATAAAATATTTGAAGTATAAGTCAAAGAAATACTTCAGTGCAAATCAACGAAACTGCCTCAAGGAACGTATCCTACTTCAGTTTTTACTCGAATACAAATTTGTATCTGACCTTTTGTAATCAATGACCCGCAAGCAAAACCAATTGGAGTAACGCTTTTCGCAGCCAAGCTGGTGCACCAGCTTGCTGTATCCGGCCTAATGGTTACGTAAGCTTCATTTCAAGACCATCGCAAACTTCTTGATAGCCGTGAGTGTTACAAATATAACCTATCCTTGTCTCCAGTGTCAGCGTAGCCTTAAATCAACATCGTAGATTTTTTGTTTTTGAACAGTTCTAAAACTATATGCGTGAATATGGCGGTAATATAGCCTACATTTTATATGTCTTGAAGCTGAAAATATAGCTAAGAAGCGATTCAGTTTCAAAGTCTTCTTCATTGCGCCATAGTCACTGTTTAGCAACAATGGCATTCATTCTAGATATTTATTCGTGATGTCATGTATTGTGACGATTCAATTACAATTATGTTGAGCCTTAACCTTTTCATAAAGGGTTTCCCTTTGCCTTGCCAGTGAGTACAACATCAATCTTGTCAAGATATTAGACTCTGACCTACTGTTCATAAGCTCAGTGTTTCAACTTTCATCTGATGTTAATTGCACCCACCCTATCGTCCAGTAAATTATTTGAAATCATTTAACTGCAACGAGAAGAGTCAGTAGGAAAATCTAACGTAAGTAGCAAGGTGCTTTTTATTTTGTAAGTGCTAAGGGAATTGACACTGCCATTATCTTACAGATACTGAGATAACTTGCACAGGGGTGGATATTAAAATTTAGGGGCAAGCTCTCAGAAATGGGCCCCAAAACATTGCCATTGCGAAAGGTAGATGTGGGATTACGTAGATAAAAATGTTAAATTTGTTTCACATTCTGATTTATAAACTAAATTCAAGGGCATAACATACATACGAAAGGAACACAAATGTGTAAAGTTTTTAAGCCGAACACTTAAAAGCGCCTCCTTTGGCACGTGTTCTAATAATTTTTGCTTTGTTTTGAAAAATGTATGACTGCTTCAGAGCTTCTTTAAATGTGCCTCTAGAGTGGTACATAACCTTTTTAACTAAACAACGGTGCAAAGCTCTCAAGAGGGGGCAGTACGGTATCTCTGGAAAAAAGGGCCCGAGGCGACTGCCTCGTAATCCTTCCAAATATCCATCACTGAGCTTTGAATCTGTTTTGTTGGCAAAGTGTTTGTGACTAAAATGAAACTAGATTTGAATGTTTTCCCATTAGGGTTTCAAATTCCGTAGACATGTTATTGTATTTTCTAGAAGCCCGTGATTTGTACAAATTTAATTATGTGCAGCGCTAGGCTATCTTTACATGCAGCTGAGCGTGGTCTATAAGTTTTGTAATATTGTGGTTACGACTGTGTTTACAGTTTAATTCCATTTCATATTTCAATGAAGTCAGTTAAATTTAACAAAGTTTCATCAAACAATTGAAACGAAGCAAGTTCAAAGTAGCTACAAAGGTTTTACGGAATAAGTTGAACACAATCAAAAGATATTACGGATTATCAAAAATCCAAACATTTTTCAAAGGCGGTGAAAGACTTTAGCGTTTACGTTTATCAACTACATACGTGAAATAATCGCTGAAAAATTAGATGAAAACGGAAATCCACTTCTTATATGCGCAAACGTTTTGTAGAAGGCCTACTTCGGAAGTCATTGCCTCAGAGCAAAGTCTCTGCTCGGCTTCGATTGAACGTGCTGTGTTGGTGTACATCTGAAGCGTGTAAATACAGTATTAGAAGCGCAATCGTAATGTTGGCCGGCCGCGATGACTTCTTGCTCAACTGCAACATTGGCTGCAAAAAGCATACTGCAGATCGTGCGCTCATAGCATTGAGGGTTTACTAGCGCTTTTGCAGAAAAAATTCATGAGCAAATGGTGGCATTGATCCAAAGTAGAAGATTGGAACGTCACTATCACAACTTTTGAAACTTATCAATTCAGTGGAAACAGACGTTTTATTTGTCGGAACGCAATTGTTCAGGAGAAAACGCCAGAAACATGAACGTTTCATGAATGGTGCTTTAAACTCGGTTGATGTTTTCTCCCTACTAAAATTTCTGGCTATGCGCCTGGTTACCACTGCTAGTACTTACCAAAAGATCCCTAGTTTGTTTTGATTTGATCTATATGTGGTCTTGTGCTTTTTAGTAGCAGTACATTTTATTTCGGAAGTGACCAAATTTAATTGATTATCACAATATTTGAGCATAATTATGTCTATTTATGCCCAACTCTCAGAATTAACGTGAGAATTAACGTACTTGCATAGCAAATGCACTGATAAGTGCTAGATATCTAGGTATAGCACCTACCACCACCATGGGCGTAGCCAGGGGAGACACTTGGGCCATGCTCGCCAAAGTATATAAATTCCATAATGTGTCCCCATTTTGCCAATTTTACAAAAAGGTCGTACTACGGTTGAATGAACATGATGACGTAATTGAAACGCAAATAATAAAGATTTGACCCCCAAAGTTTTTTAGCAAACTCGGTACCTGACTCAGTGCATGCGCACATGGCGTAAAGTCAGAAATTTCGCTTGACACTGGCAACTACAGAATAGGAAACAACCACTGTTACGTAGGGCAACCTCAAAAAAGCCAGAAAAAACAGATTTCGTCTGGCTTTTTTTGTTTTTTGAAAAAATCCACACACGTTAAAAAAAGCTTCCTTTTCTTAAAGATTTTCACAACCTGGCTTCAAAAAAGCCAAATTGGCAACGCTGCTGGTGACCCCCAGTCGTGTACGGAGTCTAACATTTTTTAATCCGACTCCACTCCAGAGGTGGCCGGAGTCACTTTCAGACACCGACTCCGCTCCTTTTCCAAACTTTTTTAATCCGGGTCCGGGATTTTCAAATTTAAGAGTCCGAATCCTGTTTAGAACCCGACTACCATTGATGAACCGAAATTTACCTTAATAAATGACCACACAGATTCCTGCTACTGCTGAAATTGAAAAGTGACTTTGGATCCGGGTCCGGCTTTTCACAAAATTTTGACTTCGGGTCCGAAAGAAAAACGCAGAATCCTACCGGAGTCGACTCCAGCGCTTCAGATCCATGATCACCTCTGCTCCACTCCTGCTTTAGCTGAATATAGCCTACTCCGACTCTGCTCCGATTCCGAATCATTTTCAAGTTTTGCACTCCAACTCCCGCTGAAACTCCAAATTGAATGTTATAAGCTATTCAAAAAATGTTTAATAAATGACTCCGGCTCCAATGAGTCATGACACTGAATATTAAACAAATGCATGTGACGTGCCTAAAAATATACGTCGTTAATGCCTAGCAGTGTTGAACATGATCCGGTGTCCGGATCGCCATCCAACCGGATTCTGCAATTCAGAACCGGACCCGGATCGGACTGGATTTTGAAAAAAACTCAACAGGATCAGATATGGATATCCAAACTGCATTGATCACTGTAGTAAAATGCTTAATCAGAGTTTTTTGGATATAAACCGGATTGGTTCAAATATTTGGACAGGTCTACCGGATTAGGATCGGACCGGATTACTCATTGAAATTTTTGGACTGGATTAAGATTGCAAAAATCTCCAATTTGTTCAACACTAATGCCTAGGTGTCAGGTGATGTAATGAACAATAATGTGCCGTTGAGGCGTTGCTAATGATCGAACGGTAGGGGGAAAAGGATTGAGCTAGACTTGACTATTTAGCGTGCTTTCATGCAGGGCCTGTTTTATCAGATGTTGAGAGGAGGGCAACATAAACCTCGAACCACCGGATCAGTAGTACTTGCTCCTCTGCGGTCAAATGTCATTCTGTCTTTTGTTCGAAAGACGTATGACTGAGGTGGGGTAAATGGCTTTGGCTGGAGGGAAAGGTGTAGAGACTGGGGGACAACTGCCTCCCAAGTAAGTAGGTTATATGTTAAAAAAGCTTGATTTTGAAGCCAAACACTGGAGTAGGCTACTTCAGCACAGTGGATTTGACTTAGACTTTTGATTTAATATTTAATCAATATGCTATCTCCACAACCACATTTCCTAATTTTTTAGGCTAGCCTACCAGTTTAGGCAGAAGCGTCGCCAGAAAGTCGCCAATAGGGGGACTTTACGTTTGTGCAGTGGGACTTTACATTCGTGCAGGGACTTTACGTTCAAATTTGACAAAAACTTGTAGGGGCTTAGAGCTTTGCTTGGGGGGCTAAGCCCACCAAAGAACCCCCGAATGGTGACGGGGCTGAGTGTAGGGCTTCTAAACACAAAAAATAAAAAGAGTTATAACTTTTAAACTTAAATAAAAATCTTTAAAAATAATAAAGAGTTAAAAGTTTTAAACTACTTTCAAAAATGACTATTTAGGCTAATCAAAAAATACCGTCCCCCAGAGGGTGCCGTCCGGTTCCCCCTTATTACGCCACTGCAGTAATGTCTGCTGGTCTGCGGTCGGATGTCCTTTCTGTCCTTCGTTCAAAGGACTTTTGACGGGTGTGAGGGGTAATGGATTTGACTGGATAGGAAGATGTACGGACTGGAGGACAGTTGCCTCCCAAGTATGTTAAAAAATCCCTACTTTCAAGACAAACACTGGGGTGCGGTAGCACATTTGACCCACACTTTTGAGTAAACATTTAATCAATTTGCTCACTCCACAGCCACATTTCCCAGATGTTCATGCTAGCCTACCAGTTTAGGGCTTCCTAACATAAAAACGTAAAGAAGTTAAGAAGTTCAAAAACTTTTGAAAAATTGTTTCAAATAATAAAGAGTTAGATCTTTTAAACTACTTTATAAAATAATTTGTAATCAACAATTTGCCGCCTCCCTGAAAGTGCCGCCTGGGGCCGGGAACCCCAACCGCGGGCTATATTTCGTGTCCATTGCATGTCAATGTATGTCAGGACTAGTGGCGTACGCAGAAAATTTTCATGGGGGTTTTCATTCAGTGGCATATGGTGGTCATTTGTATTTGGTATGCGCTGTTTGTGACGTCACAATTTGACGTCATATTCATGTTTCCATACCAACGTTTTGGCGAAGTTTGTTGACATAATATGCATATTCGTCTACACGCACTCCTCTTAATTTATGTGTCATTGAACTCGGGGACGGATGTACGCATAGGCCAAATAGGCCATGGCCTAGGGCCCCGCGCTTTTGGGGACCCGCGCAACCATCTTTTCTATGACGACTCAATGTTAGCTAAAAATTTGCAAAACTGCGCGGAGGCATAACTTCACAATTTACCTTGATACGGGCGGAAACGCAAATGTCTAGTCTTCTCTAGACTCTTGTCAGTACAGTATTAACATGACAATATTGCGCATCTGAGCGTGAGGGAGATTCAGGCCATCTGTATGAAAGCGGTTACAAAAAAAGAATGAAAAAGAAAAAAACGGTACTTGATGTTCAATTTCCACTGACAAAAAGGCTCGCAACATCGCAAGACCGCCAGATACTGCAAAACTACGATGAAAAGCAAGTTTGTCAGTTTTGGATCGTACGTTTGGTTGATTTTACCAGACTTCCCGCAAACAGAGATTGCTTGTTGAAACTCCATATGTTAGTTAAATTAGCTATCAGTTTCTCACGAACTTCACTGGAGGAAACGTGTCTACATTGGGCTTACTTCGTAGTTAACTCAGGGTGTTGTGACAATACTTTGCTTCTGTGCAAAACTTGTCTTCATGCTGTTTATCATCGGCCTATCATAGGCGTACGGAAAGGCATTTTACTGAGGGGGGCGGAAAAATTGCTCTGAAAATAACAATTTGCTCTAAAAACAAACAATTTGCCCTGATGCTCTGAAACTAACTTTTTAGTACAATCCGAATGGGGTCTGAAACCTCTTATAAATCTGTTCTGTACAGTTGAATTCGTTTGTAACGGCTTCGTCTGTAACGTCAATTCGCCTATAATGTTACATTTTGTGCGGTCCCGATGGCATCTTTTACATGCATTTCTATTCGCTTGAAACGTCAATTCGGCAATAACGTTCATTATGCAATCCCCTCGAGGTGCCGTTACAGGCAAATTCTGTAGTTACCTTGCTTGTACTCAATGGGGTGAAGTTCCTTGCGTGTTGTGTTCTCCCAGACAAGGAACTTTACGGTAATTACCTTTACTGATGCAACTATGTACGCGATTTCGATGGCGCAACGCAATGGTTAAAAGCGAGGGTTCCGGACCGAAGGGTTTGACTCTACACCTGCCTGTGTTATCGTAAGTGCTTTGCGGTTGAGCAAGGCACTTAAACACGCGCACTGAAAGCAGCTTACCGAATTGTTAGATCAAGCTGTTGACCTGCCGACATCCGATTGTTCGGTTTTTACAGAAAACGAGGGCTTGGTCTAGATCAGCTATGCCCAACCCGCGGGCCGCATGCGGCCCAGTTTAGGTTTTCGCTATAGTAAATGTATCCTATATACTGACAACCTGTCCTTATTTTGATAATCCTGAATTTGAAAAATTTGATGCAGTTGATTTTCAGTGCCACTTTATCACGTCTGTAACCATTGCAATGAGGATTCGAACGCTTTCAGTAAATTAGCTTAAGCTAAAATAATTTTGTTCGATCAAAATAAACCATTCAATGTGCGGCCTTCATTAATATGTCATTCCATGTGCGGCCCTGGTCCAGATAGTGACATACTTTTTGGCTCATTAAGACATTTGGGTTGGACGTAGCTGGTCTAGATCAAAGCCATTATGACCAATCACGTCTTTAGTCCAGATTACAAACTACACTAGCCCAATTTACACGGACCACCCCCAAGTGAATATACACTGCATTGAAAAATTTTTCACCGTTCAGCATTTTTGAACAACTTGCACTTGCCCTGAAAAACAGAGTTTTCCCTGAAATTCTTCACTGTATTGACTATATACTTTTATCATTCAGGATTTTTTAGCAACTTGCGCTTGCCCTGAAAAACAGAGTTTTCCCTGAAATTCTTCACTATATTGAAATATTTTTATCATTCAGGATATTTGAGCAACTTATGTTTGCCCTGAAATTTTTCACTGCATTGAATATACTTTTTACATTCAGGAATTTTGAGCAACTTGCGCTTGCCCTAAAAAACAGAGTTTGCCCTGAAATTTCTCACTGGATTTAAATATTTTTTATTATTCAGGAATTTTGAGCAACTTGCGCTTGTCCTGAAAACAGAATTTGCCCTGAAATTTTTCAAGCCGGAGGCGGCAGCCCCCCCCGCCACCCGCCTCGTACGCCTATGGTATAGGGGATGAAAACACTATATTTTATAATGCTTGGAAAATGACAATTTCAAAACGGCATGAATAAGCCCTGTGTCCACTGAATGGATTGTGCTTGTTTGGTTCAAAAATTAGGGATTACTATTACTACAAAAAAGGAGTTTACGTACAGGTAATCAGATCGACAGCTAGACGATATTTTCGAGGGAGGCAACACGGTCCCGCATGAAAATCTTTATATCCGAAAAACAAACCTACTAAAAACGCTAGAAATTGCGGAAATATAACGAAGAGAACTTCTGAACTACACGAAAGAGCTATAAATTCCAAGAAAAGATCCTAATGCCATTTGGTCTTTAGACGAATGTAGGAAAGGCTTTAATTTCTGTTGAAGATCTAAGGCAGTTGTGGAACCAAGTCGGCACCACAAAATATAGATTTTGAGAGGGCACTACACACAAGAGGGGCACACTTTCACGCTTTTCACACAAACGGCCAAATAGGTCACACTTGCGTGGGGCCCCAAAAACTATAAGATGGCCTAGGGCTCCGCGCTCCCTAAATCCGTCCCCGATTGAATTGAATATAAACTATCAGCGCTCCAGGTTAGGATATCGGAGGAAAATACACTCAACGCTACGACACAGCAGTTCATAACTGCAAAAATATCAGGCTGCGCGTTAAAACAGGGAAGTAAACAAATTCATCACTGCGTCAGAGCAATTTACAACTGCAAAATGAGGTTGCGCTAATGTCTTGTCGAATACAAGCAGTGGAGCACAGAAAGTGTGCGGCATAAAGTACGCAAGTAAACTTTCGATTTTTTGTCATGTATAGAAGTCCAGCAAATTTTTAGTTTTCCTTTATCCCTGCTGATAAATTATCAAATGCCTGAATGCTTCTATGTTAAAAACTGCTGTTTTTGAGCTCATGCAACAATTTTATCATGCTACAGAAATTGGTAATGTAGCCAGTGCGGTCAGCCCTTGCGCTGCTCAGCCACAGCAGGCAAAACAAGGACAGTTGTTTCGGATAAAGTGAACTATCGCGGAAAATAATCTTAAACACGCGTGGTGGACGAATGGTCTGCAAAAAGTGGTGAGATGGTTTCTGGGTGGAGACGATAACCCAGATTCCGACCAAAACCTACTTAATAATTTTTGACCCATTTACAATGTTCCTTGAAATTTGCATGCAAATTCATTCCGTGGTATTTGCATTAAGTCGACAAATTAACAAGCAAAAAGTATGCGAAAACATTTAAACTCCTTTGCGCAGGCCATAAAGTTTTTGTAAAATATCAAGCTCAAGGGGCGGCTTTTAACCCCACTCCCCTTGCGTACGCGCTTGGTCAGGACCTTCACGTTTGTTTAGAAACTATCTGTACGACTTCGTCCACCGATGTTAATCTTCATCAATTTTTTATCCGATCACTTCAAAGGTGTGACGCTCACGTATGACGGTGCCAATTGCGGTAGTTGCTGGTGCATTGTCTTAGTGTCTGTTTTTCTTCAGTATTGCCTTTGCCGAGCAAGCTAAACCTTCTGCATGCTTCGTGGCGCCTCATGATTTTTTGCATTTTCTTGTGACTGCTCTATCACTCCCATGTTCAGCATATGCGCAAGTCAAATAGGTTACTCATTAAATTGATCTTATAAAACCAGTAAACTGCCAACCGTCAAAAATTGCTTTACTGAAACAAACGGTTGTCCGCCGCAAGCTGAAAACAGCCTATCTCGCAAAATCATTTGAAACCTTGATCAAAACAATTTACATGCTTTTGTGCGCCGCTGAACATCCCCATCCGACGATTTTTGCCATTTATTTCAGAACCTTATGTTAAAAATGTCATTTTCTTTCCACTGCCGGATTAGCCTACTATTTCATGAGTGAAAGCAGTTACTGGTGGTGTGCTGTTTCAAACTTTGGCATATCCCTGTGTTCATCAACTATTCCTGTTCCGTACTGCAATGATTTATTCCACGCCGCCCGTTGATTCGTTTTGCGCCTGCTGTACCTCTTTGTCGATCGCTAAATACTGTCGCCTTTGTTGGTAACTCTTCTATTCTGAACGTTGTGCACAGCTCTCATTTCTGTACTTGGTTATTCGAACCGTACGCGGAACTGTCTGCTGCGTTTACCGTTGGTCTAATCTTCTCCGAAAAAAAGTACAGTGCATTTAATACAAGGTACTCTTGAGTTTTTGCAGCTCTGTCAGGGAAAAACACAACACATATTTTAGTCGGTAAAGTTCTGCCTCTGGGCATACAGGATAAAAGCAAGGCCTCTAAGTGAGGGAGGCCTTGGTATAAGCATCACTATCACAGACACGTCCGATACCGCCAATACGCCACAACAAGGTATGTCAACGTTCTATGCACGGTAGACCTACATTTCAAACCAAGGTTTGCAAGCTTTTAATGTGGTGGATGTGAACAAGGGCGTACGCAAGGGGGGGTTGGGGTTTAAACCCCTCCTTGAGCTTGATATTTTACAAAATCTTCATTACCTGCGCAAAGGGGATTAATTGTTTTCGCATATTTTTGGCTTGTTAATTTGTCGACTTAATGCAAATAACACGAAATGAATTTGCATGCAAATTTCAAGACATATTACTTCGCCAAAACGTTGATTTGGAAAGCATGAATATGACGTCACTAACAATCCACACCAAATACAAATGACACCATACGCCACTGAATGAACCCCCCCCCATGAAAAATTTCTGCGTACGCCACTGGATGTGAATATCACCGAGACATATATAAAATCACCAGAGGCGGAAAGTTCGTTTCAGACTTCCTATGTAAGAGTAAGGTGAACGAGTAGCATAAGAATGATCGCGGGGTGTAACCTCCAATGCTGCTGGTGAGCCTGGTACAAGAATGTACTTCCTGATGGTTACCCGGCTTTGCGACGCGGAGTGATCTTGGCGGGTTAACTCCAATGCTAGTTGCAACTGTGGGTGGCTGAACATGCTTTCTGCTTAGTTTCGATGTTGGCACGCAGTCTGACTCCAACATGAAGCATTGAAAATTTTAAAATACTGTATCTTTTTAATGCTCATCAAGCATTGCACCAAGGCGTGTATCAGTTGGATCTTTCTGCACTCCAAAAATTTCATTTTCTTATCTAGACTTAATAAAAGTCGGAACTAATTGTCAGTAAATCCCTTAGGGTTTTTCTGGCGGTCGCATGAACTGACTCTCGCCTGGAGAAGTTTTGCTGGTCTGGTTTTCGGTTACGAACATTTCGATAAACATTCCGGGATTAAAGTCACGTATTTCTAAACTAGCAAGTACGAAGCGCAGCTGTTTCACTGCAGGTCTTTCTCTTCTCAATACACAGACGTTTCAAAATTAATGTGTGTTGATTTAGATTGCAAGTGTTTGTCAGTGACGGCCATTTTTAAAAAGCCTTTAATTATTTGTTAAACCGGCAAAAAATTGACTGTCACAGGCATACGGCATAAAAATGTACTTGGACAGCGATGTAGGTGACAAATCGGTACAAACTGAACTTACTAATAGGCGTCGCGTGTCTTAAAATAATATCTGTTAACGCAATTGCTTTGTTTGCATGAAAACTTTGGCGCGTGGATAACGTAACCTCCAATTCTCTCACATCACGATGTTTTACGAAGAAAATTCACCACCCATGATTAGTGACGTTGCTTTACATCCCACACTCTGCAACTGTAGAAATGCTGCCTCTAGGTTTACAGCTTACTGGTATTTACAGCACTAATTTGCACAATAGCCTTTAAAATGTCAGTACCAGACATGTTACTCGCTTATCAATCTACTGCAATGACGACTTCCCAACAACTTTGAGATCAAAATCGTTTCTTTGATTTGCGACGCATGCACCTTTCTTGCTGCTAAGTGAATACCAAAAAATAAGGAACGGATGCTTAATGAAGCACATTCACTGCCAAAAACCGAAGAACTGAATAGGTTCTAACCACTCGTCGGTGTCTACAGCTCACGCCATCGTTATGGCGTCTCAATTATTGCTGCACATAAATTGCACCAATCGCCTGCAATACCAATTTATTTTTAAAAATCCTATTGATGGAACTAAGTTTTGGATGATAACAGTTCCAATAGCATCGCCATTTTTATCCCCATAATCTTAACCGTGACGAAGTATGTTTATTGTAAAGCTAATGTTCATCAGTGCAAGCGAAAAGAAGCTATTTGCTTTAAAGCACAAAGGTTTGTAACTGGTATTTCTTCGCTCAAAGCTGGCCTTTGATTTATTGCACAATAACACGACACATACCAACGTAGAAAAGTTTGAGTAAGCATATATACATATATATGTGTGTGTGTGTGTGTAAGGTTACTTACTGAGCGAACAATGGCATTGCATGACAACTCATGATCCAATAATGCATACACTGCTTTCTCGCTCCACACATGCAGGTCACCTCAACTGAGCAAAGCTTAGTCTAGAAGCTCAGGGAGCTGTGGGGTAACGAGGCCCGATGCTCTTGAAACGGAGTTCCGCGGAAGATTTCGCTGACGATCAAGCGCCTGACGAGACGCACGCAAAAAAACGAGGCATTTAGACCGAACTGAAAGCGAGTGAGTTTTACCACAGCAAATGGAAAAAAAGTAATACTCCGCAAGGGAAGGATGAGAAATTTGCTAGTAAGTCTTTTGGAAAAATTCGAGGTGCACTAGAAACTGCACGGTTTTCACAGGTCAAAAACAAAGAGACTTAAACAATTGGTACCACAAGGCTCGAGTTACAACTAAGTAAGATTGCGAGTCGACGTTTGTAGAAGATGGCCAACAAAGCGACGGCCATTTTTCGCAGTTGAAAGTGACCTCTCCGTTCTTCTTTACGACTGAAATCTGCGGTTGTCGTTCTTGCCAAACAACGTTTCGCGAATCTCCGGCAACATCTACAACAGCAGGAATTAAGTTTTTCAATCTGGCATTAGCAGTACATCTTTACAGCGAGCTTTGTATTTGCAATCATCCGATTTACTGTTACTCGTGTATGCCTAAATCAAATAACCTGGGGGCAAGCAGGAAGGGATAGCTTTGGATGACACTTATTCATGGCAGGCAAACTCTCACCTCAAAGACGCAAGCAACTGATAGAAAATAAGAGACAACCGCCAGCTTGAGTCCGATTCAGAATCGAGCACTTTTAACCGTTGCACCAAATACCACACGTCCGATTAAAGCGCATTTACCGCGTGTCCCAATTTAACTGTAAGCACGTACCGAAGCAATTATCTGCACTTCATTTCCATGGCTTTGGACATTCATTTCAGTGTAAATATGAAAGCGCAGATCAACAGATTGACTTAACGACTGGCTTTCCAGCTATGGGCATAAAATATGTTTGAGACTTTGCCGCAGGGGCGTAGCGTCCATGAACGCGCTGCATGCATTCCTTTCAGTAAGCACAACTTAATTACTTCCAAAACTTTAAAATTACGTTTGAAATCATAGACAGAAGGAAAAATAAAAAATAAGAACTCCTCATAAATCTGCGTTTTTTAGGTTTTCCTACAACTTAAGCTAGTTCTCATTATAGAGCCTTTCGATCGTGTTTGCTTTTGCTCTTGATTTCAGTAAAAAAAATTGGGGAAAATGCATCCAAGATTTGTGATCGAATGCGTGTTTCCAATGAAGGTTTTTGAAATAATTTAATTTTAAGTGGATATACGCATAATGTATAAAACCGCCTAACTTTTTTTGCTAGGGTGTTGTAGTATGAAATTGATTCTATTCAACAGTGTCTGTTTATCAACGAAATTTACTGTGCTTCGAATTTTCGTAAGCACTGCAAAATTGCTATTGGAATAGAATCAAGGCATACAATTTACAGTTTTGCTTTCGCTTCGCGTGACGCAATTGACCTGGACACCTGAGTCTTGTCACATGACGATAGAACAAAATTGGATAATCAAAAGTCTTGTGTGTTTGTGCAAATATTTGCATTAGCCATGTTTGTAAAGAGAATTGACTTTTGTTATTGTCAAAGATACAGGGTGACCCAAAAAGATGTGTACCCATGAAAATTTCAATTGTGACTTTGATTAAAAAGCTGTTTATTTCAAATTACAACCACACATTATTCAGTTTATGGAAGACCATTCACCAGAGTTTCAACTATTTCTGTCGATTTTTAGTCAATTTATGGCTTTCCCAAGATGTGTTCCAAATGTCCACCATTTCGTTGCAAGCAAACCTGTACTCGTCTGGCAAAGTTGTTAATCACTTTTACACA
>Ga0210059_1007119_pt1 | contig 17833 bp, 11 predicted proteins | sample Ectturendosymbi2_FD_188042 | JGI IMG/M metagenome (GOLD analysis project Ga0210059, IMG submission 188042) | Ecteinascidia turbinata endosymbiont from Florida, USA - Sample 2 (SPAdes) (version 2) | ecosystem: Host-associated > Tunicates > Ascidians > Unclassified | place: Key West, Florida... | reverse complement strand
GCCGCCTGTCTGAATAGCAATGATCATCTCTTGTTGAAGCGTCAAGCTGCTTAAATTGCCAAGTGTGACGTTTGTGGCACAAACAGTCACAATTGGTGAGCAAAAGGTCTGCCCGGAGTCGGAGTCGTTGAAATTTTCTACGACTACGACTCCGACTCCTCAGGTTGAAAATCCTTCCGACTCCGACTCCTCGATTCCGACTCCACAGCCCTGCTAGGTACTACAGGTTATCTTTGGGGGAAATGCTATGGTTATTTATAATAACTTTGAATGGAGTAGGATTGTGTTTTTGAGAATTTCATAACATACAATTAGTCTTATTGTAGTTAAGAGAAGGTTTGTTGGCTCTAAGCTAGTGGTCATTTTACATAGTTCAAGGTTGACAGTTGTCTGAAGAATATTAAAATAGGAGTTTGACATATGAAGATTAACATCATCAGCGAACAAAGTAGTATGAAAACAGAAAGCTTGAGTGATATCATTTATGTAGATAAGGAAGAGTAAAAGCGAAATGACGCTACCTTGATGTTCTCTTCCTAGATGTCCATATCTATATGGCAGTAAATCCAAGGTGTTAACGTATTGGAGGACATAATGCCAGCTAATATAAGGAATGGAGATGATTATTTGGACAGTCAAATCAAAGAGTATGAACACATTAGAGAATCCATTAGGTGTATGAGTTCACCAAAAAGGTGATCTAGAAGACAAGGTTGCAAGCATATTCACTCATTACTGTCACCACTTTCTTTGCCCTTAAAATATGTGAATGATTTTATGCATGGTGTTTTAACAAATAATGTCATGGAATACATCGATTTAAATTTTCTGTCTTATGATGGGAAATGCTCCAACAATTTTGAATTTCGGGATATCTTAAGGTTTTGATAAGTGCATGCCGGACAGGACCGATCCAAGGCAAATATGCGCCCTAGGCAAACTTCAGTATTTAATTCCTTGTTATACGTCACAACACACTAAAATGCGATCAAAATAATGAGACTTTTTTCAAATATTCGGTTCATGGAAACCAAGAAAAAACCGGGTTCTGTGTCCCCTGAAGGCTGCGCTCTAGGTGGCCAACTAGTTAGCCTAGTGGAAAGACCTTCCCTAATACCTACTGGCGTAACTAACGGGGGTCAGGGGTGCAAACCGCCCTTCCCCTGGCAAGCTAAATAAAAAAACCCGGCCCCTTACTTACCTTGTAATTCGGTTTTCAGTATTCCTTTGGTTTCCAGTAGGTTGTTGTTTTTTGCGTTTTTCGAAGTGTTTTCCGGTGATTTCGTTTTTTTGTATAGACACCCATATCTGGATTCACTACCATATCTCAACTTTTTTCTGAGTGTTAGCTAGTGAGCCCCTCACGGTGGCCTGTAGGCCACCTTAAGCTAATTTCCCCCCCGGCTCAAACCTCTTGTTACGCCACTGCTGATGCCAGGTGTTGATGACCTTGTTTTTTGTCTTTTCAACTTTTCGACATTTCCGGAAAACAAGAACCTTGTGATTTTTGCAGGAAACACGTCACGTGGATGGGACCCTGCTCAAACAGATGTTGCAGTATTTCAAAGCAGGCAGTCCAAGCACAATTGTATATTTCGTCTAGATGCGATTTGGTGCTTTCCATTGGGCAATACTAGCAATGTCGTTGGTTTTGTTTTGAGTACCAGCGTTTTTAAGCATGACGAACAAATGTTCTTGTGTTTTGAATTATACTGTAAAAATACGCAAACACGAAGTAGACAGCCATTAGGAAAACGTAAGACTCTGCGGGAAATCTTGATGTGAAATGTAGTTAATGATTGTATACATGGCTGCTCCAAACGGTTATGGTCCTCTGACCCCAAAATCGCAGCTACGGTAGGCCAACTTTTTTCCGAGGAAATGTTGCCCAGGCTAAAAAGTTGTTAGACAACTTCTTGCAAGATTAAAGCAGTCAGAAAAACGTGCAAAGTTAGTTGGACGCTATATGCTTGCGGAGCGCATGCTGGGCCCTTTGCAGTGGGGCTTCCTTCGATCGGAGGAACTGTGTGGTTGATCCGGCCCTGCTAATTAGTTAACAGCAGACGCTGAAGAAGCACTGGCAGTTTCGCGCTGGGACCCGTTTTGATTTGTGGACATTGGCCATTGAAATCACTAGTGACGAAAGATGTGCTTTTTGTCAAGACATTTGCGGCCTAACTAACGATGATTTGTAAGCGTAGTTCAAAGTAATATAAACAGGAATCGTTCAACAAAATGCTGAGAAGTGCATAGTTTGTGGATAACTTGAGGTCACACGAGGCAGAAGAAAACTTTTTAATGCGTTTCATTTTTTTGCGGCCGACGAATCCCGCTGGACTCGATGTCCTAGCTCAGTGTCCCCGTCCACGAGAAACTCGGTGCAAAACAAGTTATGCTAAACGCTTTATAAAAATTAACGTCTATCTTATACTTTTTCTAGACAGGGTCCTCGAGGCTGTGGTCCCATAAAGACTACTACACAATGGCAAATAGTCAATATCACCAACCTTAGCTGCTGGTGATAGGACTGTTATACCCTTTTATGCGGGGATACAGGTTTATTACACATCGAACCATAATCAATACAACACGAATATAAACGAATATGGACGTGTGACCAAGATCCTAACTTAGTGACCCCCCATTGTCTGGGATTTTTCTAAGTACAAACTCATAGAAATTTTGGCCAGGATTCTGTTTCCTTTTTGACTTTAAATTTCCCTGATTTTTGTCAAAGTCCGAAATCATAGAAAATTTTGACAGGACTCTGTTCCCTAGTTGAATCTGACATGTCAGAATTTTGTTAAAGTACAAAGTTAAGTAAAATTTTGACAGAACTTCGTTACTTCACAGAGTTACGGAGCTTTCTGACAAAGTCTAACTATTCATCAGCATACAGCCTTAACTAAAATCAATCTTCATTAAATCGTACTGAAACCTTCGTGCCTGGAAGGCCAGTAATTATTCAAACTAGAACTCCCTTGAGTGTTAGCTACAAGTGTATCCTGGTTCACGAATTTGCCAGGCCCCACAAGTTCGCCCTTCGGTTGCTGAAACACAACTGACTCTTGCCTCCTACCGTCCCAAGCTTTACGCACACATTCTATTTATACATAAACGTTTTGGTGAAACTCCCCAACCCGGTTACATGTCCCCAAACCGGTTACATGTCCCCAACCTGGTTACATGTCCCCAAACTGGTTACATGTCCCCAAACTGGTCACATTCCCCCATTTTCGCTTAGGAGAAAGTCTCTTATTGCGACGGGTGTTTCCTGCGTGCGTCTGTGCGACAGGCACGTGGCTTTTCTGTATGTCTGGGAAACCGTAGGTATGTCTGGGAAACCGTAGTTTGTAGTTGCATGGTTTTCTTACGATTATATGGTGCTCCGTATTTTGTTGTAAATCTTTTAAGCTTTATCTATGGTTCCTATTTCTTTGTGTCTCCTACCCCATAATACACAACAATAACAGTTAGTAATGAAAAGTGTTAGTACGCTTATTCATGCATAATATGTTCTACAACGTTCATCATTGTTTAGTGAGCGATCCAAACAGTTATTTTCTTCAGTTCGTCTTGAAGTGACGGAGGAGTATTTTTCTTGCCATACATCATTGTCTTTCATATTACAGTATGTTGGGGTTATTTTTAACCACAACAATTTCATAAAAAGCAACTAAACTGTGACGGAAAGCATATACAACATCTTACGTTTAGCGACATTTACGAGTTTTGCCCCAGCCATTCTGCAACTAATTATCGCAAAAATGCAATGACTCCTATTTTAAAGCAATCGTCTGATGCTGTGATATGAAAAAGCAGTAATATGTTGCAACTCCTTCCATAAAGTACGAAAAGCTATTGTAGGTTTGAATTTATGTGCATATGAGCTCTTGCTATATTTACTTGCTGTTCCCCATTTTAAATTCTAAAAGCTAAAAGCAACTTGCGGATGTTGCTTAGTTTAGTTGGAGTTGAGCCATATCCATCAGACGTTTTTCTATTTGTTTAGACGAAGAGCATACCGTGCATAACAATGCGCGTTGCATCAACACATAACTGTTATTTTTGTTTACCAACCAGTAACTCTGTTCTATCTGATGGATAGGAAATTTAGCAATGTTTTGCTCCCTTCGCAATTTTGAGCTGTTTGCAAATCACAATGGCGCAAAAGCTGTTTCTTTCTAGTTATGATTAGATTTTTGTGGTCAACCGCTCATATTTAAAAAAAGGATGTTCGGTAGCTTTGACAACTGTTACAACTTTTGGCGGCATTGTTTGACGGCTAAAATGTCTTGCACAAATTTTTCATAAACATTTGTTGAGGTAGAGACGTTTAACTAAGCATAAATAATCTACAACCAGCTTTCACGTATTTCAGTTGTACTGGGGAGGAAATCTTGTAACTTCAGTATCTACGTCTCTGCACATTACTTGTTTTTCTTTGTTGCGTGTATGCTCTGTAGCATTTCCTCATCACTACAAAATCATTCAAAAACATCACGCAAAGGTAGGTTATGACTGTTCCTTGTGTCTGACGTTTTATCACAAAGCTCAAATGTTCATATCATACCCTATGTCAATGGTTCCCAAACTTTTTTGAACCGTTATCCAATTTAAGGTAGCGGTCATGTCTTATTACCCTCAATAAAATTTTTTTGCATTTCTTGTCGAAAATTTCTTTTGCAATAATCGCTCATGATACAGAACAGCAATGTGGTTTAGGTTCTGCGTTACCCCTCCAAGGAATCGCATATTACTCCTTGGGGATAATTTACCCCCAGTTTGGGAACCACTGCCCTATGTGGACCTCCGTAATCGACTTCCTCCAAAAATGCGTCTGGAACCGCCACTGTGAAAAATATACGTCAGGCCCGTAACCAGGGGGGCGAAGTCCCCTCTAAAATTTTTTCGCCCCCCCCCTGGAAAAATGTGTTGGACATAGGTTAAAACTACTGGACATAGTTTAAAAAATTTGGGCCCCTGTCAGGAAACTCTTCGCACCACCCGGTGTCCCAAGCTGGTTACGGGCCTGATACACGTATATGTGTACCAGTAAACAGGCATGCATTATCCAATTTTCTGTTTGGTCAGTGCAAAATGAAAGAGGAGAAAAGTATCAATATGGTAATAACATGTCATTAAGAACTTAGCGGTAAGCTTCAACGCAACTTTAAACAGTATAACCATTTTTTAAGTGGTTGTACAGCTGTTATATAATGTTATTGTAATATGCTGGAATTAGAATACCTGTTGCAATGGGGCCTGTTGATAATTTAGTCTACTCAAGAAAATGCAACGTTTACTGATGGTGTGGCTTATTACAGTAGAAGAAAAATCTGACGTAACTTTAAAGTAAGCTGCTGACGTAAAATGACTTCGCACATTTTTTGCAGATTTGCATTCCTGCAATATGGTCTATCGCGATTGGAGGTGCTTTCGTGCCTTTTGCAATTTGGTTCTATCCGAGGAAAATGAACCGCATGGTCAGCAGCCAACAAAACGGGTGGCCGTCATGCACTATTGGCGTGGAATGGTGAATGCTTTGCATGCAAAAAAGCAATTGATGTGGTTGTTGTGGAAAACTACGTTCGGTCCATTTTCGAAAACTATTTATATTACTTTCTTCTGTTTGTTAGTCAAACGTGTATCATAGTATGCTGAGGCATTTCACGCACAACAGCTCAAAAACCTCAAATCAGTAGTTTGATTTTTAAGTTTGGTTACATGTCTACTTCCAAGGAGTGAATCTAGATCCATTTCATGAAAGTAAAAAAGATTGTGTCATTGTCCAACTTGTATCTTTACGACTGCAATCGTTTATCACATTTAGATAAGGTGACCATGAACTCCGTTTTGACCAGGATAGCGCCATGTTTTTGGGGCCGTACCCTGGTAAGTTACTTGCTGTCTCAAAAAACAGGCTGACTGAAGGCAACAGGAAAACGTAAGGGTTGCTGCTGGGAACAATAAAGATAAACCTTGAAAAATTTTATTGCTATCATTTCGTTTTGCTCCTCACTCCTCACTTCATTATTAGCAAATTATGAGCAAGAAATCAGAGGAAGTCACACACGTTTTCAGATTCGAGAAACTCTCAAACTACCATGGCCGATATAGAAAAGTTTCACAACCTAAATTGCGCAGAGTACCTGTTTGAAAATGCTTACGGTCACCTTACCTTGAGACAAAAAGTGACTACTTTTATAGGTACAAAATTCGGCAAATATTTATATCATACAGTATACAAACCAAACGAACCCAAAAAGTCTCTTGAACACCTTATAAAAAGCAATCTGTTTGAAAAGGGTCTTGACTTAGAACATGTTTTAAAAAGCAACTGATCGTGATAAAGTAAAACTTCGTTCAGATAAAGTAAAACTTCGTTCAATTCATCTTCAGACCCGCATTTCCTCTCGGCAAGGTTGTAGGTAAGCAAACCTATGCATGAAGTATATAAAGCCTCACGGTCGTCAGCAATTTCTACTGGTTTGGTTGCAGATTTCACACTGAGGCGCGACTAACCCAAAAATCTCATCATGTCGCTTGCTATTCAACCAAGGTCTTTGGGTCTTGAAACAGATGCCAAGCAATTAACAACGTTTTGTAACAATACACGGCGTAATAAAGAAAGGGATGCATCACAACCAGAGCAGTAAAGCTCATTAAGTTTGTTAAAGTGCTAAATTTCTTACATCATTGAGCTAAACATCGTATCAGAAGCGTATTATCTCATATTGATTGCATATGTTTTGATTCGAAATAGTTCTTTCATCGAACTATGTGCAATTTAAGTCGCTTTTAATTGCGTTTTGTATTTCCAATAATACACGTTTTTCAAATTTTGACGTACTCACACAGCATAAGTGCGTATATTAATATGAGATCATTAATATAGTTCACAATACAAAATTTTCCAACAGTAAATATTCGCAAATCTATGTGAGGTGTAACACCGTTGCCATACGTAAACATAACGTTCAGCAGTTGACGGAAAATAAGACAGAACTTCGACAGGTTAGAATTAAAAGTATACACAGTAAAGCAAATTAGATAAATCAACAGCTACTCCCAGAAATTGATATTTGCGAACGTGGCGGTGTACTTTGAAGCAAAGACTGTATACAAATTTGCAAAAAACATTGTTTGATTAATATCAAACAAGAAACATGTTGGTGTTTCGTCGCTAATTTCTAATTTCAATGTAGACACTCTTTCACCTCTTTCCTCCATCTTGATTTTTGATATGTGATTTAAAAAATAATAATCTCAACATCGTATTTTTTCAATCAGGTTGCCACAGTTCTATACTTACGCCGTTTCGGGGTATGTAGTTTTCTTCTATATTCCTTTTGTCGTGGTTACAGTCGCATCTCTTTATGTAACCACTGCTATCTGCATTCGAAGGAAAAAAAGGCAAAAAGGTACTTGTTTTTGTGGCAGACATAGATCTGTTGAAATCGTATTTTGCATAACACGATCTAAAGCAGGGGTCACCAACCTTTGTGAAACTGGGCGCTACTTCTTCGGTACCAATTAACGCGAAGAGCTACTAGTTTGATATACACTTCTGAAATAAAATTTTGCTCAATTTACCTTTGATTATGTTGATGTTAATCTATGTGACAATACTCATAACAGGCCCGCGGGCGACCAACGTGATCCTCGTGGGAGACTTGGTGCCCGTGGGCACCATGTTGGTGACCCCTGATCCAAAGTAACATTCAAGGCGCAAAAAATGAGTAAAATACGTTGGGAACTTGGTAGAATTTGTTTGGAATAGCATTAGTGGATTGCAATTAGCTTTGCATGCTAAAGGTGTACGAATGTCAAATACCATGTCCTGTAGCAATTCCACTCAATCCTAAAACGAATAACCGTAGTTTCAGCAATTATCGCAAACTTCATATACCAAAATTCTAAATGTTTATGTTGGTAAAAATGCTGTTTTTGTGAATTGCAACCAACGTCTTGATTGCTTGAGCTATTTTAAGGGCATTGGACATTTATATGGACTTACTTGTGAAAACAGATAAATAAACTATGAACGTTTTACTTTATCTTATTTGTTTTGCAAAAGAGTGGCTGTCGAAGAGTAGGATTCCTTGTAGTTGTTTTAAATGTGTTGAAGGTTCTTCCGCAGTTTCATTACTCGTTTGTCGTTTTGCTTCGAGAATTTCGTGAAAATGCAGTTGCGCATACAATATCGCAAGAGATCCCGTTTTATAAGATAAAAAAACTACATTGCTGCCCTCAGTATTTCCAACATTGCTTTAGGCCGGTGGTTCCCAACCTGATTCCGAGGACCTGTTGGAGTCCGCGAAGTCGAAGCAGGGGGTTCGATAATTATAGCCTTTTCGACGCTGATCAGCAACATTTTAGTGTCCGGCAGGTTATGCAGTATTGAATTTTGTCAAACTATACAACTTGAAGTTGGGGATCCATTGAAAAAACAGTGCTTTTAGGGATACTCAAGTGGAAAGATATTGGAAACCACTGCACTAGGACTTAAAAAACATAGATTAAACTAGAGTACGATTTTTATTTTGCACAAGTTCAAAGAACCTTTCCTGGAGCAAATTCCAGAATCTCACAAACATTACGACAGAAGAAAGAAAAGAAAGCTGTTTTGCAACTGCTTCTTATTGTTGGCTCTTTTATGCTCGGGTACATACCACACACAGGTATGAAACCTTTCTGATGCGCGATTGTACCTATAGCCAACAGTTACAATGCTTCATATTTCATTTGCTATAAAACAGCAGCCATATCAAGGCTCCAAAGAATTATTGTTATTATTAACTCAATAACAGAAAATTCTGATCAACCGTGTACAGAGTAAGATGATCATTTTTCCGATTGGATAGTTGAGAGATCGATCCTTGGTCACTGTGTGTATTGCAGTAGCGGTTCGCGGGCAAGAACGTTGGTTACGACTAACCAAGCAAAAGGCAGATTTCAGGCTTCGACCTAAAGACAATTTTTTGTCAACCAGTTTGCATAAAACGCATTAGACGTTCCTAGAAATCACTGAAAGTTTCTGAAAAAGCATAAATAACATTGTATTAGAACAATTTTTCCAATAATCCGGTCACTGTTTCATAGATATGTATGTATGTCATCCAGTCTTATTGTCCTTTAAACCGTAAAATTGAGCCCTAAACAGTCGACATGAAATGACACATTTTACTAGAGCATTTTGAAACTGCTAGTTATTATTCGCAGGTTCTGCCTATTAAAGTAAAAGATTTGTTTGTGATGGAATTCCATATTTCATTCTCAAGTACTTGTAATTACTGATAAACCTTGTCAAAAATATGAAACGCTTTACACTAACCCGCTGAAATAACATTCTGTAATTATGCATGGCAGCATTTCACTTCTACTCTAGTATGACACAAGCTGTTACATACGATGATCAAGTGTTTCACTGGTGGTTTGGGATTACCGAATATATGTGCTTGAGATTGAGCGAATGTTTGAACCCGATCCTTTACAACCTTGCTTCAAGGTAAGCTTACAAGAATTTCTATATAAAAAGCGAACAAGTTGGAAACTTGAAATGCCTGGGTAATGACATAAATACCTCGTAACTAACGTAAAGCCTTTTGACAACATTGTGTCGTCATGCTCTGCTTGAATTTTTTGGGTTCCGTAATGAGTGTAGCACAACAATTATTTTCAACGCATTTGTCGAAATGATACTTAACAAAAAGTAACCCTCGCATTGTGTTGCAATATAATATCACTGCAGTTTTCCTCAGCCTTTTTTATACAGTAAGGCAAATCTGCAGACGAAGTCTAGAAAAAAACTTAAATGGTTACGAAGTTTGCGTATAGATCGCATGTGTTGCACTTGCTAGTCATTCTGCTTGTGTTTCTTCGCATTTTGGTTTTCTGTTCGATTTTATCGGTTAGTTGATCAAAGCAGAGTTTTTGATTTGTGGCAAAATTTTGCATATGTTTTCTGGCCTTGCGCTGACCACGTTCTTCTACGTACAATGGCAAACCGCGTGGAGCATGGGTGGGCAAACTACAGCCAGCCAACTCCCAGTGATCGAAGTTGAAACATATTACACATTTGTCGTTTTGCAATTGTATTTAAACTGTGTCTCGCTTCTTTTAGAGACCGAAATACAATCTTTTAAGTGGATAGTTTCTATTATATTGGCAAAACGTATCCAAAGCGATTTCACTGCAGTTATTTAAAAAGTAAAAAATTGAAAATAAACGCCCCGTTTTAATGAACAGGCTCCTGCAAGCTTTTTCCCTTGACTTTGAATAAATTTAAAAAAATTGTGTATTGATCATGTGATATGACGTCGAAACCTCAATCTCTCAGAGAGAGGTTTGGTTCAGACTTCGAAACCAGCACTTCGTCAAAAATATAGACGAGATCAACACCTAAATTTCCTATAGTGAGATTCAAGCAGTGGCGTAGTGAGGCTGTGTCGCCCGGGATCGACCAAAAAAGTGCCGCCCTTTCCGCCCCTCAAATTTGCTTACGAGAATTTAAGAAGATAATATTTTTCATTCTCGATTATGGGTCTTACTTGTTCTCCTTGTTCGTCACCTTTCTCATCAATTGCTCTTCCTATTTTTTTCTGCCTGCTGTATATATGCATCTATAGACTCGCTATATTTTGTTAAATTTTTTTCTCTGTTGGCCGTCAGCCTGCGGTAAGCCACACCACTTAGCGTTAATTGTTTACTCATTCTAGGACAGGGGATTACAAAACACAAAATAATCTGGGTTATAGTGCCAATTTTATAGGTGCCGAAGCTCTGCTGGGCATTTTCGCTTATGTTAGTAAGCAACGTGCCATCATTCACATGGTAGAGGTGGCGAAGCGGAGCTCCAGCAGCACTTACACCACTGAAAATGATGTGTTACTGCTAGGCCATATTAAATAACTGATGGGCGGTTCCTACTCTACAGATGTAAACATTTATGTATGTTTATATCAGGGACGTGGAAGCGGCTATTTCGTCAACCGCTTCCGCTTCCGCTTCCAACAGAGCCTGGACTCTATCAGAGCCTATGCTCTATCTCATCTATGAACTTGCTGACAAGCATGATTATCAAAACCAGCAGCTTATGATTTACAAGGGCATATTACTAGTTAAAATGATCGCATAGGTTAGTATCTCTCAGCACGGTTGGGAACGCCTGCATTAGGGCAAGTAACCTTTACACACAACTTCCCGCTTCGCACAGACTTTCATACAGCAGCCTCACTCCGTACTGTCGTGCGATGTTTCGTTACCTTGGATCAGTTGGATGATTTGACTCAAAATGACTCAATTAAACGCTTGGCTGTGCCTAACATTGTTTGTGAAGTGAATAGCATAAGCCATAATGTAAGTGAATACGTCAGCCATAATGTAAGCGAAATATGCCTTGCTGAAAAAATAGTTAGCTTCAGTCAAAGCATCAATCAGTCTCCAAACATTAGCCCTAATGATCAGCATCTGTTTGCTAAGGCAGTTAAAAGCACAACTGCTAAGTTTGCACCTACCGCATAAGTTTGCACAAACAGCTCAGATTGAAGTTGCGAACATAACCGGGAGATTGCTGTACTTTCAAACTGTTACCATTTTAGTAGACAGCAGCCAGGTTTGAAAAGTCAGCCTCCGATAAAATCGGAAAGCTGCACGATAACTTGACCTTCTATGAAGAACGCCATGGATGCTAGTTACGCTTTATCTCGTTCTCTCGCGCTACTGCTATCGCACGTTCATTCAGACTTGCGTGTAACTTCACTGTTTAGTCCACATTGGGAAACGGACAAAACTTTTTCGCCAAGTTACTCTTCAAGTCAAATAACCTATGTGGAAGCGGTAGAATTTTCGCGCTTCCCCTTCCACAGAAAAGGACCGCTTCCACCACTTCCGCTTCCACATCCCTGGTTTATATTTCGTGTGGCATCCCCATCTTTAACTAAAATAAAGTAAACATACGGATATACTTAGGCTACAATAACAATTTAATAATCAAACCTCACTTAGGCAAAGATGTTTCATTTTTTACTTCATGTTTCAGTAGTGGTTTAGTTATCTTGGAATATTCAAAAGGTTTCAAATGTTAACTCTGTCACCGCTGGTACGGGGCCCTCGACCTATTTAGATACAATTTGTCAAATAGGGTTATAGCCGGCTGTGGCTAAAGAATTGCTGACTTGCAGCCTTCATGGTGACATGCAAACCTGGTCAAGCTGTTGGGGTGGGCTTCTTCCAATTACTCGTGTATAGTGTTATTTTTGCTTTCGTCCGTTAGCAACAGTCGAAAACTGTCTTACCAAACCCTACCACGTAGGACGTCCACCTTTTTATTGCTTAGCAGTGATTACAAAGTCTTCGGTTCAACGGTAATTGCACTGAACAACTTTATTCAGTAAAGCCCCTGCCCAGATATACAACTGTTTTGGCTAACGACCCTTTTATCAAAATCCTTCTTCACAACAGTCATAATAAAACATATCATTTTCACTTGCGTTAGGTTTTCAGACTAAGGTTCATCGCGTTTAACAGAATGAGCGCAACACCTTTCCTAAACTTTTCTTGTTGAAACAACTTTTTCTATGACTGAACAGAGGAGTCAAACCTTCTACAAAACCCACATTGCCTATCGGCTGAAACTGATGCACTCTATTTGCAGTTCATGCTTAAAATTTGAGCTCTCAGTTACCCACGCAAATACAGCAACTGGACTAGCTCGCTTCATGAACGTCACTTTCTGATATCATCACAGTACCATTACGTCATACAGATAAACATCAGTTCTGTTGAAACTGAGCAACTTTGCTTTTGCAGAGTTCTCCACTTCACCTGCCAAAATTTGATGTTGACAAGCCCACCTTACAACCAGACTATAGCTTGTGGGGCTTGTTTCTTAAAAATCTCCCTCTGCACAATAGCATGAGACTTGGCAAGAAATGTTTGTCGCCCACTGTTGATATGTGTCAGGTGATGAAATGATGTGTAGCTTGGGCGTTGCTAAGAATGGATCAATAAAATAAAAAGGATTAAGATAGCCCTGACCATTTAGCGTTATTTCAAGCAGGATTTTGAGTGGGGTCACAATTTTAACCACGACCTATGCACCTAACGAACCAGGAGTGCTCGTTAGCATGCGGTCGAATGTCATCTCTGTCGTTGTTCAAACGATTTTGGCGGGATATGGCCTTGGCTGGAGAGGAAGGCGCAGGGACTGGGGAAATTATCCCCAAGTAAGCATGTTAGAAAAAATCTGATTTCAAGACAAACACAGGGATAGTTTAGCACCCTGGATTTGACCCAAAGGTTATAGTAAACATTTTATCAATTTGCCCACTCCACAACCAGATTTCCAAATTTTGGAGGCTACGAGTCTCGGGTTTTTAAGCAGAAAAAGTGAAAAGAGTTGAAACTAGTTTTGAAAATTAATTTTTAATCAACAAAATGCCGAACCCCCAGGTCTCCCTTGCTACGCCACTGGATTCAAGACATGCAAAATTGTCTGTTGGAGACTGATACCCACCTTTGTTTCTAGGGCGTCAGAGACCCTTTTCAGTGATTTTTGTTTTTTCTTGCGGATGGGATTCAACTTGAAGATGCTGTCTTTAGGCAACCAGGCCCACCGCCAGATTTGCGCTGACTGTTTCCACCCTATCCTCGCACGACTAAAAAATGTCGTGAACGGTATCGATCTTTCTAAACCTCAAGAATTTCATCCATTTTTGCCAAATGTTTTGCTTTCCGTTAATATAGATCTGAACAGGTTGAGTTACTTGTGCTCTAATTATTTTCCAAGAAAAATTTAAATTTTTATTTTCACCAAAATGCAACGTCTAAACAAGCACGGAAAGTTTTGACACAACCTGTTCGGAATCGAGATCTGCCCCTTTCCAAACAACGAAACTAACCAAAAGTAGTGTTGAGGCGGCTTCTGCTACAAAATCACTGGTTCAATCTCTTATCAAACCGTTGCTATTTTCAAAGAGACAAAGTGAAGCGGCTCTTTCAAACCAAGCAAGTTAACTTTGAACACAAATCTAAGCATGAACAACATAAAAAAGACAACTGATTTAGTAATAAGTGTGCGGTAAGAACAAACTTGCTTGACAAAACTTAATTTTTAAATGTAGAAAGAAAAGCGGAAAATACAACCTCTTATTTTAACTATTTTAGATATTGATTTTCACCTGGTATACTATACGGGCGGCCCCTTACAATTGTAAGTTTCCACATGCGGCCCTTGCTCTACCACTCCTGCCTTGGAGTATGCTACCACATCCTGACTATGTTTGGCAATTATTTGACACTAGTGTGCACAGGAATGGCTCGTGAAATGCATACACGTGTTTGAGGATAGACAACGACCAGATCAAACAACATGCTATTTTTATCACAGCTCTATGCGAAAAGAAACCACAAGTGTGCTTAAGTCTTTCAAATGTTGTCGATGGTCAACCCCCGACAATAGTCGAACGAGTTCAAGGCAAGGAAAACTATCAACTATTTTTTGATGGATTTGATGAAGGGCGTTACGGCAACACACGTGCCTTCCAAGTTTAACCGAAGAAATAGGTGATGGCGGCCATGCAGTGTGTCCAAGTTGAAGAGTGAAGGACAAAACGGCTTAGCTGAGGCGCCAAGCAAAGGAAGAAAATTTTCTTTTCAAGATGATTCCATTTTATAGATGAACTTCTGTTATTAACACCGTTGTTGACCATCATTTGCAAAACGCCTCAGTTCAGAGCAGGAGTGCTCAATACGTGGATCGAGATCTGCCAGTCGATCTCAAAGGTACTGTGGGTAGATCGCGGGACATTAACACTTTCGGCGCCTGTGGACAGACATGTTCGTCCTTACACACCATCCGTTGAGCGCCGGTGGACGGACATGTTAAATTGTGTTGTGCAATATGAGCTCATGTGGATATGTAAAGTACATCAACATACATTCTGAAAACTTTATTATATATTTATTAATAAATACAGTATATGTTTTGCACTTTTGTAGTAGGCAGGTTATTTTGACTTATTCATTTTCTGGCGTTCTGAATAAGTCTGAGCACCCCTGGTTTAGAGCTTTATAATATTTCTGATATACTAATGCGATGAAAACATAGAGTGTCCTTACGGTTAATCATCCGCAAAACATCCTGTAAGGCGGCTGAGGGCCACGTGGCGTTATTACGTTCCTGATGCGACTTCGTCGCTCCCCACAGTGGGGAACAAGCAGATCTAGCACACGTTGGTGAGAATCGTGAAGTAAAGCTCCTTCGCGGTGACCTTTCCGAAATGTAGGCATACCTCCCCTCTAAAACCTACAAAAATAACTTTTTTCATCAGGTTTTTGTACAATTCGGAAAACAACATTCGCGATATAAGGCCATTTTGCCGTCCATTGGTTTGCCACAGCAGTGTTGTGAAGCATACTTCATCTTTCTCATAATAATGAAGCCGTAATGAGACTTGACTGCCAAATACTACTGAAATCGCCCCTCCTAAGTTTACTGATTTGATCCGCACCTGGACGTCGGAATAACGGTAGGACAGAGGGGCAGTAAGATAGTTGAGAGCAATAGGCCCGTAACCTTGAGGGCGCAAGGGACGAAGCTCCCCCTAGAAAAATTTTCGCCCTTCCTAGAAAAATGTGTTGGACATAGTTTAAAACTACTGGATATAGTTCAAAATATTTGGGCCCCTCTAAGTAAACTCTTCACCCCTCTTGGTGTCCCAAGCTGGTTACGGCCTGGAGGGCAATGGAAACTTTTAAAAAACAAAAAAATCATAACTAATTATGCTCGTTTCTGTTTAGCGACATTGTTGACCTCAAAAATAATACTAGAACTTCTAGAAAACCTTTCTGGGTGCTCGAATAGCTGTGAAAATTTTGTTTCAAAATTAACTTAATAATCCATGAAATTACCTAAGAGGCTATATCGATAGTTTAAAGATGTGTCTTTGTCCAATAAATCTATCCCCGTATTATCTGTTAGTGTGAAACATCAAAAATGGCTTTAGACACTCGGCGTTTGGAATACTTCGTGATTTTGTGACCAAGCTTGTAGTTTTGTCTGTGCTGAACGCAACCATCAGCAACCACTTGTTGGCTTTATTAAACTAAGAATCGCTATACACTCTGAAAAGCAGAACGAAACAGAGACAGTACACCAGCATGCCTTCAAGGCCACACACGAGTAATGCAAGACGAGCAAGGTAAGTCAAGCACCAACCGCGGAATTTCAATTAATCAGACAATAAAGCGCAGGTGCAAGAAACCAATTAAACACAAGGACTTCATCACATTGTCACTTTTCTGCATCAGTAAAAACAATGTTTTCACTTATTATTTACATCAAAACAAAAACAAATTCGCTAAAAGTGAGGATGTTAAGGAAAGTTGTTGGCAAAGCAACCATTGCCAATAACAGAAGCCAGCAAAACAGCTATCAGACACCTAAGCCTGAATTAGGGAGAGATGAAAATGGAATACAGCCTACCAGCAGCATTATATAAAACGTCTTGAGCAACGCAAAAGTGATTCACAAGTTAATGTTCACGCTGCAAATGAAAATTTGGAAGAGGAATTAGAAGTAAATCAGTATTTTAAATCAGTATGGGAGGATGACAGGTGCCTTCACGTGGCCCATGTACGACATTCGCTACAAATGTCAACTAAACCTGTCACCACGAGAGCAACCACTGCTACCCACGCTGGATGTGTTCGACGCGAGATGGGTCATAAAACGCCCTTCTCAGGGCACGGCAGCAGAAATGTTGCCGAAAATGATCCACGACCCAATATACTCCAGCTGAACACTGAGGGGGTCACTGAAAACAAGATCTCCGTCATTGAGCAGCTAGCCTATAAGAACAAGGCTTTCATCATCGTCCTTCAAGAGACCCACTGCACAAATGCAGACAAGCTAGTGATTCCCAACTTCTCACTAGCTGGGTCAATCCTGAGCAGGAATCACGTTTCTTCACAAGCGGTTGGAATAGCCACTGGTCATTCAGTCTCCAGAACTATCAGAGACTAAATGGTTGTGCGTAGACGTCGCAGGATATAAGATCATTAACGTCTACAAACCTCCACGCTCGCGATTTACACCAACGGCCATCCCGACATTCACACACTCCAGTCTGTATGTCGGCGACTTCAACTGTCAACATGTCAACTGGGGTTACAAATAAACATCTCCTGACGGTGAGAAACTGCACTCCTGGGCAACATCCAACAACCTTGGACCGTTGTATAACCTAAAGGAAACACCCAGTTTTTACTCTCACCGATGGAACGTCAACAACAACCCAGACCTGGCCTTTATGAGTCTCGGCCAAGAAAGCCGACTGCCTGACAGACGTGTTCTTGGAAAGTTCCCGCGGTCACAACATCGGCCCTCCCTCATAATGCCACCAATACTCAAGCTTCCTGCCCACAGCGATCCGGTGAAGCGTTGGAACTTTCGAAAGGCTGATTGGAAGCGCTTTTGCCTTCTCACAGGTGAATCCGTTGAGAGATTGCCACCTCCGGACACATTAAATATTGAGAAGGCATACCGCGATTTTGGGAGGGCCTACTATCCGCGGCCAAACTATGTATCCCACATGGCCGCCGGAAGAACTATGTGCCATCCTGGGACAAAGAGTGCGAGACCGTCTATCGCTCCTTTATCCGAGCACCAGTGGGGACTGCCTCTGACAGAGCCGCCTCGTCCCTACTATCTCAACTACTACAGAAGCAGGAGCAATGGGAGGAAGCTGTCAACTCCATCGACTTCTCGCACTCCAGCCGCAAGGCGTGGAGAACCATCAACAAACTTACTGGCAGGTCTGGACGCTCC
>Ga0210059_1007118_pt1 | contig 17833 bp, 9 predicted proteins | sample Ectturendosymbi2_FD_188042 | JGI IMG/M metagenome (GOLD analysis project Ga0210059, IMG submission 188042) | Ecteinascidia turbinata endosymbiont from Florida, USA - Sample 2 (SPAdes) (version 2) | ecosystem: Host-associated > Tunicates > Ascidians > Unclassified | place: Key West, Florida... | reverse complement strand
TGAACCAGGATACACATTGCGCTTTTTCTTGAGCAGTAGTCATTTTATGGGGGTTCGATTCATATAACTCAATCATTAAACATAAGAAATTTTAATTAAGAAATTTTGTCTGAAACAATAAATTTTAATGTCAATAAAAACTTTATGAAATATTGATTAACATAAAACAAACCTCATTGCGATATCTCATCATTTCATTTTTTAATAAATTTTTTTAAATTGTAAAGAGACTTTATGGACACCCTGTATAATGTCTAGTTTGTAGTTTAGTGCTATTATGGTTCAGAGTTTTGTCTGAGCACATGGTTCAAGTAGGATTCAGTGTTTGCAAAACAGGCGATCAGCTGCTGACTTTGGAGGTTTAAAATAAGTCTTTTGTAAAAATTCATAACGTATGCTTAATTCAAATAATTGTCAGATATGTGGTTAACTAATTAAGCTGGAATTGCTTAACTAGTGTTTCAGCAGTTTGCACTTGATAACTTAAATAAAAACCTGTAGTGTTGAAAATGTATATTTGATTAACAGTGTCTATTTTGCCTCATGAGGCAAAGAATAGACTGCAGTTATTTTGTCAGTATGCTGTACACAATTATTTGAAGTGTTCACATGACAAATTCAAAACACATGACGATTTGGAATGCATAACCTATCTTAGTTGACCACAGCATCTAATTTAAGTGCGGGAAAGCTTTTGGTGGCTTTTTGTCTATGTTGCATAAAATAAAGTATAGGCTAAACCATAACTTTACGCCAACACGTTGTGTCTCTCCGTATTGTGCTAGTCATGTGACCACTTCAATCATTTTTTCTCGATCAAAGTCAAAGGAATCACAGCATATTTTTGCCTCATGCGGCAAAACACAGTAGACACTATCTTCTTGATATGAGTTATTTGGAAGTTTTCGCAGTGTAATCATGAGTCAGAGTTATTGTTTTGAATTTTTTTGGAGTCATAGCAGGAGTCTTTAAGTCAGAAACAGGAGCGGAGTCAGAGCCTGAAAAATGCTACTCTGCTCATCTCTGGTTTCCACACAGTACGTGTCCATACCAGTGTAGTCTGTGTTCCTGCATTTCCTTAGTAACAGCTGTAATTCCCAGTTGTTGTCGTATTGATGTATTCTTGATTCGTTCCAACTTGGTAAAACCAAGTTCTTATGCAGCATTTTCATTTCCATCATGTGCAGTTTTTGTTCTGTGGTTTTAGCTGTTGGCCAGCATTTACCGCCATGTAAGGCAACTGAACAAACTTTCATATTTGGTCACTAAAACTGTCTACTGCCAAGTATTAACCCTGATTTGTTCGCAGGCAGTCAACTGCTTTCTGCACAAAAACCTGCCAGTGATTGTTAAGTCAGAGAACTGTTTGAGACAATTCTGCCGCGGTCTGACTTTACAACTGCTTGATGTGCACGCTGTAAGAAAACAGGACAGAATTTGTGGTAATCAATCAGGACAGAAGTAGCTACTTGGGTTACCAAACACTCCGTGCAGAGCAATAGCATAGAGTAAATATTTCAGATATATGCATAGTAAATGGCCTTCGTTTGTGGTGCTGTTTTGTTGGTGTTTGATGTGTGTTTAGTTTCACCCACGTATTTAATGCCATTCTGTGATTGGGTTACGCAGAATGCCTCAGGGCTTGTTCCTGCAGAAGTTCATTTCAACCTTCTCTCTCGGCTTGTTAATGCAAAGTAACAAATAAAATTAGCTTAACCCATCTTTTGTTCTTTTTTCTTTATCCATTATTTTTTATGCATTTTATACTTAACTCACACTGTAAAGCTTTTCTAATGGGGATTAGTCTTCATCTGTCTGTCATTTAAAATTTATTTTTTTCAACTTGTTTTTTGCATCATATTATCAATTGCATTGTCCAACAAATATGCATTCGTTTCTGTGTTTTGTTTGCCACACACACACCTGTGAAACTAAATATCTCATCAAGATAACTATGTGTACATAGGCCTGCACTTGTATGCAAAATGTCATTTGTGTGTTTGTTTCTATCACCTCGTCTTTTCTTTTCACATGACTAATAGTACTGGAAGTTGTATTGCAAGGTTGGCAGACTAAATGACCTCTTGTTTTTTAACCAATCCTTTGTGACAAAGGAACCAGTAAATGTTTGTTGCTTATGTAAAGCTTAGCTCCTAATTTATGCTATAGCTTCTGCATTAGCCTATATTCTATATAATGCTGTATGATCTATTGACTGTGTGAATCATCACTTACACTTACACCTACAAAGTTGTGCTAATTTTGCTGTCTTTTGCATCTTAGGAAATTTGTTTTAGGAACTTAGCTAGATCTACCTTGTAATTAACTAAATGTGATGTAACTTGCAGATTGTTCTATATCATTCAATGACAGTAGGCAGCTCATAAAAGTAGAGGCCCAATCCTTCTCATATGGCAGTAATGGAACATTCCGTTGTTCTAATTATGGTCAATTATTTTACAAAAACGAAAGTAGAAGATGTGCTCAGCGAAGTGTGTGTTCTCACAATGCATTGTGGACAGACCAGGGTTATGTCGAATGCTGGAATGGTAAGTGCCACGTTTGAAACTTTGTTACTGATGTGCTAATCTGTTGTCTAATAAGTTGAATCTGAAAATTTGCTGCTTGACTAAACCTTCTTTCAAATTTTTTTTTGCATGTTGGTGATGCATGGTGGAAAAGTTGTCGGACACATATGTCACTCTGTGCATAAATGATAACTGTTGCTCTAAGGTATTTTCCAAAATTAATCCATGGCTGCATAGACCCTTGCATAACACAGGCTACTTTTCAATTACTTTGGGCTTACTTTTCCAGGTGCAATCTAGCTGGTCAAATACATTGCTACTTTTTAGCTAGACAGTGGCCTGCATAGCCAATTCTATACCATTGTGATAGGCTAAGCATCAAAAAACATAAAATTGGATGGGTAGGCCTACTAAGCTACAGAAATGCCAGGCTTGAGATTGGATAAATAGGGTCACTTTGCTTTCATATATAAATGCCAATAACTAAACCAAAGGTCTCTTTTGTCAAACCAGTTTTTTCCATCTGATGCGTGTGCTTCATTGCGATTTGTTTACAGTGAAGCACACACATCAGGTGAAAAAATTCTTAGCCCATTGGAGTTTCAAGAAAGGAAGTCATCCTACTTTTTTTCTGGAACTGAAGTTTGCAGTGAGGCCATAACCAAAGTTTGGAATTTCGACAGCAAGGTGTTTATGGCCTTGTTGCAAAAAAGTACACAAGTCTTGGTAAGTCAAACGAAAAACTATGCCTCTGGTTAAATCATTATTGCTTAACAGAATTGGAGCACAGAGGCAAAAATTAAAAGAAGCGATTTGCAGATCATAAGGCATTGAAAAGAGATACACTGCAGCATCACTTGATCCAGCAAGTTTTTTTGTATGTTGTATGAAAGACTAAGAATGATTTAGTTTTTTTTTCTTTTGGAATACTGTTCCAGAATCTTGGTCCTGTGCATTTTGTAGATTAGAGATTTTTAACATTGAGTTTTTTTAGATAAAGTTGTAGTGAGATTTTTACTAGCTATTCTAGTTGAGTGGTTGTGCCTGTCGCTAACATGAGAATAACACCAGGAGATGAAACCTGGAAAGTAGTGGCGAACTATTTTGTACGTAAATTTTCCTAGTTCTTAATCACATAATTGACTAATTTGAAGTAATTTGCGTGAGTGACATAAATTTTGCATGGGGATGAGCAGCTCTAGATATTTTACAAATACGTTGTATCGATTAGTTTTGAAGTACTTTTTAAGATGAGTGGAGAATAAATAGTGACGATATGTGGAGAAATAAAATAAATCATAAATAATTTATCTATTTATCCACATCAATTATGAATGAATATGTGGTGTAAATGAGGATGAATCAAAGAGAAATAAAGTTTCCGCAACATTGCTGTCACAAATTGGCTGAAGTATGAAGAGGGCATGGCATCCTTGAGCTACTTTTTTTTCAACTGAAGCAATATTCTTTCCATGCTGGATTGGAAACGATTATGTTTCCTGAGTGTTCAGTAGAGTTAATTAATTTGCAATTTAATCCTGCAAATTATGTTTGAAATTGCAATTTATTCTTAATATTTTGCTCCAAATTAGAAGGATCGTTATCAGAAATTAGTAATGCTGTCTCATCAGAAAAAATATTAGAAAAAATTGAAGATAGGGGGAAATCATTAACTCACATCAAAGATAGCATAGGACCAGGATTCAAACCTTGCGGCACGCCACAAACAATTCGCATCTTGTCAGATCAACATCCATTCACATCACAAATTCTTGTCTATTCCGTAAATATGATGTAAAAAAGTTTTAAAGCTTAACTACGAATGCCATTATTGTTAAGTTCGTTTAGTAATTTTTTATGATTTACAGTATTAAATCCTTCTTTTAAGTCAAGAAATATACCACAAGTGTATTGTCCAGAGTCATTTAGATGTAATATATAGTTGTGAAGCTGGTTTAAAGCCAGAAATGTAGAAAGCCCAGAACAAAAGCCAAATTGGTTGTTTGTAATATTTTTAGTTACTTGGAAGCTGACCAAGTTTTATGTGTCAACTTTTCAAATTTTTGGAGAAGTATGTTGAAATTATTATTGGTCTATAATTGGAAGCGGTATGTTTAGCACCAGACTTACAAACTGTCAGAAGCTTTGCAAGTCTGAACTTGTTAGGAAAGACTCCATTTTGCATGGAGTGATTAAGCTCATCTGCAAGATAATGATTTCTGCTTAGGCACAAACCTCAAAGGCAGCTCTGTATGGTAATGGCTGCTTTAGAGTCATGCGCGGGTGGAAATGTTTTGTGCGCTCCCTCCTCCCCGCAAAATTAAACCTGCCCTGCACTCGCACACTTCTAACCTGTGCCCACCCTGCCCTGCGCTTTTTCTGTCCCAAACTCGCACTTGTCTGAAAACTACTAAAAACTGTGTGTCCGAAAAAAAACATAACGCCTGAAGACGAGTCTAAATCAAGCTGCTTGTTCTTTTCACTGGCAACCAAAACTTTTCCACACATCTGATCTTCCGCAGTCAACAGATTTGAGGTGATAAAACTAAGTTTCAGCTGAATTGTGGCCAGCTGTGTGTTAAGCGCTGTCTTACCCATTTATTCAAGCTGCTAGACTGAATTATTCCTCACCAAGTACGACGGTCGCATTGGAAAATGGAAATAGTCATTTGCATGGCAAGAATCTGAGCCAATATTTCACAACAATGGGTTGTTACAATCATGATGTAATAATTGCTGTAGGCCTGCTATCCTAAGTGCAATGCTGCCAAACCACTTCAGTACATCCGCATGTTTTGCGATTTTTGAGCTGATTAAGTTCTTGTGATTTGGGTCAACATTCCATCACCTGCACAAAGAATTTCTCATCCCATGTCTGCCCCCAAATATGGGTATCCACAACCCGCATGGGCCAGAGTCGCAAGGAATAGGAGTTTTTTGGGTGGTGTCAAGAGTCGGATTCCTGAAAACACTAGGAGTAAAAGTCAGATCTTTTATCTGACACTGACAATCCAATTGAATCATTTTTTACATCGCACTCCTATTTTTGGAATCCTAATTCATGTCTGTTGAAATGGTACTATTTATTTTGAAACTTGCATTGAAACGGAAAATTCTTGCTGTGCGCCATGATTTCCATTAATTGCTAATTGCTGCAAAATTGTTGACAGCCAAATTTCATTCACGTTACGTTAAGGAGTCAGAGGTGGAAATTTGAAAAGGTCATAGTCAGAAATTTTGGAAAGGTTGAACAATTCACCTCTCACTCTACAACCCTGGTACAAACAACAGCCGTGGATAGATTAAACAAAGAGAGTGAGAGTCCAGAAAGTTGAGGTGAGAACTGTACAAAAATAAGACCGGCTTGCTACAGAGTCTGGAAAAGTACAGAAAAAATTTTGGTCACTTCCCGCCAGGAAAAATATGGGAAATTTTTTTTTTGGTTTACTAGTATGGAAAAAGAAAATGAAGAGAGTTTTGCAGATTTTATAATTTGACATATATTTTCATATTTTATTCAAGGTTGATTATTTTGCTTTCATCGTGTGAACTATTATAATGTCTGCAGTTGACCTGCGTATGTCATTGGGAAATGTTGAAGTCTGGAGAAGGTCTGGAAATTTATTTTGAACTGCATAGGAACCCTGATAAGAAGAGAGGAAACATCAAAATGCAAAATAGAAGGAATGGTTTAATTTAAAACAAAACTTCTGCAGTTCACTTATGAAACATCACGACTTTATTTTCGAAGCTTTAAAAAAATGTTTTATTTCTTGTGTTATTTTTAGGACAACCAAAAGTCAATTAATTCAAAAATTTTCTGCCTTTTCTGAAGTTTTTGAAACGCCTATAAACCAAATTGCATGCTCATACCATGAGGGAATCCCAAGTTATTACGTCAAAAAAAGTCAAAATTTATTGTTAAGTCAACTTTTCTTGGAGCACAGTTTTTTTGTCTTTATCGATATTTTATTCAGACTATAACAACAGAAATTGATATGTTTTTGCAACTCCGTAATAACAATGGGTTTGTTGCTATGTCTGACATAATAATGTTATTTTTCCCACTACTGGACGATTGAATATTATGTGGGATAGGCGTGGTAAGGCAAGAAACGTGGTCTTTCAGCAGTACTCGGTTTGGTAAGTGCTCAATCCATGATGCTGTCAGATTTGACACTACTGTAATTATTAATGTATTTGTTTAACTTCGGCGTTTTGTTTGAATTTCCGAGCTTAGAGTGCATGAATATGCTTCTGGGTTAACCTCAACACCAATGGCTAAATTATTTTGCAGTTGCAAACGCAGAAAATGTATAGGTCAAAATAAAGTTAAAATTTTAAAATTATAAAGTCAAAATTTTAAGTCTTTAGGTCAAAAATTGTTTGCCCTAGTTATTTTGTTTGCAATTTGTTTTTGTAATATTTTGCAATTTTACAAGTTTTTTTTGCAGAAAAGATTTGCTATTTTCAAAACTAACACGTTTCAATTGTGCTTATCAAAAAGCTTAAAAAATAGTGGTAAGCTGTGGCGCAACTAGAAATGTGCAAAGGGGATTGGCAACAAACTAAAATTTCCTATTTTTGATTGGGTAGACTCAACAAGGCTAAGCTATAACTCGCGTTAAAGCAACAATCCTATTGGAGAGATAGAATCATTATATAACAATGTTGATGAATTCTTAATAGAAGTAGCTAGGTGGGTGACAGAACTAAAAATAATACAGCTATGCAATAAGAGCATATCGAAATGTGAACAAGAAACTTGTGAAGTAAACACAACATTGGTCCAAGAGTACTAGCTATATAGATCAAGTAGAGGTCGAAGCGTTTGGACCAATGCTGTGTTACCTTGTGAGTTTCTCACTGCCATTTTGCCTTATTCTTTTCACATAACTGTGATGTTTTTTGTTGCTGTCACCAAACCTAGCCACTTTATTTGAAAATTTTTTCGCAATTGTTACGTAACAACTCCATTGCTTTGGGCTTAGGGCCAGATAAAGTGGGTCAATGTGGTCTAAAAGTACTCCATTTATGATGTCACTCACAAAAAATCCAAAACCCAAAACCAAAAAATGTTTTTGCATTGCAAACTACACGACTTGCCGAGTCTTTCGAGCGTTTGAACAGCTCTCTAGTGCTTTCGGCGCCGGAGTTATGCCTGACCAAATCCACGTGTGAACAGGCTGTTATTGCGCTAGCCGCTTGAATTAAACCGGCATTGAAAGTGTTAAAAAAACGTCTAACAAGAATGTGGCACAAGTGCTGTTGAATCGTCACAAATACACATCAGCACATCACTGATGAACCCATCGGGAGTTAAAAATGTTTATCATACAGGAACACGGTCTTGTTGCAAAATCTCGTCAAATTCTAGAAGGCAAGAGCCATCTGCGACGATATTAGAGCTGTGCCAAGTGCATGCGTCCGTGTTTTTCTAGAATTAGGCAAGCCAATCTTCAATACAACCGGCTACCGTGAAATTCGATGTGCATCAACCTGTTCTCAAATGCGAGGCTGTCAAAGACTAGGGACCTGGCATGCTGAATAAACAGTCCCCGTAGCTGCACCCCTGCCCACTAGGTTCCTATAGCCAAAATGGCAAAAGTCGTTTTGCAGGTTAAGTGTGAAGAAGCGAAGTTGACCATGAGTTTTGCGCTTCGACACGGCTTCTCATATTAATGAATTTCCTCATTGGATACAATTACAAAGCTTGATCACCCATCACAATGTCAAACTTGCTTTTACAACAATGGCATCTGATTTCCCCTGCACAGCTTTTGTTTTCACATGTTACGTATACACTGCCATCTTGACAGTACCTCCATCCCTTTACTGAAAACATACAAAATGTGATGATATTTGATAGAACTGCTGATCAGAATGCCGAAAAAGTCAACGATTGAGGCATAAACTTAATAAGTGTAACTTAGTCTTTAAAATTTAGTTTTAGACTTCATTACTCTTATTGTCAAAAGTAACCAGAGTGCGGTGTTGTCTAGAAGTAAAATGATATTTTAACAAGTGTTTGAAATTAATGAAGATGACAATTTTTTGTGGTATTTCTGTTGTGAAATCAAAAGTCAATTACAAAACATGATTCGAGCAGCACGTTTGTAAAGCAGTTTTTATCAGTGGCAAACCCTCCATTAGAATTAATTTTAGATGTGTCACTGTCAATTAACTTTGCTGGATTTCAAAGGGGCATGTATAAAATTTGAATAAATGTATAATCATAATTTGTAGAAATTATGAAATTCATGTAACATTTTCAAACAAAGGCTATTATTTTGTTATGCAGCACCTTTCGTACTGCTCAATGCTTCAGGTCTGAACGGCACAGAAAACAGCTCATTTCAGATTCATTGTTTCGAGACCTCAGAAGCTTATCCTGTTGTGGATCTATATGAAATATTTGTTGGTGAAGAGAAAATAAATTTGGTAAGAATTTGTTCTGTTCTCAATTGTTGCAACTAAAATTCAGGTTCCTAAAAACATGTAATAACATCATTCACCGTAAAAAATACTTTCAAATATAGTAGATGCTGGTGGTATTTGTGGTTACACAATTGATGGAAGTATATTTCAGAAAGTATGTTTTGATGTGCACTTAAGGCCCGAGGTATTTATATGTTGTCATCATCAAACAGCTGAAACTCATCAACAGCTAGTTCAGAAAGACCAGATAAATTCAGCAATGAAAAGAACATGAACTTCATGTTGCCAGAGCTCACTAGCTATGCTCAGAATTGCTAAATCAACAAAACCATATTTCACTGCCAGAAAAAATATGCTTAAACAAGTACTATTATCCAATAACCTAATCTCACAGCTTTTGTTTGTTTTCACTGGCTTCTCTGTCCTCAACCTATTGTTAGGGGATTCAAGGACCTTTCATGACAAAAGCCTATTCTTGATTAGAACTGGACCGATACGTTTTTTTTTGGCCAATACCGATGTTTTTCATTTTTGATTGCCGATATAACCAATACCGATATTTTTGCATTACTCAAACTACAACTGCATTACAGTGCATTTTTTCTTTCAGTATGTAGGCCACATACGCAAAAGAAATAATTACATTAGTTCCACTTATTAAAAGATAGATTGACATTGTGATAAGTTAAGAACAAGCAGTGTCTATTTGGCCTCATGAGGCAAATTACACTCCTGGAGCTATTTTGCCATCAGCCTAACATAACTGGCTGAACTGGTGACAAGTTTGAAACGCATTACTTTCTCAGTTGACTGTGATGTCTGCTCTGTAAATGGCTCAGTCTGATGGACAAGTATTGTCATGGTTTCATTGCTGACATGCTGTTAGCAGCTTCTTGTTTGCATTGTGTGAACGGTAGGCTAAACCTAAACCTTTGTCTCTACGTATTGTACTGATCACATGACCACTTCAACCAAATGTGTTTGACTAAACCTCAATTGTACTGCTTTAGGATGGTTTCATTCGTCGTGGCTACTGCAGTCTTTGGACTATAATTCTTAATCAAGCAAATGCACAAACGTGCAAACATGTGTTGCATCTAAGTAGGCCCACTCCCTGTTTGGACATCTGTGCCTACGCTCTAAATTCATGAGTAGGTAAACAACAATGCGCGACGCATTAATACCATAACTTCACTGTGATGAAGAAGCGTACACATCGAATTCTGCGCAAACCTGGATCACTGCTCGCTTTGACATAGGCACTTTTTTGATGCACGCTGAACGCAATGCTGCCTAGCTAAGAGAGACTTTGATAAACAGCTAACCAGCAAAACAGCACGTAGCCTAGTTTGTTCGCAGACAATTGTCTGCTTACCGCACCAAACCTGAGAGTGAATATTATGTCATAGACGTTTTCTCGGGACGATTGCACCGCGGTCTCATCATTATGCATGAAGGCTCTGTGCACTAGAAACAGGACAAAGCATTTGCGTTAATCAGCCAGGGTCAGAGACGAAGTGGCAGCTTGGGTTTCTAAACGCTCCGTGCAGAGCAACAGCATAACACTTTTATGAGCAAACAATGCCGATATATATCAGCGGAATTTCGCCGATATGATACATCGACAACATCGCCGTATTGGCGTGCATATCAGCATGCTGATGCATCGGTTGAGCTCTGACGTGAATCAAAGATTTCCATACATGCCTTGTGGCTCTCAACAAGCTGCTGCAGTTTTTACTTCATTTGTAACAGAGACACAGAAAGACATTTCATCAAATTAACAATATGGTTTCTCACAAGGTATCTTATTTTGTTGTTGATATCCTGCTAAATTTATCATATGTTGTTGTTGCTATTCTACCAAATTTCAAGCAGAAATAAAAGAAAGTTCTGACAATTCAAATTTTAAAAAACTTCTGAAAATTTGACAAAGGTATTGAAGAAAAGTTGACAAAAAGTTTACTGAAACATTTTAGAAAGTTTAAACTTTTTTGGTATTGGTTGTATTTTTTGCGTTTTTGTCAATGGTCCTGATGCAACCTCTCCGGTGGTGTTGCGTTGAATGTGTGATTCACCATGAACGGGATGTGCGTGAAGAACAACACCATTTATGTGGCGTGAACAAGCAATAATAGAGTGATCATGGCATGTGAACTCTATTGTTGCTTGCTGCCACAGTCCGAAGCTTTACACATACGCCACTCGGGATTTCCAATCGCAACAGTGCACTCTGAAATCCTGTGTCAGGAAAAGTTTTGGCATAAAACCTAAAGTATAATTTTTTTCAGATTGTTTTTTTTGCCCCAACTTCTTTTTCCCCCCAACCCTGCAACAAGGGAAAGTGACATAGGTACCGTCCTTGCAAGCAGTCGAAGCCAGGTATAGTTCTTGCGAAAAATAACTAAAACGTGGGGGTGAAAATTTTTTCTTGAAAATAAATCGTATCATTTGCAACATCTTCAGTACTTTATCGATCTTTTCGTGAGGTTGGGATGTTAAAAGAGCCTTTCATAATTTTTAAAATTTTTCGTCTTCTGTTGGTTCACTTTATCATTTTCCACACAGTGTCCACTTGCCATATTATGTGGGCTAGTTGGAATAGGTCAAGCAGCGGATGAAATTTTCGATTCAGTCTTCTATACAGTCTATTCCGAAAGATTTTGAACAAGTGCTCATCTGTTTTCAGAATTTCAGTTTCCATTCCAATAGCTTTCAATTGTTCTGCTAATACTTCTTCAGGATTTCTAGCCCAATTAGGTCTCAAATTAGCGAACTTCTTTGAAACATTTTTCCCGGGTACCAGCCACATCATACTCTTAATTCTAAGTCCCGTACAATCTATAAAAACAAAAATTCACAGACTCACCATTTCTTCAGTCATTGTAAACCTTTCCAATAGATGTCTGTTCTAGTGACTTTATACTTCAATGTAAGTCACGCTTAAACTGTTCTCTGATTTCGGAATACAAAACTCTGTTCTATCTATATTTCTTAACTTCTGTACTAAAGCAAAGCTATGATCTCTGGTTACTTTGTTTAAATTTGGTAAAGACATGAATATTTTTGATTGGCTTCGCTCCTTCTCCCATGAATAGAAAAAGCCGAACAATAGTGGCACCAAATTTGTAGCATGCATGGTGCTGAAGTTGTCAAAGTTGGTTGTAACTACTTAATTTATGAAAACGAAGTCGAACTGAGCTAGTGCCCCTTTTATTTAGGCACTGCCTCAATGGTGGCACCAATTTTGTGGCATGCACGTTGGGGGAACATGCCTGACGTTTAGAAAAGTTCCTCGAGAGCACTGGGTAATTTCAACAGACTTTTCAAGGCGCGCCTGAACCTACAATGAAGAGAATCAAACCCGCCCGTTTGTGTTCGACTTCATGCTCAGTGATCACAACAAAATATGGTGTTTACTCATGGTTTTATTGTAACAACTTTAAGCAATGTGTTAATTACAGTACATGCATCAAGAATACATCACATTGGCATAAACAGGGGTTTTAACATGAGTTCAGGTGTTCTAATCATGGAGGAGAAAGTAACTCGATTTATCATATGCCATCTTAGATATGCAAAGTCATTAGAACGCAATTCATAGTTCAAAGCAGTGTTCCCTCTAAGCCGAAAAAAAACGCATTTTCGGCACCTTTGTTGGACGCCAGCCGACAAAAATTTTGAAAATCGGCACTTGCATTTTTTGGACGCAATTTCCTTCACTGGAGAAAATTTCACAAAACTAAATTTAAATATTTATTCAAACATGTACGGGCAGTGTTCCTTCTAAGATTTTCGTAAGTCTGCTGGTGTCTAAAAAGTGCCATCAGGATCAAAAGAAATTTAGGTGCCCTTTGTAGATTTTTCTAAAATGCGTCCATTTTCAACGAAAATACTTTTCATCAATGATTGTTGGTGAATGACTAAAAAAAATGTAAAGTGGTCTTCACTTTTTCCAACACATACACACACAAGATTTTCTGGTAAACGAACAAAGAGTCATCACAGATGCAATAAATGAAATTAGCTGCATGCAAACTTCCAAGCTGAATGTGAACCTTTTCTCTCAGGGGTTGCCCTGCGTACGGTCAGAATGACTGTTCTTGTCTTTGTGCATTGCTTACTGTCACACTAAACCAGTGGTTTTCAATCTTTTTTGTACCGTGACCATTACAGCAACCCATTTTAGCCCAATAACCACCACTTTGACAGATTTCCGGAAAACAGCATAAAAGCGATTTTCAAACAACAAAGGAATTTTACTTTGTCTCTTTTTCCCAGATTGATTTCAGGCTAGCAGCTAAATCCTGCATCCGAAATCTGAAAATGGTTTGTAGCATACTGTCTTAAGTATGGCTGAGTTAACAGTGTGTTGGTTAGCACTATATCTGAAATAGCCTAAGCAACAAACATTCTTAGCCCACTAGCTATGCCATGAGAATAAAAACAACTACTACGTAATTAACGGCTAACGCCCAGGGGCCTACATGTGCACTAAAAACATTTTTTTACATCTGCATGCATAGTTGTAAAAAATCCAAAAATTAATTGAAAGTGTTTGTCAGATTTAGACAGTGACCCAACCACCAACAAACCTTCGTTGTTTCGTCGCTTAACGTAAAAATCTTCAGGTGGCTCAGATTTTTAGTGCTCATGCAGGACATAGAATCTAAAAAGTTAGAAAAAAGGCTTCTTTTACAAATACAGAATACACTTTAATTCTAGGTTGTATCAAAATTTTTACACGATTCTACGAAAACAACTAGCTCCATGTGCGATTTCTTTTGATAAATGTTGTGAAGTTCAACGTGTTTTTGAACATTGCGCAAACACAGTCCACCATGTGCAGGAATTGTTTTTCTTTTCACCAAAACGCTACACTGCAATTCAGCCACGTTGCTGTTCATGTATAATCTTAAAGTAATGCAGCAGGTCTCACGTCACAATTTGCGGGTGCACTTGCAGTCAAAATGGGTTCAGATTCAAAGCGTTCTTATAAGATGTGAAAGGTAAGAACTTCACAATGTGCCCGAACATCCCAGGAAAGATTTATGGACGTGAAAATTATAGAACGTGGCCAAAGCATTTTTGCAAAGTTTTGAAGTCAAGAATGTTTTTTTGCGCGACACAGAAGTCGTGAAAATGCGCCCACAACTTTTTTATCAAATTTGCAAGCGGAAAGGTTGCAAAATGGTTCTGAACTTCATCGCAAGCAGCTTCGTTTTTTGACACATAAATCGTGAAAATTTGTCCAGAAATGTCTCGGTAAACGTAGAAGGCGGAGACTTCCGAAATGCGTCTGAATTTCACGGCAAACAGTTCAATTTTTGGACGCACAAATCGTGGAATTGCACCCAGAACTTTTTCTTTAAAACTTGCAGGCAGAGAACTTCCAGAATGCGTCTGAATTTCACGGCAAACAGATTCGTTTTTGGACGCACAAATCGTGGAATTGCACCCAGAACTTTTTCTTTAAAACTTGCAGGCAGAGAACTTCCAGAATGCGTCTGAATTTCACGGCAAACAGCTTCGTTTTTGGACGCACAAATCGTGGAATTGCACCCGGAACTTTTTCTTTAAAACTTGCAGGCAGAGAACTTCCAGAATGCGTCTGAATTTCACGGCAAACAGCTTCGTTTTTGGACGCACAAATCGTGGAATTGCACCCGGAACTTTTCTTTAAATCTTCCAGGCAGAGAACTTCCAAAATGCGTCTGAACTTCGCAGCAAACAGCTTCATTTTTGGACACACAAATCGTGGAATTGCGCCCAAAACTTTTTTGGTAAACCCCTGCAGGCAGAGAACGTCCAGAATGCGTCTGAATTTCACGGCAAACAGCTTAGTTTTTGGACGCATAGCCAGATGTACGTACAGTACTGTACAACGTATGTGATCGTTGGTTTTATTGCTAAAGTTGATTGTGATGTTATGAATGAGCCGTAATTAACAACAAGTGGAAACTGGAAGCTGCTATAAGCTGAGTGATCTTGTTACTTGTGAGTTTGAACCATGTGAGCCTTACCACTCCCTAAGCAACTATTTTGTACAAGCATGCTAGACAAGTTTGATGGGGTCTTGGGACAACAAACCTGTTATTTCAATATTTGTCTTTTATGTTAGGCCGCCTTGTGCCAAACGCGATGTAACCCTGCTCAAAATGTGTTTGTGTTGATAGGGTAACAATCCAAATGTTCAAGGAACACTTAAGCGTGAATGGAATGGAAAAATGGCATATTGTAATGCAACTTCCAAATTCAACTCAACAGTCTCTTCTCCAACGCCTGTATTTGTATATTGTAAGTTGTCTGTTTTTAGTACTTTTGATATTTCAGTTAAAGTTTTTGTTGTGGTTTTTGAATCTAGGTAAGTGTGAAAAGATGTACTCGTGTGAGGTGTGTTATTTGGTGAACAAGTAACAAGCGTTAACAAGATTGTCATGCGAAATGTAGAATATCTGAAATTTTATTGTCTTGGTTGAAGAAGTTAGAGGAGATTGCAAAAGATTAACTGCTGTTGTTTGTTTTCAATTCAATTGCTCTTTGTGAAGAATGACTTCAATCATTTTTTTTTAAACTTACTTAAGGCCACATTTTTGAAAATTTTCATTTATTCAACATGTTGGGATCAATGTCTTCCCACTGAATAACCAAACTGCTTATGTTTCCTGGAAATTGTATAGTTTTATACCATTACCAGATTCATTTTTTAAATAATAGTTTAGCATGCAACAAGCCATACTCATTTGGAGACTTCAGATGACACTTCTTCCTGTCATTCAAAGTATAAGATGGAAGGTGCACCAGTAATCTCATGTGTTTTGATCAACTGAACTTTGCAACCTGCTCCTTCAGATCTTGCAGGATTATCACAGACCTGTGATATTATGAGAACCTCTGTCTATTCTCTGAACTTCATTAAATTTCTGCTTCACCATTTCTGGAAGTTATCTGTAGCAAATCTTCATCGCACATTTTTAAGCACTAAATGCTACTTCTTTAAGAGTATGTTGAACCAGGATCAGTGCACAGGCAGTGATGTAAAGGGAAAAGTGATTCCATGAAAATTGTAATAATTGTTCTAGTCTTGTAAAGAAGTATCATTAGCACACAACTATTCGTTTAGAGAAATGATATAGATAGTGGTTGTAAAGTGGTGTATTGTAACAAAATATGTGCAATTGCTGTGTGTAATGCATAGTTGATCTCTTCATGATATTTTACTCATTTTTGAGACAGCATCTTTTTCCCATTGTTGTCTAACAATAAACTAAGAGTTGATGCCTGCTCAGCTGCCACAATTGTTAATCACTGCAAAGTACTCAGCAACCAGAGTGCTGAGTGGAGTCAGAGTCAGAATAAGATGACTCGACAGATCATTGGAGCAGAGAACAGAGTGACGATAAGGCAGGTAGTGAGAAATGGTTAATTGCAGCACTTAGTGGATTTTTCAAATCAAAATGTAGTTTCTCTGATGTCCATCAATTGGTTTTCATTGTCAATTTTGATCACTTCAAATTTCGTCGCCTGGGTAGACATAGGCTGTTATCAGTTCTGCAAATACTGGATATCTATTCTCAATATTACCGATTTTCTTCATTCTTGTTCATATATGCGAGTGGGGGAGCACTTTCCTTCGGGTTTTCCTCACCGGCAAGACCTTTGGAGCTGGACAAGGTTCGCTTTAAATTGGCCAAGTCTTGGCAACTCCACAACTCTGCAGTTGATTTTGCTAGAGAGCTTTTCATACTCTCATAAGACTTGGCGAGTCTTCTAGTTTGCAATGAAAAGTAAGTTTTCAGGTTTTGGATTTCTTTTTTTGTGGGTGATGTCATAAGTAGCGTAGGATTAGGAAGTTATCGGGCCATGGGCCCCTACCGGTAGATGGAAGTACTTTGCTCAAATTTTTAGAGGATACTAGGTTAAAATCCAAATCTTTGAGCCTTGATTGGCTTTCAGTTACAGGTGGCCATAAACACCGTACTCCTGCAACACTTTCCAAAGCGTTTTTGGAGGAAGCCTGTACTATGCTTTTCCAAGGTCAACAAAACAAGTGGAATGCATTGCCATACTTCCAAGATTTCTGGTACCTGTAATTAGTCTGTTCAAGGTCTGTCTTTTTTACATCAACTCGGGTTGAGTGCTCATCATTTAAAATGCTTCAGTTCTGCAAACATATTTCTGTCAAGCGCAAAAATAATTTTTTTTAGAAATTAGTGTTTTTGAGTGAAAGCCCGGTCTTTAGTTTCATCTGCAAGCTGTAGCTGGACTTGGTTAGATGACGTTTTTCATCGTTCTTCCAAATTTCTTGTGAATTTTTTGTGATCCGTGAGGAAAGTTGTACAAAAGCAACATTACAAGCAAAAACGTTGCCATACGTCCACAATATTGTTTTGGTGATGAGTATGATAGAACTTATTTTTTTGTTAAAAATGGAAAACCAATCGGCAAAAAATTTATTTATATCCTTGCATCTGCATCCCTGTTCTGTCCTGCTGCAGTCAAATGTTGATTTCTTGCGACACTGACTTGGGTTTCCGGAGAAATAATACCTGAGTCATTCTAGTGTCAATTTACATTTCATCTTGATAGCATGCAGTCGGAAACGATCAAGCGCATGTTGCGGCCCTGTTCAGAAGATGCGGAAGATGCAGCAAATCGTCAGACGATTAAACCTTCAGTTCCAACGGTGATGTGACACCCTGGACGATTTTGCTCCGATGTGCTTACTCGGTCCAATGCTCATGCAGTTGACTATGCAGAAGAGTGGCGGCAGCACACCCTCTTGTCAAAGTCACTCAAACATCCGCGGTGACTGTTGAACTTAACTTCTGAGCAAGAATGCAATGACTTGACGGCCAGCAACAGGT
>Ga0210059_1007117_pt1 | contig 17836 bp, 5 predicted proteins | sample Ectturendosymbi2_FD_188042 | JGI IMG/M metagenome (GOLD analysis project Ga0210059, IMG submission 188042) | Ecteinascidia turbinata endosymbiont from Florida, USA - Sample 2 (SPAdes) (version 2) | ecosystem: Host-associated > Tunicates > Ascidians > Unclassified | place: Key West, Florida... | reverse complement strand
TACACAGTTGGACTGAGCAAACATTCGCAGCGAAAAAGTCAACATCAAAGTCATCTGTACATGCAGAAACATGATCGCTAGGACTGAAAACTTTGACGAGGGCAAGGACGAACGATAAATCAATCGTGCACGATTAACTCGCTGTGGCTGACTGGCGTGGAAGCTAGACTGGCGCAGACAGCGGATCCCTCTTCAAAATGTAAGGAGCTAGCCTGGGGCCCGTTTGCGTTAACGTACATTTTTTGATATATTAAAAAAACTCCACTCAAAACTTTTTTTGGTTTTGAAAAAACATCTTTTCTTTACTGCGCACAACTTCACCAACGGTATGTTCGTTTTGTACCACAGTTTCTTATACAATGTATCATAGGGTTAGCTATGTTGTTTCGCATTCTATCAACAGAGTTTAACGTCCAATCTTGGGCGAAGTTGAGTTTTGACTACGGCTGTGGTTATGGAAAGCGGAAATTGCACACTGCTTGCCAGGAATCGAAACTTCTCGTGATGTGGCTTTGCATATCCTGTCTTAGGGTAAATTAAACTAAGCACAGTGGTTAGGTGTCATAGTCATAACGTGGAATGCTGGACCCCAATCATTTCGAAAGGTTATCATGCGCAGTGTTTTTAATAAGGTGTTTTCAGGGACCGAAACGGTCTCTCAAAATACAGTAGAACCTCTCTCCAAAATATATTGAAACCTCGGTTTATGGCCATCTTGGTATTCAGATCGAATAATTGCGGCTTCTCAAAATGTCTTAGCAGTCACCAACGTCAAACCTTACGAAAACCCTGATCAGGCATGTTCGTAATAACGTTTGACGCAGACCTTGTTCTACAGTTCTGTACGACTCTTAACTTGGTATCAGAATGATGGTCGTTCCTACATTTAGGTAGGCTATAAAATGTGTCAGTTGCAGCACTGTATAACTCTGACATGAGTAAAAGGATTGCTTTCCCATTTTCCAGTACGTGATACCGTAACTTAGTAGATTATTATATAGGTCTTAGGCTTCGTAAACAGAATGCAAAGCAACATACCGTAGAAGAAATAAGGTTAACGTTGGCTTATTACGACTTATTACATTTTTTTACATAAAAAACTTTGTTCACAAATTTCAATGGAAAACGCTTCGACAGCGGAGTTGGACGCAGGAAAGGAAAAAAGTTTTCATGCAGTTTTCGTCCTTTTAAAAAATAACAAAATGTTATTTTGCTTTTAAAAAATAACAAAATGTTATTTTTTAAATGTAACTAAATTTTTGCACAGCGGAAGCAGGCCATCATACTGGCCTGGAATTTTTTTACACTGCAAAGCTCGCATTTAATCGGATAGGTGCACTGCATGGAGCCGATCGGTTGGTTACCCCGGATTAGAAAAAAGTGGCGATGCTGAGGCGGAGAGAAGAGGATTTGAACAAAAGGGTTTTTGCAACAGAAAACCAATGACCAGCAAGCATTACTGAAAGCGCGGAGTCCAGAGGTTGGATTTTCCTGGTGTTGAGTTTAAATTTAAGCAAAAGCGAGTCAACACAGGGCAATCACCCAAGTAATCTGATGCAGGGCAGCCAAATTAGTAACCAGCCCGCAATTTACCGGAAGATTCGAACTACGGGAGATTTCCACGTATCGGTTTCTATATATTTGAGGGGGAATCCTTTTTTGTTGAAAAAATTACTTTCAACTTTTGTGACATCCAGAGGCGTTGCTCTAAATTATATTCGGAGTGTGCCGTAGGAAAGCCCTAGAAATTTGATTTTTTGCCTGAAAATTTTGGTTTTTGCTGGTTAGGAAATGCGAATTTGCTGTTTTTTCCATTCTTAGGAATATTCAATGAAGTGTTTATTACTTCTTTAGGAACAAAAAGGATCGTTTTTTCACTTGAAATTAACTAATCGTTATGAAAAAAATTCCCCAGACGTTGTCCGCAATATTGAACCATTCTTTTCAGGTTGCTGCGAATACGAGTATTAGTTCAACTGCTTTTGGGGGGTTTCCAAGCTGCTGCAGGTTTCTTTGTTTCCGGGTGTTTAGTCATTGACCATTCGTTTAAACAATGTGGTGCGCAGGAGGCTGAAGTGGTGGCACAACCGCTTGCAACTTTATCGAGTTTTGCGTGACAGGTCTTATGTTTTTTATGACATTATCGACGTGATTTCTTTTGTGATATGGTTCACCGATGACGCTTCGTATTTACAACTACGAACGACAAACAAACTCCTTGCTTTCATTCATCTATTTCTCTACCACACCAGTGATAAGAAAACTGGACTGTTCTTTCTGGAAACGTGGCAAAATCTCTTATGATATTTTTGTATTACTGTAAATCTGTTATTTTTTTTATTTTGTGTAGATAGTGTAGTTATTTTTGTGTTGCAGTTTTGCGCATTTGTTTATTGAGGTTCAGGAATGGCTTGGAAATGCTTTGCGATTGATTATGTCCTGGTCGCCATCATAGCATAGTCCGATGAAGAATTCCCAGCTGCTCAGATGAAGAAGGTGAGATCAATGCTTTTGTTGGTTCCGCTTCAGGAACTATAGCAGCAGATGTTTATCCATCACCTGAAGTCGCTACGCCCGACAGTGTGCGTTTAGTGCAGGGGTTACCAACTTTTTGAAACTGCGAGCTACTTCTTGTGTACCGATTAATGGGGAGGGCCACTAGTTTGATAGTATGTGTATTACACACTTCTGAAATGAAATTTTTGCTCAATTTACCTTCCATTATTCTAGTATTGGTGAAGACATTGATCATACTACTGTTATTTTTAGAACAGGCCCGCGGGCGACCTACATGTTCCTTGCGGGCGACCTGGTGCCCATGGGCACCACGTTACACAATCAGTCGATAGTAACACATAAATGAAGCATTTTTCACTTTGTATATAGGAATTGGTCGCACCACACTACGGACAGGGTGACGTCATTTCATGGACAGCGATTGCACATCCCCAAGATGTGGCTGAAATTTTTCGGTCAAACTGACTTGAGATGTGAGGAACATGCAACGTGGACCTAACTGGAATGCCCTGAGATTTGCGTGCAGCACATCTTTCCATGGAAAAAGGACGGTCACCCTCATATCTTCAGGCGTTCGGGCCACAAGCTGGCTTGTGCATGGCACGAAACCAAACGGTTCACAGGGTTGAGTACCGTTGAGAGCAACTCTGGCACACCACTGTATTCATCCGCAGCCGAGGATGGTATTCGCAACAGTTTGCGATGTTGTCCATGTGAAGTACATGGGTGGCGTTGCGTTAACTTGCTGTATTAACGAAGACAGATCCTTTCTCTCATCGAACCGGAGTGGTGTAAGCGCTTGTTCAGCCACATTATAATGATGGCCAAAGCAAAATCTGAAGTAATTCATCTTCACTATTACCAAGCGTTGTTCGCAAGCCTCAGCTGATAGACCAGGGGTCTCCAACTAAAAGTGCTCCGAGGGCCAAATGAGTAGAGGTCGACGATATGGCTTTTTTGCGGCCGATACCGATACATCGGCCATTCATGGACCTGTAGCTGATACCGAAAACCGATATTTGCCTTATTTTTAAATCTTCAAAAACTACAAAAATCTGGATTTGTGACATGAATTTTTCATATTATAGCATAATTAATCTGATTAATAATGATGCTTTTGTTTCGGCTGCGACGGCCGACGCGTACTTCATGGTTCATCTTGTCTGCTTGTTTAGGAAAACGCACCTGCTGGCGTTGCTGCAAGGTACTGTCTTGGCTTGGTTCGTTTTGCTTTCTTGCGCAAGTTGTCTGAATGCGTGAGGAATATATCAGCGTTTTGGTAACACCTACTGAGGCCGATAAAATCGGCCGTTTTGGCTGATACCGATATATCGGTGAAACCCACATAACGGCAAGGCCGACATATCGGTCTACCTCTACAAATGCGGACTGATAAAGTAACCCGAGGACCGCATTATAAAGCAATAGAAGTACCTGAACTTTACTAGAAACAGCTTTTACATCTTATTTACTGCGGAAGGTATGAGTTGTAGGCAAATCATTTCTAGCCGTTTCCAGGCCCGTAACTATGGAGGGTGCAAGGGCTTCGCCCCCCTCGGAAAATTTTTCGCCCCCTGCAAAAATGTGTTGGACATGGTTTAAAAACTATTGAACATAGTTTAAAAAATGTGCCCTTCTCAGAAATCTTCTCCCCCTGGTGACCCAAGCTAGTAGCAATAAAAACAGCTTTTACATCTTATTCACTGTGAAAGGTATCGTGAGTTATGGGCAAATCATTTCTGGCCGTCTCTATGTTCGTTTAAATGGAACTTCTCCACTCGTTGGCCAAGCACTTTTAAACGGTGAATTAACTAAATAACAAAAATGTTAATCATTTGAAAATTCCTAAAAAGCATCGCGGGCCACACAAAACGCCCTCGCGGACCACATGAGGTCCGCGGGCCGCTTGTTCGAGACTCCTGTGATAGAACCAAATTCAATGCTGTGCATTTACTTGCTGCTGGGGAAGTAACAAATTGCGTTGTTTGTTCCATAAAGAGAAAAAGGTGCGAACATCATTCCACCACCAAGCCTGCAAAGTACGTTTGTGTGTGCGGCCGAGGGGGACCTATTTCCTGCAGCACCATCAAAAACCTTGGCATCTTTCTTCCCATACAGAACTTTGTTTCCATCGAACATTTTTACTTGAAACTTCGTGCAAGGTGGCGGCACAAATTTACAGACATTTTGGTAAATTTCAGATTGTTGCGTTTCTGGAATGGGAACAATGCAACTTCAAAGTCAGCGACGTAGACGCCACAAAACAGCGAGAATTAGATCCACGTCACGTGGTCGAAGCAATGCTGCAACTACTTTTTTAGGTTATTTCTTTGCATTGAAACTTAACAAACAGGCGAAAGGTACTTGCATCAACGCCTTGAATAAACTCCAGGTGGATTCCCGGTAAACTATCGAATTTTCACATTTGGAGCCCAAAGAAGTCAAGTAAAATATGCGTTGAAGTTCAGTACAATAGCAACATTTCATCCGAAGAAAACTTTTTGTTCTCTTTGCTGGTTTCAGGTGTACAGTTGTCCAAACTTTAGCAGTACAGGATCACAAACAATCATTTTCTCTTGTCTGAAAATGGGCTGTAAAAATGTCATAATTTCTTTTCCCTTCCGTATTTTTACTTCATATTTAGCAGAATGTTGCAAGATGTCTGTAGCATGAATCTCTGTGAATTCCAGACACTTGCTGTCTCTAGAAAGTGAGAAATGAAGTTTCGAGGACGAAGGATAAAAGAAACCCTTTCTGGATGTTGGCACCCATTGGACCCTCTAAGGGAGCTAATAGTTAAGCTATCTTTTTTTCTAAAAGAAGAAGTCAAAAGTTAAATTTTTTATGAAGAAACAATTTTTCCAACGTGCATAGTTTTCGCTGCACATCACTTTAATTTTTGCAAGCAGTTTGAATCGGGTTTGCCCATGCCATACGTCATAGTGACGTCACACATGCGCACGGGTTGCATCATAAGATGCGTTGTGCAATAATCTTTCCAACAATGTCTAAGATGTTGATGTAGTTCCTGCGGTTCGCGAGTTATCATCAAAAATCACCGAAAAGCTCGTTTCAGAGCAACTATAGTGACTTTCCGTCCTTCGAGGACCGGGAAACAACGGGCGTCATGCTTTATTCACAATCCAGCTACCTTTGTAGGTGTTCCGGTGTGCGGGGTGCTGCGTTGGCAGCAGATGTTGACGAGTGTCTTTTGAACGGACTGCAAGACAAAGCATCTTCTGATATCACGCCGATGTCCGCAGGCAGACATGACGACGACAGACGATCCTCGTTCCTGCAAGACAAAGAGTACTGACTGAATAGAATGCAGGCTAAGTTGGTCATGACTATCACCGTTAGAAATGTTGCTAGAAAATATTACTGGCCGTTTCAATTTCGTACTGTAACTGCTGACAATGAAAATTATGAGTCGAAGTTTTTTTGGCCGAAAAATCGTAGGATTGTGGGAAATCGATTCAAATAAAGATATGTCTAAGCAACCTACTAACCCGTTGTCGTTTGCATCTACATCTGAATCTTCATCCGACTTGTTTGCTCCCCAAGAAGCTCCTGGAATTGGCAACAACGAACATTAATGCAACATATATACACCCACACACCCGAAAAATCTAGTACTGAGAATGGGTAAACGTCAAACCTTCATTCTTCAAACACAGTAAAAATAACCGGACTTCTTCATCCCAACATCATTTTGACCTTTTTGAGCGACCAAAGTGCTCCAAACTTCTTGATTGTGCTCAATTAAAAAATTGTATAGCTAAGATAAAGCAAAAATATCGCCTAGCAACATAAAACCAATTCCGAACGCAGTCAGATAAAGTCAAGGTTGAAACAAGTGTGTCGCAAGTTGCAAGCGTATCTTTCGCAAACGCGAAAACATGCGAGTAGTTGATGCGTGTGGCTTTTATTGTTAAAAATTTTGATCACGTTTTTCGCGTAAAGCAAATGAAAAAACGTATTTATTGCAGCCAGGATTTCAACTTAGGAGCGTTGCTAAAGTTTCGCGATTAACGGTGCTGCTCATCAGGCACCCACCTGCAAAACATAAACTATTCGCCATCCCGCGCAACAACAAAACGGTCTAATGCCCTTCATCGCAGAGGGTACGGTTCTCTGTCCCGCTGGTCATTGTCTAGATTTACACAACATTGAGGCCTCATGGAAAGATTCGGCTTTTATATTGTGTCATTTTTTTAGCCTGTTAAATGTAGCTTAGCTTCAATTTATCCTTCGGCGTACATGCTGATATGAGTTCGTTGCTTTTTTACGCTTTCGCGTGGATGTGCTAACATGCATTTCGTCTTTTTTCTGTGAGCCACAGGTCGCACCTTCGTGAGCTACATCTGTATTGCAAACAGGCCATTTAAAGCTGAATCATCTTTTCCTTCTGCCTCTCAAATCTGGAAGTTTCGTCTGGTCGTTGCAGTCTTTAGTCAGCCCGCGTGCTGAATTATATCTATCTTTGAAAGATAACTGCAGTAGGGCCGTAACAAATCTTCGCTACTGTAGTTCACTGCTGCTAGGCAGTCGTTGCTTTTCTTTTAGCCTTCCCAGCATGTGGGCATTCTCCTTCCTGGTGATTACATTGTTCTGATCAATCGTTTCATTGCTGTTGAGGAACTTAGCGTTGTGGGTTTTCTTATTACAGTTTATTTGTGTGACCATGCAACTGTACCCGTAGCTTGAACTTCACCATGTTTTTGTTGAAATGTTTTGTTTGAAAAAACGTTTGAAATGTTTTGATACAAGCTTTTTTTATAATACTTTGCAAGTGATAGTTTTTACATTCTTACAATATGGAACGCAAAACCAAATGAATTTTCTGCTGCAGTGGCGTACGCAGAAAATTTTCATGGAGGGGGGTTTGGTTCAGGGTCATATGGTGGTCATTTGTATTTGGTTTGCGCTGTTTGTGACGTCACAATTTGACGTCATTTCCATGTTTCCAAACCAACGTTTTGGCGAAGTTTTTTGATATAATAATGCAGATTTTTCTACATCCACTTCCCTTATTTCATGTGGCATTGCACTGAATATGAACTATCAGCGGTCCAAGTTAGGCTATCGGAGGAAAATAAACTCAACGCTACGACACAGCAGTTCATAACTGCAAAAATATCAGGCTGGGCGTTAAAATAGGGGAGTGAAACACACTCATCACTACGTCAGAGCAATTTACAACTACAAAAATCAGGCTGCGTTAAGGTCTCGTCAAATACGAGCAGTTGAGCATTGAAGGTGTGCGGCTGGACTGGCTGGCGCAGAGACTGGTTTGCGAGATCGAATTTTACTAAACTACACAAGAATTGAAAAAGCGCATAAAGTACACAAGAAAACGTTTGTTTTTTGTGATGTATAGAAGTCCACAGGTCCGTACCCAGGAGGGGGCGAAGTCTCCCCTAGAAAAAATTTCGTCCCCACAGAAAAATTGTGTTGGACGTACTGTATTTTGAAACCATTGGGCATAGTTTTAAAAAACTGTCCCCTCTTAGAAAGCTCTTCTCTCTCCCTGGTGTCCCAAACTGGTTACGGGCCTGGAAGTCCAGCAAACGTTTAGTTTTCCTTCTTCCCTGATGAGACATTATCAAATGCCTGAATGCTTCTGTGTTAACAACTGCTGTTTTTGAGCTCGTGCAACAGTTTTATCATGCTACAGAAATTGCTAACGTAGCCAATGGGTTTAGCGCTTGCGCTGATCAGCCAGAGCAGACAAAATAAAGTCAACTGTTTCGGATAAAGTGAACTATCGCGGAGCACAATCTTATACATGCGTAGTGGACGAAAGATCTGTGGAAAGTGGTGAGATGGTTTCTGGACGCAGACGATAACGAAGATTCCCCCAGATCTGATTATTAATTTTTGGCCCATTTACAATGTTCCTTGAAATTTGCATGCAAATTCATTCTGTGGTATTTGCATTACGTCGACAAATTAACAAGCAAAAAGTATGCGAAAACAGTTAATCTCATTTGCGTAGGTAATAAACTTTTCGTATAATATCAAGCTCAGGGGGGGTTAACCCCACCACCCCCTTGCTGAATATAAACTATCAGCCATCCAAGCTAGCATATCGGAGGAAAATACAATCAACGCTACGACACAGCAGTTCATAACTGCAAAAATATCAGGCTGCATATTAAAACAGGGTAGTAAAACACGCTCGTACATCTTTTTGTTTCGGTCAAGCTCTTCCTTGCTGCGTGTGAGGTGAGGAAGTTGTGGAAATACGATCGTTTTTCATCGGCAACGAACTTTTCATAGCCATCGGTGGGCGGTTTTATTTGGATCTGATGTAGCGTGACTTACTGCCAAGTTTTCTGAATGGGTAAAAACTTCATGCTGTTTTGGTCACTGGTCACATCAAAGAAATTCATTTCTTTGATGTTATGAGTATTTATACTGATTTTTAATCATTTCCTTTTGAACAATCAAATGATGTCTTTTCTCATTCTGTACATTTCGGACCAGCCTGAAATTTGCAATACAGCCTCCATTGTCATTGTCTTTAGTTTTTATATTTTCCCAACAACTCGGCGAGATCGAAAAGGTCAAAACGATTGTGTTAAGTTGCCAGCAAACCACCTTTATGCACCAATATTACAGAAATGCTTTTTGCAACGGAGGCACTGTTATTAACCCCTAGTGACTCAATGTTTGGGAGAAACAATGTTTTCGCAAAAATCGAGGCCACTCCAAACAGACTGGAATCACAAGAAGGGTGGGTCTAACTACTAACGTACCTCGGCGTTTGCCTCGTGCGCTTGAATCTCCATGCTGGTTTCTTTTCTTATTGTTCGGATCGACGTTCTCTTTTCCAGCGGGTCGCACGTTCTGTCGCGCTTGACTCGACGGGGACTTTCCGAGGTCATCACCAGGACCTGGTGGAGTGAATCGAACACGTAGTTCAAACAATCGGCGAAGTTGTCACAGCCAAAATGAAAACACAGCTGAATTTATCGTATCAACATGGGCGTCGGAAGGATTTTTTCCAGGGGGGGGGCATTACCGGATTTTCCACAAATAACCATAAAAAATTTTCCACGGAGGGGCCAAACTTGGTTAAATTTCATTTTTCCTTCTAGAAACTAAGAAAACGACCTTCTCTGCTAGAAAATAAAAATGTCTAATTTAAAATCCGGGGGGGCAAGGCCCCCCTGTCCCTACTTCCGACGCCCATGCGTATCAACAAATCTTTCAGTCTAGATCTCTTCGCTAAACGCTTTGGTACACAGGCAACTGAAGAACTGCAGACAAGGAAGTGTGACCCACAAGTTGCACGGTTCGTACCGTCTTAACTCCAACCCATGTCACGTGAAGAACAACTGCACAACAGAGCGATGAGTTTAAAACCTATCTCCTTGTTATCTGTTTGTCCCATCACGTTTATCCGCAACGATTCAGACGAAGCCAAGCACGCACAACATCAATTCAACGAATGCACAAAACCTTGAGCATTGCTGCCCGAGCTCGCTTTGACGGGTGCGGCTGTTCACTCCCGTTTCAACAGCGCCCCTACTTCTTGCTTGGTAACCGATCTGAACATTGGTAGATCTTCGCAATCAATACACGCGACAAAAATAAACGGGGCAGGACAGAGATCACGCGCTCTCACCTGCCACCACTATCGCATAGAGTTCCCCATTAAGTCATGCAGTAAGGAAATGAGAAGTGATCGTTAACCGCACTCACAATGACTGAATGCCGCAACCACGACGCAAGCGCCATTGTTCCATGGATTGGCAAGAAGGAAGTGACGAACATTGTTTTGCATTAAAACCGCAACGCAAATCAATTCAAAAGACGTTCCTGTCATCACAAACGTCACCGTTCGGTCACCACGAATATCAAAATATCTGTCAAACGAGTATGCTTAGGGTTTTGCTCACCAGTGGAAGTCAAACGAGGCAGAAGGGCAAGGGGGCGATTCCACGAGAGAGGGGACTTTTGTTCTCAGTTTTTATTTGCCTTCCCCGGAATGGGAACCACGTATGACGCTGGCTGCTTGTTAAGTAGTTTCTTACCCTACGTTTCGGACCAAACCGAATTACCACCCTGACGTTTGAATCACTGTTGTAGCGGGTTCACTTAGCAAAACCTGAATAATGGTTGCTGCATAAGACATAGGGACATATGCCAGACCTGTAGCTTTCAGGCAAGTTTTTCACCACACAGCTTCCCTCAGATAAACTTCGACGATATAACAAAAGCACGTTTAGACGATTAAAAAAGTACGTTTCGGATTATTCGTCGTAAAAATTCTACCTTCATCGTGATTGGCGGGGAGATCATGGGCGTCAGAGGAAGGAATAATAATATGCTCCGAAGTTACGATGTTGTTGTCCTGCACACAAATCGAAGCTGACACTGTAATGCAAGCTTGGAAACGGACCAGAATGTATTATTGTCGCCTTTAGATAGAGAACGTAAAAGCAGAGGAGTTAGGATTTTTTTTATTCCAACTCAAACGCTGAAACTCTTTAATAATATTGCGCTATTCTAGGTCGAGCCAACTAAGACCCGATAAGCTCTAATCCAGCCCGCTTAACTTGTCCAAATCATATTAATAAAACCAAATAACTTTTTTTTACATCTCATACATATATTGGTTAAAACAATCAATCCATTCGTTTGTCCCGACCCTCCCCACAGTCGAATTTTAGGATACGATGCGACTCGTGAGTCAAGAAGTTATGCATCTCTGTTCCAGATCTGTGGACAAAACTACGAAACTATTTTTGTAAGGCGTCATCTTGGCGATGACCACAATGCACTTCCTAGCTTATTGGTTTTCCCGCTTACAATGCAGCTTGCATCTCTCTATTAAACATCGCTGTATGCAAACTCATCACACCTCACAACACCAACTGCCCCGCACATCATTAAACAGGGTTTAGAACTTTGTTCATGGGAATTCCTCACAGGCTTTGAAAAACGTTAGCAATTTTTTTGCATCCGACAATGTCGAGTTTCGAAACTTCTCGCGGTTGTTGAAAGAAGCTTACTTGTGGCGAATGATAAATCGAAGATGTTTAGCGTCTCCTCACTGCACAACGTCCTGCTCTTGACACAAACATTTCCAACTTTGGTTAAGTACAACACAAGCCTGTCTGCTTCCACGCACAAACTTCCCAAACTATCAGTCTCTAACCAGCCAATCAGATCACGAACAACTAAAGAACAAGGCGAAACTGCGGGGGCAAACAAAGTGCACTAATGGGTTGTCGCTTACCTTGACAAGGTCCTCGCTCCACGTTATTTCTTCATGCTCTCCATGCAAGCGACTTTCTGGCGGTCTCTCGTCGTCAAAAAACATAAGGAACTCTTCTTGAAGATAGATGTCCGCTTTTAGCAAAGATAGGATGTTGGATTTTATCTGTTGAAGAACAAAAACAATGGAACAGGACGCCGGGCAATCAAAGGATGTCGTTCACAACCGGCATTTTCTAACAGTCTAGGGCAAAGGTTCTTAACCTTTTCAGTATAGTTACCCCTGAAAAGAACCTGATGGATTTCAATTACCCCTGTTTCAAAAAATAACAAATTACAGCTTGCAACCAATTAATAACAAAACAACACAAATGACATAAATTTGCATTCAAATGTTCATTAAAAATATAATCAGCGGGATGGCTGATACTGTATTTTTGCTATCAAGCGGTCAGACCCAATCATTAACACTTGTAAATCCGCGTTTCTTTGGATACACTAGTAGACTACACTAATTACCTACACTGCTAGCAACTACTAATCACTAAAATTACACGATACATAGGAGACCCGGTACTATGACATCACAGAAGGCTTGGTATTATACGTGAAACGAAACAACAAACGGGCGTACACGAAACTCTACATTGTACTAAGTTGGAAATATTTAATTGCAACCTAACCAAAAAACGATAAATATTTAATTGCAACGTAACCAAACAACAACAACAATGTATACTGCCCCGAAAAGTGTCAAATTGTCTTTTTGGGGATAGTTACCCACAGGTAGGACCAGGGCCGCAACCAACTGATATTTTCGGGGGGCGAATAATGTAACTTGTTGCTGTACCTAACAAATACATACGTTTGTGAAAATTTTCGGGGGGAAATTGCCCGATTGCCCCCTCTCTGGTTGCGGGCCTGGGTAGAACCATTTATGTACAGACAGTGCTTCCCAACCTTGGGTCTGCAAAGGTGAAACAAGAGATTCCGCACTGGTCAACCACAGTTTGGAATCAGCTGAAGCAGCGATTGCACTCCTAGGATTTTAGTTCAGTGATTCCGAACCTAAAATTGTAATTTCCCTATTGCGCAAGGTGTTTCAGATATTGCAACATTTGTATGCAACCTACTGACGTTGAGATGTTTTGCGACAAAACCATACCACAGCCTTTTTTCTTTGTACGTTTAACAATCGTGCAGTTCGGCTGCCACAAAAGAATGGCTACGTCTGTTGATGACAGTGGTTCTTGTCAATGCAGTAACCGACCGCGATCAATGGGTTACTTTCGGTCTGCAAATTTCAAAACTAATGGCCCTTGACCGTTACTTGGAAACGGCTTCGTATACTACTAGCAGGCAAAATTAAATTGTTCGGCAGCCCCTACTTGCTTCCAGTGCACTTTCGCACGTTAGCTGAATCTGCAGCCGTTAAAGTGACAAAAACTGAGTCTATGTGGAAGGCACGTTGGACCGGGCAACCGCATTTTTCGTAAATGGTGCCTAATGTGCAAGACAATATTTCTTAGTTTGCGTAAGAAACGCTCGTCCAGTACAGCTTGATATTTTTTTTATAATTTCAACAACTCAAATTCTGTTTAGATTGCAGAACAGATTTTACGTATCAAAGTTGATTAAAATCTTTTCAGGCCCTTTCTTCAATCAACACTCGCCGCATGAACTGTTTTTTGCGTTTGATTGTTTTTGTTGGACTTGTCAGCAGCTTGGTGGACACAAAAGTTGGAGTTGAAGTTGTAGGCTGCAGCAGTACGAAAAAAATGGGTTGGTGGATAACAGAAAGCACAAGTGATGCATTTTTTTGCATTTTAATTTGTTGTCCTTTCTTTCACCCAGCGTGCCATCTTTGTTAACTGGACAGTCAAACGTCATTTGGTAATCAGCGCTTTGGAATTGTTTGTGAAAAGAAGCGCTCACCCATCTCAATACGCTTCGTTTTTAGGAATAGGTGCAATTGAGACGTAAGGGTCTCTCTGCACTGAACGCCTTGCGTTTTGCAGCGATTTGTTTCTGACGCCATTTTGGGATTGTGGGTCTACGCGAAACAAAAGTACCCGCGGCTCAGAAGTACGAAAAGGTTAAGAGGCACTGGTCTAGAGCAGTAGCATGTTTTACTCTTCAGTACCACCGATGTACCACCCGAAGCCAATGCTGAAGTATCGATACCATTCGCTAATTTTAAGTTCGCACTTTATGCAGCACATGCGGAAAAAAGTGAACGTAAAGATTTAACAGCTGTAAGGCTTAAGGTATGTGGTAACCCATCCATCTATTTTACGAATGCATGTGATGCTATTTCGTTTGCGAATGCATGTGATGCTTTTCTATTTCGTTCTTGTTTACAACCCTACTCGTCCCACTCACTTCGTGCTCGTTGTACACCCCGTTTTCAGCAACAACATGAAACGCGTTCAAAATCCGACTCAAGTGATGCGGGTTGTCTTGGAAACGGATCTCCAGCTGCCTGAGGAACTTTCGCGCCCGAGCATAGACTTGTTGCTCTTTCAGCTGCAAAAAAGGGCGTTCCAGTTCAATAACGCAAGCCACTGATATTCTATTCCACAAAATCACATGTGCTGGTACGTAAGGTATAATACGCAACTGTAAAGATGTTCCATCAAGCTAAGAAAATTCGAACGCCAAACATTTAAAATGATTAAAACCTTGGGAAACGTTTCATAACAAGAAAAAAGAGCACAAATAGGTGTTAGAATATCGATACGGATGTAAACGTTTCAACGAAAAAACGGAGACACCCGATTTTACAAATTATAAAAATAAAATTTTCCCAATTTTACGACTGTAATATAGCCACAAACTATCTCTTTCTCACACACATACATGTATATACATATACTAAACGTTACGATTCGCAGTGCAGCAAACGTGAAGCACTTGTGTTCACAATAAATAATACAAATGCTCACCAATCCACAAGCCTGTGCTTGTTCCGGGAGTAGAAAAGGTGCAAAGCCGTGGAGCAGCTGCGGCCAGGGCTTCAAGATATGCGACAGTTTCTCGAAAAGTCCAGGCGGTGACTGCGTCGAATCGATTTCAAACTGACATAGAATCTCGAGCGCCTGGAGGAACACCTCCTCGTGTTGCTTCAGAACTTCCTTCATGCTGGGGACAGCAAAAGCAATTATATCTAAACGATCATATATACATATATATATATATATTATCCACTGATCACAAAGACTACGACTGAATGGCGTGGAATCGAGATGTTTAAAGGGCACGTTCGGCAAATTCAGGGATTGGAAACCTCGGACACATATGCCCCTGTGGTACATTGCACTTGGATTCAACCAAATGAGTGAAAATGTGATCGGCTAATATGAATCTTCAAACAGTGAAGGAACTCCTGTGCATACGCACAGGATAGGACATCACGCATTAACATTGACCAAACGCTTTGCATATTTAATGCTACTTTATGACCAGCTGTAGTCTTTCACACAACAGCAGTTGCAGAAAAGTCAATAGCGTTTAAGGTTCCATTTGTCTTTTGCCAAGTTGAAAATAAACGGAATGATAAAAGGAAGAAGGACCGCAAATTATGTCGAGTTGGTCCAACGGGAGGAGTGTACGCTGAGCGAAGAAAAAGGAGACAGCAGAGTAGGTGATTGGTCAACGTTGGTAACCGGTTAGCGTTTTCTTCAATAACTAATTCAAACAAGCACAGAAACGAAACAGCAGATTCAGAAATTTCTTCCTGAAAATGAAGTTGTGGTTCAATCACCGTAAAGACGCAAAAGATGGAAGAGAAGATTTAAGTTAAACACACACGCCAAGCTTTAATTCACCAAAACTAAACTGAGACACATTCACCTGATGCATTTTATTTTCCTCGATGTTTAACAACTGTGCGTTTTGGAGTCAATGCTATAAAACCACAAAAACTCAAACATTTACACCCAAAAGAGTAAAGAAACCAAATGCGTGGTGTTCCACGCTAGAACGACTAAACCCACGTTACCGGTTCAGATAACATTGTGCAAACATCATTTCTTTCTCAACACGCGTCGGATCCAGTTGCACAATCGTATCTTCTTCCAGGAGGCGAACTTTTTCGGCCGACATTCGGAGATTTTTACCGAGAGCATCTTCCTCTGTCTTGTTGCTTGCCTTCTTTCCAGCGAGACCGGGATGCAGTCTGAATATGGTCGAGGATCATTGTGGTTATTAACAGTTAAAAATGTTGCGTAACAAACCTTGGCAAAACAGCGGAGGCGCAGATGGCTTGGTGGTCGTAAAACCTCGATTAACCACTGAACATGCTTGATATTTTTCGTGACTTCCTACGAACGAATAAACAAACCATCTATTGTTACTAGACAAATAAAAAACGTGAAAATGATTATCCCTGATTATAATTGAGGCTTTCAATCACTGGCAGCCAAAGTTTGACGCAGTTGTTGCTACGAATCTTCTAGAAAAACCATCGGTGTTCAGGTGCTTTGTGCAACGACCAACCGGTCCAAGCGCGCGGCTCAAACGCAGTCTGGCGTCTGGACTGTTTGTTTCAATACTGGGTATCTTCGATGCATGCACGAAACTAACCTGTGCAGCCTGCCGCCAAGTTTATGAGACGATTTGTCCCCGCGATTTTTCCACGTCACTCGCAACGTCTTCTTTCCTCTGCGAGATCTCATCTTACCCTTCCATCCAGACGACTTGAGCTCGCGGGACGGAAGGTCGACTCCTGGTGTCGTCAGCAAGTCCTCCTCTTCGGTAAGATTGTCATCTTCTTCCATTGTCCTGTTGTCGTCCTCAGTGTCTTGATCGAAGTCATCTTCCTCCACTGTGACATATTGCTCAGGAGCGCTTTCCTTGGCAATGGAGCTCACGCCAAGAGTAGCGTTGTTCTAAAACGCAACAGATCAACGCTCTACATAAAAACAAAACACGGAAGACACTTTGCTATGCACAACTAAAAACTACAACACCATGACTCGGAATTGTGATGACTCAACATGAGAAGTCAACCTGACTTTGCAAAACGCACCTCGGACTGAGCAGGAAAGTCGACTGACATAACTTCGAGTGCTTCTTTGTTTGGTCCCTCATTTTTCTCGCCTTGAGGCACGGTGTTATCAAGCTGCCCATTTGTTGCTGCATCTTCGCCATAAGCGTTTGGGAAAACGTCGCGAGGTTTTGGAGCAAGACTGGCAGAAGGTGCTTTGTTTTGCAGCGTCGATGTCTCCGCTTCCACACCAGGACCGAGCCTCGCATTCTTCTCGGAGTTCGGACTGGATTTGTGGAGTTGCAACATTCGTGCAGCGGAAACGCCGCTGACGGTTGTTTCCTGTTATTTTCAACGTTGAGATAAGAAGTTTTCAGGAATGTTCGCAATGGCTTTGTCAGCAAAGACAACCATTTCTTTCACACATTAACCACAGAAATGCGGGCAGTGAATCGCATCGGCTTCGCATGTTTTTGAAAACAAGCGATTTATTGTCCAACCTGTACTACATTACTCCAGCGCCAATAAAATGGTTTACCCGAGCCAAGGCGTCGTCCTCCGCTTTCTTGTTAGGCGGACGACCCCTTCGAGAATAACGCTTCTTCTTCGCAGGCGAGAAGGACTTTCGAATTTTCTCAAGAAAGCGTTTGTTTTTCTTTTTCGACGGCGACGAGCTTGTGCGGCAGGAGAGACCGGTGGAAGCTCGGCGACCTTGGAACGGCGACACTTGAGCGACACCAGGCCTGGGCTTAGCGATAATTGCAGGCATGGTTATGACGCTTGTTGGCAAAGTAGACACGTTGGTGACTATCAGCGGGTTGCACAGCAGCAGGTTGGGCGCACAGGTGACAATGGGCAGTTGCACTGCTGACATAAAGAGTCGCACGGTCATTTAACAGTGTAGGATAAATAACGCAGCACGTTTGCAATAGCATAACGCAGCATGAACCTACCAGCGGTGCGGTTGCTTTGATGCACTCCGCCTGTTCCTACTTGTTGCGTCTTGACGCTCTTTGATGGAGTCGGGTTATTTGACAAAAGTTCCTGTTGCAACGCCAGCAACCAATCAGGCACTTCGACGTCACGCAAATGCAAGGGTGTCCT